>Ga0136557_1000808_pt1 | contig 22451 bp, 25 predicted proteins | sample AntRauTorckE6832_FD_104796 | JGI IMG/M metagenome (GOLD analysis project Ga0136557, IMG submission 104796) | Saline lake microbial communities from Rauer Islands, Antarctica - Metagenome Torckler E6 #832 | ecosystem: Environmental > Aquatic > Non-marine Saline and Alkaline > Saline | place...
ATACTTTTGTATTTTCTCGCTCAATTTTCATCTTCAAGACTTAACATGATTATTTCAATGACGGGCTTCGGACGCGGTGAAGCCACTGAAAATGGTATAACCGCTACCGTTGAGATCAAATCTTTAAACAGCCGATATTTTGATGTAAGTACCCGCCTTCCTCAACGACTGCAAGACAAAGAACTGGAAGTAAAGGAACTGGTTCAGAAAACCGTGAATCGTGGAAAACTCAATATTACGGTTTACGTTACGGAAGCCGATTCGGCGGGACCTTCAATTTCTGTTGATGAAGCTAAAGTAAAAGGCTATACCAAAATACTTGAGGAACTCCGTTCAGCTGCCGGTATTGATGACCCGATATCGATCAGAGATCTTACTCAATTCAATGACGTGTTCATCAATAAAGAAGAAGATGAAGCCATCATTGAACAAAAGTGGGAAGTCGCCTTAAAAGCTCTTGAAGAAGCTGTTTCATCACTCCTTAAGATGCGGACCCAAGAAGGAGATCAGCTTAAAAATGATCTGGTTGATCGCATCAGGTTTATTGAATCCAACCTTGAGATCATCACAACTGAAACAAATGGCCGAGCTAAAGAAGCCAGGGATAAGCTGCTTGAAAGAATTCAGACCCTGATCGATGATGACAAAATTGACGCAGACCGACTGGAACTGGAGGTAGCTGTTTTAGTCGACAAAATGGATGTTACGGAAGAGATCGTGCGACTTCGATCCCATCTCAAGTTCTTTATTGAAGCCGTTGAACAACCGGAACCGGCAGGACGTCAGCTCAATTTCCTCACCCAGGAGATCAACCGCGAACTAAACACCATTGGTTCCAAGGCCAACAATTCCGAGATCGCCCAATATGTCGTCAAATGCAAAGAAGCCCTCGAACAGATCCGTGAACAAGTACAAAACGTAGAATAAAACAGAGTTGAGACATAAGATGTAAGACTTGAGGTCTCTCATCTAATATCTCAATACTATTATGAAAAAAGGCAAAGTAATCATCTTGGTGGCACCCAGCGGAGGCGGTAAAACGACTCTTGCGCGCAGACTTTTTAAAGACTTTGAAGATTTAAAATTTTCCGTTTCTGCAACTACACGTCTCTCAAGGAAAGGCGAACAGGACGGAAAGCACTACTACTTCCTTTCTGATGCTGATTTTGATCAAAAAATTCAAAACGATGCATTCCTGGAGTGGGAAGAATTCTATGGCGGAAAGAAATACGGTACACTGCGTTCAGAAGTTGATAAGAAACTAAATTCAGGGTATTTTGTTCTGCTTGATATTGAAGTAAAAGGTGCAGTGAATGTAAAGCAAATTTATGGCAATGAGTGCCTGAGCTTATTTATTCAACCACCTTCTATTGATATCTTAAAGCAGCGCCTGATAGATCGTGGTACGGAAGATGATGAAACACTTTCACTGCGGCTTGAACGGGCAAAAGAAGAACTTACATATGCTGATCAATTTGATCAGGTTATAATTAATGATGATCTAGATACGGCCTACGCACAGGTTAAAGAAGCCGTACTCAAATTCATGAATCAAAACTGAGACATCCATGGCAGTCCAAACATTAGACATTGAGAAACTTAAATTCAAAACAGGTAACAAATATGAGTTACTTGTGATCCTTTCCAAAAGAGCTCGACAAATTGCTGCTCAGGAAAAATTAGAACTGGATGAAAAACTTCAGTACTTCGAAGGATTTGAAGAAGAAGATGAGTTTTCATTTAACGAAGAGCAGGAGAACATCTCCAAAGCCTTCGAAAAACTTCCACATGCGACTCAACGTGCTATTGTGGAAATGCAGGAAGACCTGATCTACTACCGTCATCCTGACAAAGAAGAATAATTATGCTTTCCGGTAAACGCATAATTCTTGGTGTTACCGGTGGAATTGCGGCTTATAAAGCTGCTTTCTTATTGAGAGAATTTCAAAAAGCGGGAGCTGAAGTCCGCGTCACCATGACGCCCTCGGCCACCCGCTTTGTTGGTTTAGAAACCTTTGCTTCCCTTTCAGGCCATGAAGTGGCCGTTGATATCTTTCCTGACGAACCCGGTTCAAGTGACTGGACACGCCACATTAATTGGGGCGAGTGGGCTGATCTTTTTGTGATTGCACCATGTACCGCAAATACGCTCGCTAAGATCACCAATGGCATTTCTGACAATATGCTCTCTAGTACCGTATTAGCAGCTCGCTGTCCGGTTCTCATCTGCCCTACGATGGATGGTGAGATGTACGAGTCACCCGGCGTTTCCAAAAATCTTAAGAAAGCAGAAGAATTCGGATATCACATACTTGAACCTGAAACCGGTTATTTAGCAAGCGGCTTGGAAGGAAAAGGGCGGCTACCGGAGATCGAAGATATTTTGGAGAAAGCTTCTAAGATCATTGGTTCTGTTACAGGGCCGCTGGAAGGGAAAAAAGTAGTGGTTACTGCCGGCCCCACACGCGAGCATATCGACCCGGTTCGATTTATATCTAACCCCAGTTCTGGAAAAATGGGAGTTGCAATGGCTGAAGCTGCTCAAAACCTGGGAGCCGCAGTCACCTTGATTCACGGTCCGTTATCTATTTCAAAACCTGAAGGTATTCATTCAATAAATATCACAAGCACGGCTGATCTCTTTAAGTCTGTGCAGGAATACGCAGATGCGGATGTGATCATCATGGCAGCTGCGGTATCTGACTTCACTCCAACTGAAGTTCACCAACATAAAGTGAAAAAAGATAACGGAAAGAGCTCAATCAAGCTTAAAAAGACTCAAGATATTTTGGCGTGGCTCGGAGAGCATAAGAAAGACAGGCAGGTATTGATCGGCTTTGCCATGGAGACGGAAAATCTTATTAAGAATGCTACTACCAAGCTCAAAAAGAAGAATGCTGACTGGATCATCGCTAACTCTCTTAACGATAAAGATGCCGGATTTGAAGGTGATACTAACAGAGTTCATTTATTAGCAAAAGACTCCGATCAGAAATTTCAGGGTACTAAGAAAGATATCGCTATTGAGATCTTAAATACGATTTTCAGGAAAAAAAGTGATGAGTGATAACGTAATGAAGTATACCGATCACTCTTTTATAAATTCCAGTTTTTAATTTGAGGCAAGAAATTTGTTGTAAGAACCAAAGTAACTTAAGCCTACTTTATCACTCATCACTTCCTCACTTTAAACCATCCACTTATATACACGATACGTCTTGGCAATTTTACAGCCAAGGGCTTCCAAACTGCGACGCATGATCCAGTTCTTTTCACTCACAAACCCTCCTTCCAGTACTTTTAGGTTAGGATAATGTTCTTTTGTCCACCGAAAACCTTCCATAAAAACCAACGCTTCCAGCCCTCTTCCACGATATTTTGGGTCCGTACCAAAAGCCAGCGGACGGAATTTAGAAGCTCTTTTCTTGAATCCGATCAGTTTCGGAAAATGCCACCATTTCAACTTTCCGCCGGTTTGGGCTGAGATCTCATGCAGATCAGGTACACTCACCAAAAACGAAGCCGGCTCTCCATTCACAAAAACGATCGGAGACGTTTCAGGCATCAGTACAGGCTTCAGCTTTTTGATCATCTGTCGGATCGTCTCCTGCGTAATTCCTATAAATTCCTCTTCCCTTTCCTTCACCACCTGATCATTAAATGCGCGGTTGTAGATCTGACGGATCAATTCCCCATCACGTTCCAGATTTTTCTTATCAATGGGGCGGATTTCGATTGAATCCTGAGATTTAAGTCGTTCCGTTATTTTCAACAATCGCTCAGGCTGAGGCTGATCCATTTGAAGCTGATACATATACAGATCATCAAACTTTTCAGGAGAAGTAGCTTCGATCAATTTCTCATAATATTCATGGTGATATAGCATTCCATAAACGTTAAGATCCTGAAAACCATGAGTCAGGATTCCCCAGAACGTATCATTTTCACCAAAATTTATCGGTCCGCGAAATCCTGCATATCCTCTTTCCTGATGCCACTTTTTGGCAAAGCTTACTATTTGCTCAGCAATTCCGAGACGATTTTCCATTTCAATAAACCCAATTCCGCCTAGCTTCGGATCGTAGCGTTCGTCTTTTTCCGGATCAACAAACAAGGCAAACCTTCCCACTACATGATCTTTGTACAACACCAGGAACCGCTCACATTCACCACCCTTTTCAAACCGCTCATTCTTTTTTCGATCAAAAATATTCTCAACTTCAAACCGAAATGGAGGGCGATACCATGGATGATCCTGATACAGGCGTTCCGGAAGCCGGTGAAATGCCTCTATATGTTTTTGAGTTTCAATTTTTTCGACCTTAAAAGACATACCTTTTTTACTGCAGAAGTTTATAGATTTAGGATGAAGGTAAATCTCTGAAATTAAGTTACCAAGCTCTGTTTATGTTACATAAGAAAAATGGGAAAATCGTGATCACTGCCCTGCTTGCTATTTCTTGTATTGTGAGCGGTGTTCTGCTTGCTGCTTCTCCAGCTTATAAAAATTATAAGATTGAGAATTCGCAACAGCTTGATTCCCTGCTTAACGTTCATATCCACAACTCCCTGATCACACCTTCCCAGCTTCAGGTATCTAATATTAAAATAGATACCATTTTTACCCGAAAAGAATACCGCATTCGGGTGCCATCTTATTTTTCAAAGACCTTATTTCATATTGGATTACACAAAGAGCTGAATACATTCAGCATAGATACCCCGGCTAAAATAAATTTTCCGTCCCGCGATATGCATATTTATGTATATAGTGAAGGAACTGTACTCCGAACTCTTCGTTTAACTACGGACCCAGATCTTGATACTTTACGTATCGACCCCACTTTAATGGAACCCAATTAATTATGTCCGACCGGTCTGCCATACTGAAACGTTTTGAGCTGCAGGAATATCCACAGCCCGAGTTATTCAAACTAAAGTATCCTATTTTTTTATGTCACGGTTACGGAGCAATTGGCTCGGTCATTAAGTCTGGTCCGTTGCATGATCCCTGCATGGAAATTCGCGGACATGGAGTGGCAGCCATAGCTCCCAATATAGTTCCCTATGCCCGCATCGAAACGAGGGCAGAGAACTGGGTACAATTGATCGACCGATTCTGCAATGATCATAATTATGATAAAGTGAATGTAATAGCCCACAGCATGGGTGGATTAGACATGCGTTGTGCCCTCTCCAAAATGGATATCAGCGAGAAAGTCGAAAGCTTAACTACTATAGCCACACCGCATCATGGTGCCAGTTTAGCTGATCTGGTATTAAAAGCACCCGAACTGCTTACAGAAAAACTCAGTTTGGTGTTTGATTGGTTCGGTGACAACGTATTTCCCAAAACAAAAAGTGATGCTTTGGGATCTTTGGAACAGCTTGCTTCCAAATATGTCACCGATATCTTTAATCCCAGTCATCCTGATGTGGATTCCGTTTCTTACTATTCCTACAGTGCAGCCGTAGGGAAGGGAACAGATCATTCTATTAATCCCGTACTGAAATTTCAGAATGTTCAGATCTTTGATAAAGAAGGCGAGAATGATTCTTTTGTATCTAAAGAAAGCGCGAAGTGGGGGACCCATCTCGAGACTGTCCCACTGTCTCATTTATCTCAAATGCATCTTCAGATGAATAAAGAGAGCAAAAAGATCTATGAACAGTTTTGGGTAAATGTGATCAAGCGATTAGCTGAAAATGGGCATTAAGAATTATTGACTTCTTGTTCCTGAATTCAAAAATATGAAAGTTCAAGTACTTAAATCACCAAGTACTTTTTCTATAAAATTATTCTCCAATAATCTTTGAATGTCTTTTAAACCAATTTGCCGAATTAAAATGGTTTCTTTTTCTATAGCAGGAAATATTCTTTCAATTTCTTCTTGACCATCTTCCCAAGGTTTAAAACTTCTTTTTGATATAAGTACCTGAGGAGTAGCACCGGCATTGGGTGAATCGAACCGATTCCATACATATTCCTGCAAAGCAATATTCTTCATTGCATTCCCTAAAGCTATTTCATCAAAAGTATAAACCGAGGTTAAATATTCTAAACCAATATTTATATCGGTTTCGTTAGATAAGCCTACAGTGGTATAACCAACATTATTTGTTAAAGCCCAAGCTTCGACTACGTTTGAAATATCTTCTATTACTTTGGGTAAATTTTTGTCATTTGCTGAAGGACAAAATGAACAGCCTATAAAAATTAAAGCGATTTCTATACTGTCTGAGTAGACATTCTGAGTATCTGCTGTAGATTCTAAGTTCACTACATTCCAAGATCTCACACTCCAAACTACTAATACAGTAATAAGCAATACTGCTAAAGTTGCGGTTATAAATTTTTTTGAAAAAAAACTTACCTGAGGATGTGCTTGAAGAGCCTGAATTCATTGTTTGGGAAATTAAAATCAGTGGTTATAACTGTAGAACTATCCTTATAAAGGATAATATCATACAAGTCAGAATTGAACAACTCTCCTGTCTCAGAATCTACCAAAATAGATCGATAGTTATACTCTGGAAGAGGTGTGTGCTCGGGATCACCAAAATATTTTTGAGGTTTAAAATGGCTTATCTGGAGTAAGGAATAACGGCTTTCGGGTAAAGTCCTTAATCTGTATTTGTACTGATAGAGTCCTTCATTTGTATGAGGAAAATGTCCTGGGCCATAGTCTTTAGAGTTTTCAATATGCTCCATACTCATATAATTATCTAATTTTGATAACCAATTTCTGTTTCCATCTGGATCATATCCAAAAATAAAAGAGAAATGTTTTTGATAGGCTAACAATATATTTGTCTGCTCATTACAGTCTAGTAAGGTTTCACTTAAAAACCCTGCAGTCACGGGTTGCCTATTTGCCGAATGATATAAATAACCAAATGTAGTGTCTGGCTCAAAACTAGATAGATCTATCCGAGTAATAGGATAAGAAACATTATAATCAGCTCCTTTTTTAAAACGTTCATCCACAGAAATACCACTCAATGTTACTTTTTTTAAGAAACGCTTATCAATATTTATGCCACTTACATACAAGTAGTTACCTAACTTGCACATATCAAAGGAGCTTTGGAATTTTAAAGTGATGCTATTTGCATACTCAAATCTTTCTCCAATTCTTTCATACACTTCTATTTCAAATGCATCTAACATATACAACCGATTAGATTCATCATCAAGTTCAAAACTTATAAGATCCATCAACTCTCCAGGGCCACGTCCACTTTTGCCTATTTTATATTCCGGCTCTCCTTTTTGATTGTACACTTGTATCGTATTGGTCCAACGATGAGAAATATAGATAAAGCCATTACTGTCTATATCCACTTTGTTCGGTTGCTCGTAAAACTCATCCTCAACTCGTGTGCGGCTATTTATGGAAATGGTTTGCTCTATAGAAGTTGTATCAAAAAAGAAGGGCAGAGAAATTAGAGAATTATTCGAAAGATTCAACCGATGATTCACTTCATCTTCGGCAGGCTGCAACTCGGTAATTGGGTGTCTCCACTCTTTCTGAGAAGGAGAACACCCACCGAGTATTAGCATAAAACAAATTAATTTAAACTTCATCAAAATGTTCTATTCCAGCTCTATAATACAGCCTCCACAAGGTCCCCCATCATTCCCGGAACAATTACCAGCAGGATAGTTAAAATTACAAAATTCTATTGGTTCTCCACCAGGACCCCATGGTTCTTGATCGCATGACCCCATACAACTTGAAGTAGTGTCAGCAGAAGCTGGCAGTGAAAGACCTATAGCTACTCCTATTGTAACTATACCACACAGAAAAAATGCTCTTAAAAAGTTGCTATACTTATTCATGAGTTTATCCATTACTTTATTTTTAATGAGTTTATATGTAAAAAAAATTATGAATAAGTCAAGAAATTTTATTGGAGTACAATAAAATCATAGATATAAGAATTTTTTTACTATTTATATCACTCATTCAAACTCTTATCATCCACATTTTCAAGCAGATGATATGCGGTAAGATCATATTGAATGGGCGTGACCGAAGCTTTTCCATCATTCAGCACATGAATATCAGAATCTTTGCCTTCATCCAGTAATTCAAACTTTCCGGTCAGCCAGTAGTACGCACGGTCAAAAGGGTCTTTACGGCTCTCATACTCTTCCACATAACGACTATCGGCCTGTCGTGTCCATTTTATTCCCGTAAATTCGCCGGCAGGTGCATTTACATTCAGGGTAATTCCCCGGGGCAGGCCATTTTTCAATACAAAACCCATCACTCGCCGTGCAGCTTCCTGGCACCCTCGAAGGTTAGCGTCTTCGTTAAAATCTGTACAGCTTACTGCTATAGAAGGATAGCCTAAAATGGTGCCCTCCGTAGCTGCACTCACCGTTCCTGAATACATGATGTTAATTCCCGCATTACTACCGTGATTGATTCCGCTTACCACCATGTCGGGTTTCCTGTCCAAAAGCTGTCCATGGGCTAACTTCACGCAATCAGCAGGGGTTCCGTTAACCGCTTCTCCCTGAAATTTATCTGCTACCGTGAATTTGCTTGCACGCAGCGGAACCTGAATAGTTATGGAATGCCCAACAGCACTTTGCTCTTTATCGGGTGCTACGATATAAACATCTCCGAATTCGGAGGCTACTTCAGCGAGCGCTTTTATACCGGGTGAGAAAATGCCATCGTCGTTACTTACTAAAATGAAAGGTCTTTTTGAGTCGCTCATCCGCCGTACTGCTCGTCTTTATTTGGAAATTCTTTGTTCTTGACGTCTTTGATATAATTTTGAACGGCATCGGTCATCACCGAATTCAGATCGGCATACCGCCGTAAAAATCTTGGGTTGAATTCTTTGTTGAGTCCCAGCATATCATGAAGCACCAAAACCTGACCGTCACAAGAAGGGCCTGCGCCAATTCCTATAGTTGGAATGGATAACTCTGCGGTTACTTTTTCGGCAAGATTAGCAGGAATTTTTTCGAGCACCAGGGAGAAACATCCGGCTTCTTCCAACAATTTGGCATCGCGGATCAACTCTTCAGCTTCTTTATCTTCGGTGGCCCGTACTTTGTAGGTTCCAAATTTATAGATGCTTTGCGGAGTGAGTCCCAAATGCCCCATCACCGGAATTCCGGCATCCACAATACGTTTTACCGTATCCACGATATATTTGCCGCCTTCCATCTTCACTGCATGTGCGCCGGCTTCCTTCATCATTCGTCCGGAGCTGATCAATGCTTCTTTGGTCGTTACCTGATAACTCATGAAAGGGAGGTCAGCTATCACTAGCGCTCGATCTACTCCGCGAACCACACACGAAGTGTGATAGATCATATGCTCGAGCGTCATAGGAACCGTGGTTTCGTGTCCTGCCATTACATTACTGGCAGAATCACCCACCAGAATAATTTCAATACCGGCCTGATCAATAATTTGAGCCATCGTGAAATCATAAGCCGTAAGCATGGAGATCTTCTCCCCTTTCGACTTCATGTCCACTACCGTTTGGGTCGTGATCTTTGCAGGTTTACCGGATGATTTTTGGGTACTCATACTTTCTCCCGTGGAACCAACGCGGCAGAGGCTTCCAGTTCACAGGCAACTTTTCCATCCACTGTCGCTTTGCCGGTCATGGTAACAAAGTTTCTTTTTTTACTTCCCAATTCTACTTCCAGCATCAGTTGGTCTCCCGGAACAACCTGTTTTCTGAATTTGCACTTGTTGATACCGGTAAATACCATCAGCGTTTCCTCTGGATCATCAGCTTGCTGGGTCATCAGCATAATGGCACCGGCCTGTGCGAGAGCTTCTACTTGTAATACTCCCGGCATAATGGGCTGACCGGGGAAATGTCCGTTAAAAAACTCTTCGTTTGCTGATACGTTCTTATACGCTTTGATGCTTGTCTCTTCTAATTCCAGCACGCGATCTACCAATAAAAATGGATAGCGGTGCGGAAGTATTTTTTTAATTTCTTCTATAGTCATAAAACTGTGTTCTTTTTGTTAGAGCGATGAATATACCATTATTGAACCACTCCTACATAAACGTATGCAATTCCGGCCGTTAACTTTACAGCTCTTCTGCTTTTGAAAGCTCCTGACTCATTCATCAATGCCAGGAACTTGTCTCCTGCCGGGAATTTCGCACTGGTTCTTGGTAAATAGGTGTAAGCTTCACGATTGCCACTCAGCCATCCGCCAATTGCAGGCATAATATGCTGACTGTATAATTCATAAGGAAATTTCATAACACCTTTGGGTTGACCGAATTCCAGCACAACTACTCTGCCGCCCGGTTTCACTACACGAGCCATATCCTTCAGTGCAACAACCGGATCATCCACATTGCGAATTCCAAAAGCGATACTGGCAATGTCGAACTTCTTATCTTCATAAGGCAGGTTCATTGCATCGGCAACTTCAAAGTCGATCTTCAGTCCTTCTTTTTCGGCTTTTGCAGGAGCAGGTTCGATCATAGGAGCACAAAAATCAGTACCCATCACATAGCCGGAATCACCCACTGTTTTTTTAAATTCTATAGCCAGATCACCGGTGCCCGTTGCGCAATCCAATACGTGATCACCTTTATGGGCTCCGCTTTCCAATACTGCTTTTTTCCTCCATGCATGATGCACTCCAAATGACAAAACGCCATTGATACGGTCATAATCATCTGCGATATCCGCGAACATGGATCTTACTTTTTCACTCATAGATCTTGGTTGATTTAACTTTTGGTCATAAAACCAGAAGCAGACTAAAATGGTTCTTCAGTTAATGGTAGAAAGATAAGGAATTATGGGACATAGATAATACCGATCTAAGGGGATTTACTGCTCAAGCTTTATTAGATCAGCTCCAGCAGGTGATCTGTCATATTGAGCTCCACCGCTTCAAATTTCCCTTCCTTCCAGCTAAGACGATTGATAGCTCCGTTCTGATGCTCGATCTTATTCATGTTCTTTAGGCCATGCCCCAACCATTCAGATAACAAAATACGGGTCAGTCGGCCGTGTATCATGAATACAATACTTTCTTCTTCTGATGTTTCCAGCACTTCCTGGACCTTGCTATTCGCCCTGCTAAAAGTCTGTCGGGGTGACTCCCCATTTTCCGGAGCATAATCAACATTCCCCTTACTCCACTGTTCATGAACTTCCAATACCTGATCTTTTATTTCTGTGAATACCTTTCCTTCTAACACTCCGAAATCAATTTCATCAAGTTCGGGATACTTTATGATTTCAAGCTTCCTCTTTTCAGCTAAAGGCTGAACCGTTTCATGAGTTCGGCGTAGTCCGCTTGCTACGATCTTCTGTATTTTGAACGGCTCAAGAGCCTCACAAATGGCTTTTGCCTGCAATAATCCCAATTCGTTGATAGATGCATCCAGGCTTCTGCCCTGAATAATGCTCGCTTTGTTGTTGTCCGTCTCTCCGTGACGAATAAAGAATAGTTGTTTCATAATTGAGATTCGGCTTTCCTCATTTCTTGTTCTTCTTTTCTTTGTGATAATTCACGACCCGTACTAACTCTTTTTCCATATCATCTACTTTCCCTGTCAATATTCCGTACTTCATCCCATACCTGATCAACAGCATATTCAATATCCGGTCTTCTTTAGATATTTTGGGTAAGCCGAAAAACTTCTTTTGTATAAATTCTATCAATAGCCGAAGTAAGCCCACTTTAAACAAAAAGAACAAACCCAGGCCGTACCAGATCACACTAAAATCTATCCCTATTCCCAATCCTGCTGTAATTTCATTTATGCTGATCCCGATCAAAAATAACGCCGAAACCGCATAAACTACTCCATCTTTGTTTAAGATCTTAGCAATGGGAGTAGAAGTCACATTCACAAAAACAGAAGTATTGAAGTACCAGAAAAAATAGAATCCCATAGAGATTGCTGTAGCCAGCAAGGGAGTTACTCCAAAAAAAGCTAAAATAAAGAACAGCATTAAAGCAAAGCCATCGGAGCTTTTCACCCATGCATCTGCCTCCTGAATGATCCTTTTCAAAGGATAATTGTTAAGCAGGCCGGGTACATAATTCTCAATGCCCTCACTGGTTATATGATACCAATTCCCGTTTGATGTAGTAATGCCGTTGGGAAGCTCCAGCATCTGCCATTTAAAACGACCTCTTTTAGTATTTTCCATACCTGAATATAGGCACTTAAATACACTGATTCAGGCTTGGGCTACGGTTACTATCATAATTTCATTACAACCGGCTTTCCTTAATTCCGAACTGAGCTCAAAGGTGGTAGCCCCTGTAGTAAACACGTCGTCAATGATAACACAACAAATTCCATTCAGGTCTTCAGCATCCTTTACCCTAAAAGCTCCGTTTATATTTTTTCTTCTTTTCTCAAGTGAAAAACCGGTTTGTGTGCTTGTATGCTTAATGCGCTGCACGCTTTCTTTTTTCAGGATGGGTAAATTCGTCACTTCTGACACCCCTTTTGCTATATAAAAGGCTTGGTTATAACCTCTCATTCTCCGCTTTTTGGGGTGAAGAGGAACTGGCAGCAACCTTACTTTCAGGCCTTTTAGCTTGTTTACAAAATGAGCATTTCTCAACAAACTTTTTCCAAGTTGCCGCCCGACATCTTCTCCTACTCCTGTCAACCGGTGATACTTCAAATGATGGAGTAATTCTTGTAAATGACCGCCTTTATCAAAATTCCAAAGTGCGTGCTGCAGATATATACCTTCGGGAAGCATACTATCACTCGAAGAGCGTTTACCGGTTATATATGCTTCTTCAAATTTATTATTCAGGCAATGATTACAGACGAAGTTTTCGTTGGTAGTTAACTTCAACCCGCAAACCGTGCAGACCTTGGGAAATAATATTTCCGAAATCCCCTGTGTAAATCTTTTAAAAAGCATTGAAAAACCCAAAATGATTAAAGGCAAAAGTTTGCTTTTCCTATCAACATTAATTACTTAGCTTCTTATAATTTTGTAAGTATACCTAAATTAATCTCTATGTCTCTCGGAAAAGACCTCGCTTCTATACGCAAAAGTAAAAACCTCTCTCTTGAGGATATACAAAATGCGATTAAAATTCCGCTTGATACGATAAAAAGTATTGAAGACGGAAGTATTTTTAACGACCTGAGTAACAACAAAACATACGTTCGAAGTTTTATACGTAGCTATGCCAAAGTACTAAAACTTGATAATGAAAAAGTTGTTCAGGCTCTCGATGAAGTAGAGGCCGGTAGATATTCAGGAAGCCTCGCCGCAGGAGCAGGTATCGACACTCCTGAGGATGAACCTTTTTCGGGAAGTTCATTTTCAGATGATGAAGAAATTTCAGGAACCGATCCCGCAGCATTTGAACCCAAAAAACCGAAACCGGCTTCTAAGGCCCCTAACGAATCTGCGAAACCTGCCAAAAAAAGTTCAGAGCCGGAGTTAAATGCCATAAACTGGGCTGATATGGGTCGAAAATTTACTACCGCCGGTAAAAGCTCAAAAGTATGGTTAGGAATCTCCTTTTTTATAATTTTAGGATTGTTGATCGCTTCCGTATTTATTTTTTGGGATGACATTTCTTCAATATTTGAACAGGATCCATCAGCAACTCAGGAACAAACAATGCCGGAAAACACCGGACAGGAAACCATTATTCCTACACCTGTCGATTCTGTACAAGTTCAAGAAACAGTCCCTAATTCAGAGACCAGTGTTCAGGAACAAGCTTCTACTGAACCCATTTCTCTTGGTGACACTCTAACTCTTACAGTATATGCCGCATACGATCAATTAGAACCGGTACGAGTTACCAGCGATTTCAACTGGCGTACCAATCCATTCTGGGTGGAAGAAGGCCAGGCCTTTAACTTTGATTTTAGAGACACCCTTTTAGTTCGCGGTCAGTACAGCCGTATGTTACTGCTCTTCAACGGACACATAATTGAAAATCCGCGCCAAAACTATTTTGATACAGCCTTTAACTCTATCATGATAACTCGCTCCATAGTTGATCAACCCGATTATTTGGCTCCCACACCATCGGAATTCCCATTACAGATCGGCGCGCCCGACAGCACCATCTATACAATAAGATATTAGAATTACTCTTCTATGAACAAATTTGAAGCAAGTGACCGAGTTCAGGAACTCCGAGAATTGCTCAACAAAGCTAACGAAGCTTATTATCAGGATGCTCAACCCTTCATGAGTGATAAAGAGTTCGACGAAAAGCTCAAAGAACTCGAAAAGCTTGAGGAAGAATTTGACCTTCATGATCCGGAATCTCCCACAAAAAGGGTCGGCGGTGAAGTTTCTTCAATTTTTGAAACGGTCAAACATCCCGTTCCTCTTCTTTCTTTAGACAATACCTATAACGAAGAAGAACTCAACGATTTTGATGGACGAGTGAAGAAGATCCTTGGCCATGAGAATTATGAGTATATGGTAGAACTGAAGTTTGACGGTGCCTCCATCCGGCTTCGATACGAAAATGGAGAATTGGTTTTGGGAGCCACTCGCGGAGATGGTGAAAAGGGCGATGATATCACCAATAATATAAAAACCATTCAGGATATCCCTCTCCATTTGAAAGGTGACACACCTCCCGTAGTAGAAGTTCGGGGTGAGGCCTATATGGAACGGGAGGCTTTTGCCAGGATGAATCAACACCGGGAAGAACAGGGGTTGGCCGTTTTTGCAAATCCCAGAAATTCAACCGCAGGTTCGTTGAAAATGCAGGATCCTAAAGCAGTAGCCCAGCGGCCAATTCGTTTTTTTGCTTTTGATATGCTTCTTGAAAATGAAAATGATTCTCCTACTCAGTCAAAAAAAGCAGAGCTGTTAAAAGAATTTGGGCTTGCTGTTTCAGAGTACTACAGAGTCTGTTCAAGTATTGATGATGTTCATGAAATCATTAACGAATGGAAAGACCTTCGTCATGAACTCCCCTACGAAACGGATGGAGTAGTTATCAAAGTGAACCAAAGCAACTTGCGGGAGGAACTGGGAACCACTTCAAAATTTCCCCGTTGGGCTATTTCTTACAAGTTTGAGGCCGAACAAGCCACCACTACCATAAACAATATTACATTACAGGTGGGAAGGCTTGGCACCATCACTCCCGTTGCAGAATTAGAGTCTGTTGAGTTAGCCGGAACCACCGTGAAACGTGCCTCTCTTCACAATGAAGATGAAATTCACCGCAAGGATATTCGTATTGGAGACACTGTGGTAGTAGAAAAAGCCGGGGAGATCATTCCGCAAGTCATAAGCGTGGTAAACCCGGATCGGGATGGCAGAAACGAACCTTACCAGTTTCCCAAAAATTGCCCGGCTTGTGATTCTGAACTCATTAAATATGATGATGAAGTAGCGTGGCGCTGTACAAATCCAACCTGCCCACCCCAGGTTCGTATTCGAATTGAGCATTTCGCTTCACGCGATGCCATGGATATTGAAGGACTTGGGGAATCAGTAGTTGATCAACTTGTTTCAGAAGGATTGATCAAAACCTACGCTGATCTCTACGAACTGAAAAAAGAGCAGCTCATTGAGCTGGAGCGCATGGCCGAAAAAAGTGCCCAAAACCTTATCGATGCCATTCAACAAAGTAAAGAACAGTCGTTTGAAAGGATTATTTATGCTTTGGGAATTCGTTTTGTAGGAAAAACCGTGGCAAAGGACCTCGCGCGGGCTTTCAAAACCATGGATAAATTACAGTCACTTTCCGAAGAAGAACTGACTGAGGTAGATGCCATTGGCCCACGCATTGCAGAATCAGTGGTGAAATTCTTCAACAATGAAAAAAACAAGCAGATCGTAGCGAGGCTCCAAGAACAAGGTCTTCAGTTTGAAAGAGAGGAAGAGGAACAAGCCTCCAGTATTTTTGAAGACAAGAAGTTTGTCCTTACCGGCTCCCTTCCAACCTACTCCCGTAAAGAAGCCACCGAACTCATAGAAAAACATGGGGGGAAAACGGCTTCCTCTGTTAGTGGCAATACCGATTATGTACTGGCCGGAGAATCCGCAGGAAGCAAGCTGGATAAAGCCAAAGAACTTGGAGTTGAGATTCTGAATGAGGAAAAATTCCGCAAAATGATTAGGGAGTGATTGACTAAGTGAGAATAAATTTAGACTGAACGATCAATTCACTTCATCACTCCTCACTTTATTACTTATCACTCATCGCTAAAATTTCCTATCTTCAAAAAAATCACACCTAAGCACTGTGCTACATGGATATCAAACCCCTGGATACGGAACAAATAGGCCTAAAGACGCTGGAAAAGCATCTTATCCGGTCCAAAAGTAAGGTCTCATTAAAAATTGGGCTTCCAAAAGAGATCTCCAACGATGAACGCCGTGTTACCCTAACTCCCGGTGGCGTTTCCATCCTTAAAGCAAACGGACACGAGATCTATATCCAAAAGGGAGCCGGAGAAGACGCCAATTTCCAGGATCGTGAATATGCCGATGCCGGAGCTGAAATAGCTTACAGCGCAGATGATGTCTTTAAAAAATCTGAGCTTATTCTAAAAATTGCGCCGTTGGTTAAGGAAGAGTTCGGTTTATTGGATCCTGACCAAGCTATAATTTCTGCACTGCATATGGGCAACCAATCAGTGGAATATCTTGAGGTATTAACTGAAAAATCTATCACCGGAATTGGATACGAATTTATTCGGGGTGAAGACAAAGAATTCCCTATCGTGCGGATGATGCACGAAATTACCGGCTCCATGTCGGTGCAAATAGCGGCTCATTACCTGGAAAGCATGAGCGGCGGACAGGGAATTATGCTGGGTGGAATTTCAGGTGTTCCTCCGGCTACTGTAGTCATTTTAGGGGCTGGAATAACCGGAGAATATGCTGCACGGACAGCCTTGGGCTATGGCGCACAGGTTTTTGTAATGGATACAGATCTTACCGCGCTACGACGTCTCGAAAATGCCCTCGATCGCAGGATCATTACCGCCGTCGCAAATCACCAATATTTAAGTACTGCCCTAAAATTTGCTGATATCATTATTGGAGCAGCTATGGCGGAAGGTGAACGTTCTCCCTGCTGGGTCACCGATGAAATGGTGGCCGGAATGAAGGCCGGAAGCGTAATTGTGGACACGGTTATTGATCAGGGCGGATGTGTTGCAACCAGTGAGGCAACAACACATTCGAACCCTGTTTTCACAAAACATGAAGTGATTCACCATTGCGTGCCTAATATTCCTGCTAATGTACCCAGAACAGCTACTTATGCACTCAATAACGTTTTGGTGCCCTATATTTTAGCAATCGGGGATGCCGGAGGAGTTAAAGAATGTCTCTGGGAGAATGTAGCTTTGCGAAACGGCACCTATTCCTACAAAAAACACATCACTAAGAAATCTCTGGCTAAGATGTTCGACAAACCATTCCGCGAAATTGAAATGCTGATCGCGTCGCAGATCTAATTTTAAATGATTAATGTTAAGTGTTAAATGAGCTTCCTACATTTAACACTTAACATTTAAAACTGATCATTACCGTGTCAGAACTAACTGAATCCAATTACCGACGCATCTCCATCATAAACTGGATGCTTACTGTTCCTATGATGGTTTTGTTCGCCTGGCCCTACTTTTACGGAGCCGGACTGATAGACATGGACATTTTCATCCGATACATCGGTGCGTTTATCTTTGCCGTACCTTTTATGCTCACTATTCTCCACGGACATGTGACTATGGCTCTTGGTTCCGTACACCGGCATCACTATTACAACTGGATGACTGAAGATAAATCACTCACATACGGACTTTTCTTTCATCCTATGTTTGTCAAAACCCGTTTTCGCCTGATCTTGCTTATGATCAGTATGTTGATCTTACCGGTCGGATATTTATTGGAGTTATAAAAAAGGGGCGAATACGATTCGCCCTTCGGTTGCCAATTATTTTAATACGCCTTTCCATTTTTGATGTCTTCCACCACACTTGGGTCAAGCAATGTGGAGGTATCGCCTAAGTTGTCGACATCTTCAGCAGCGATCTTTCTCAAAATTCTGCGCATGATCTTACCGGACCGGGTTTTAGGCAATCCTTTCACGATCTGAATTTTATCCGGCTTCGCTATCGGACTAATGATCTTGGTCACCAGATCAAGCAACTCTTTCTTAAATGCCTCCGGATCTTTGATATCCCCTTCACAAATCATGAAGGCAAAAACTCCCTGCCCTTTAATATCATGTGGGTAACCAACAACAGCTGTTTCTACAACCTTCGGGTGTTCATCCAATGCATTTTCGATCTCGGCTGTTCCCAGACGGTGACCAGAAACATTCAACACATCATCCACACGGCCGGTAATTCGATAGTATCCATCCTCATCTCTCCGGCAACCATCCCCGGTAAAATAGTATCCCTCATAGGTGCTGAGATAGGTTTTCTTGTATCGCCCATGATCTCCATACACCGTTCGGGCAATTCCAGGCCACGGATGTTTGATACATAGATTCCCCTGCACGCCTTTGCCTTCGATCTCATTCCCATCTTCATCCATCAGCGTAGGGAACACACCGGGAAGCGGGAGTGTCGCGAATCCGGGTTTAGTTGGGGTGATTCCCGCCAGAGGCGAGATCATGATACCGCCCGTTTCCGTTTGCCACCAAGTATCCACGATCGGACATTTTCCCCCACCGATCTGATCATGATACCAATGCCACGCCTCCTCATTGATCGGTTCACCCACTGTTCCAAGAACTTTCAAAGAACTCAGATCATATTTCTTCACGTAATCGATGTCGTAAGACATCAGCGCACGAATGGCTGTTGGAGCCGTATAAAAGTGCGTTACCTTATATTTTTCTACTACTTCCCACAAACGTCCTGCATCGGGATAGGTTGGAGTCCCTTCAAAAATAATACCGGTAGCTCCATTAAATAATGGACCATAAATAATATAACTATGGCCGGTTATCCAGCCCGCATCGGCCGTACACCAATAGATGTCATCAGCTCCAACCTGGAACACTTGTCGGAAGGAATAGCTTGTGTACACCATATAACCGCCACACGTATGAACCACGCCTTTAGGTTTGCCTGTTGAACCGGATGTATAGAGAATAAAAAGCGGATCCTCAGCATCCATTTCTACAGCTTCGTGCTTCCTGGAAGCGTTGCGAATCAATATATGCCACCATTCATCACGGCCATCAACCCATTTGATATCCCGGTTTGTGCGTTGACATACGATCACGCTTTCTACAGAAGGTGAGTTTTCAAGAGCTTCATCCGAAATGTCCTTGAGCGGAACATGCTTGTCGCCACGACGAAGACCGTCATTCGTGATCAGCATCTTGGCATCACAATCATTGATGCGCTCAGAAAGTGCCTGAGATGAGAACCCGGCAAATACAATAGAGTGTACCGCTCCGATTCTGGCGCAAGCCAAGGCAGAGATCACCAATTCCGGCGTCATGGCCATATAAATAACTACACGATCGCCTTTCTTTATACCTTTGCTCTCCAATACATTTGCAAACCGGCACACATCCTCATGAAGCTGCTTATAGGTAATACTTCGGCGAAATGAATCCGGGTGATTCGGTTCAAAAATAAAAGCCGTTTTGTTACCAATGGTATTCAAATGGCGATCAAGTGCATTTTCAGTAATATTCAGCTTTCCCCCTTCAAACCATTTGATATTGGCGTCCTTAAAACTTCCGGATTGTGTTTTATCCCAGCGCTTACGCCAGTAAAAGGTCCCTGCTTCATGATCCCAAAACTTTAACCGATCCTTTTCACTTTCCTTAAAGGTCTTCTGATAATCTTCAAATGATTTAATATTAAGCCACATACTATCCTTGGTTGGTTACTGATTTTGTTTGATGTTGAGGCTTTTTTGGCGGAGAATCAAGTAAAAACGCTTTTTTGAAAGGTTTTTTATCATTTTTTGAGGGTCAGGAGTAGTTCAATACATTTTTCTGTTGGTACATGAACTATTTTTCCTTCAACATTTTTACTATTGCTGATAACTTTCCATTCCAATTAGAAACCATTGTCTATCAAAAAAATGCATGACCAATTAGAGAAGCACACTTCATGAAGTTCAAAAAGGCCCAAAAATTTACCCTTAAAAACCAAACTCTATATCTACTTCCACAGAAGGCAGTTTTTTGGGATGAACAACGTATGCTCATAGTTTCAGATGTACATTTGGGCAAATCAGGTCACTTTAGTAAACATGGAATAGCTGTACCAAAAACTGTAAATCAATCCAATATTGGCCGGCTTGATAAACTCGTTCAGAGTCTGAACCCACAACAAATACTTTTTCTGGGAGACCTGTTTCATAGTCAGCACAACGATGAATTCGGACATTTTATAGAATGGAGAAATCAATATGCCTCCATCGAAATGATCTTGACGCTCGGAAATCATGACATCCTTAAAAGGTTTGAGTTGGAGAGAATGGGATTGAACTGTGTGAATCGATACAGTTCCAGACCTTTTATTTTCAGACATGATGAGTCCAATAATAAAGATTCAAAATTCTACTCTATATCCGGACACGTGCATCCTACTGTTAAGTTAAGATCAAAAGGTCGCCAAAATTTATATCTGCCCTGCTTCTATTTCGGGAAACACGATGGTTTGATTCCTGCTTTCGGAACATTCACGGGAAACTATCGCATAAAACCCGCACAGAATGATTCGGTTTATGCAGTTGTTGAGAATAAAGTAATTGATATTTCCTCCATAATTAGCCCCGACTAAAAATGTGTTACAATCAATTTTTCCTACCCGCTTTTATTTTTTTAATTCTCATTTCAGTCCTTTCTCCGGATTTGTTACACGCACAAAATGACACTTTTGACACCCAATATTACGCACAAAAATCATTTGAACTGCAAAAAAAAGGGATGATATTTCTAGGAAGTTGGGCAACTTTGAACATTTTAACCGGTACGGGTGGGTATTTTTTGAGCGAGAATGACACCAAATATTTTCATCAGATGAATGCTGGATGGAACCTGGTAAATCTTGGTATTGCAGGTTTTGCATTGTATGGAATATCACAGACCGACCTAGCTACACTCAGCTATACAGAGTCATTAGAGGAGCTTCAAAATTTGGACAAGATTTTGCTGTTTAATGCCGGTTTAGATATAGGCTACATGGCAACAGGGGCCTGGTTATGGGAGCGGGGAGTACGAAAGAATTCAGAGAGACAGGTAGGATATGGAAAATCACTAATTCTACAGGGAGCCTTCCTCTTTACTTTCGATCTGATATTATATCTGATACACTCCCCTCACACCCAGAACCTACTCAACCTATCAAATAACTTTGAATTTACAGCTTCGGGATTTAGAATCCATTTTTAGGCTCATTGGTTTGATTTACGCTTATAGCAATGGTGTAATCGGCTTAATATTCTATGCTTACGGGTACGAACATTTGCGTTTGAAAGATCAAATTCTTCTACGGCATCATCAGTACTGGCTTCCGGCTTATCCATAAAATACTCGATAAACTCCCTGGATTTATTTCTGAGTTCACTCAGGCATTCCTCCAAAATTCGTTGCCTTTCTTTATCCAAGAGCTTTCTGAATTGCTCTTCCGGCTCATAAATCTCGTTGAATGATTCTTCATCATAGTCAAACTTATGCTCTCGTTTCACATAACGAAGATATTCATGTCGGCATGATTTGATAAGATAACTGAAGATATACTTACTCTTTTTGATCTTATTCTTTCGAATCTGTTCAAATACGTCCAGAAAAGCCTGCTGCACACATTCCCGGGCGGCATGTTCCTCTGCACTCATAACAACCTGAAGGTAATCTTCTAACCTGGGGATCACTTCTGAAAGTAATTCACCTGCTTTTGTATCATCCCCTTTTTGGAGAGCTTCAACTAATTCCGAATAATCAACTCTAAGTTGTGCCAAACTAACCAACCACTAATTAAAAATTTTTGTCCGCATACTACTGATAAATCATTTCTGCTTCAAAGAATGTACTGTTCTCTTTGATATAACAAAATGATAACAAGCTCAATAATAAGTGATTTTTTTTGAATTATTAATCGATTTTAATCTTTTAGTGGCAGCTATAAATATTAAGATTTAGATTGATTGTGTAACAAATTAGCAGAATGTTACTCTTTAACTGGAGTATTAATCTGTCTTTAAATACACAAACTAAGTTATAACAAATATGTAACAAACAGTGATTTACTCACTCTTGTACTTAACCTAAAGTTTAAATTAAAAATACGACTACCATGAAATCTCTCAAATCTACCATCGCCCTGTTATCTATCGTTGCTCTTTCTTTCGGATGTGCCTCCGTTACCGATGCCTCTCTGACCGATGAGCTCCAACAACAACCTTCCGTGGAAACCAATACTACTGACAACTCTGTGTTCTCCGGCGGAAATGATGTTACTCCTATCGTTGAAAAACCAGTA
>Ga0136557_1000809_pt1 | contig 22437 bp, 17 predicted proteins | sample AntRauTorckE6832_FD_104796 | JGI IMG/M metagenome (GOLD analysis project Ga0136557, IMG submission 104796) | Saline lake microbial communities from Rauer Islands, Antarctica - Metagenome Torckler E6 #832 | ecosystem: Environmental > Aquatic > Non-marine Saline and Alkaline > Saline | place...
AAGATATTTCCAAAAAGATGATCTCCAGGGTTGAAAGTGCCGGGGGGTTTCACATCAAAACTGATGACTGGGGCTCACTAAAGCTTGCCTATGAAATCAGAAAAAAAACTAGAGGGCATTATTACAGAGTTGAATTCTGTGCTCCGGGAGAAGTTATCAATGAAATAGAAAGACATTTCAGACTTGATGAAAAAGTTATGAGATTTCTTACAGCCTTAATTGACGACAATCCAGACACAGAGCAGCTTAAAAATGAGTCTTCAGAAGATGCTGAAACTGAAACCCCAGAAAAGACAGAGGCTGAAACAGAAACTGCCGGAGAGGAGACAGATCAATAATGGCTTATATGAAAAGAAGAAGAAAAAAAGTATACAGAAGAAAAAAAGTCTGCAAATTCTGTGTAGACCAGAATATGACTATTGATTATAAAGATCCGAAAACTCTTAAGCATTTTATTACTGAAAGAGGTAAAATTATTCCTAGAAGAATTACAGGAACATGCGCTAAACATCAAAGAGAATTAAGTACTGCCATAAAAAGATCAAGGCACCTTGCTTTTCTTCCGTATGTTGGAAAAATTGATTAATTAAATTTTACCTTATTATATAATGAATATAATCGATAGTTAGAATTCACGGAGGACTTAATGAAAGTTATACTCAAAGAAACAATCAGTTCACTAGGAATTATAGGTTCTGAAGTGGACGTTGCACCAGGATATGCAAGAAACTATCTGCTCCCTCAGCAGAAAGCGGTTCCCGCAACTGAGGCGAATAAAAAAATAATGGAACAGGAAGCTAAAAAAGTTCAAGCTCAGATTGCAAAAGAAAAGGCGATTGCAGAAGAAATGGCTGCACGTCTTAACGGAGCAGAATGTACAATTTCTGCAAAAGTTGCTGAAGATATAAAACTTTACGGCTCTGTTACTGTTCAGGATATTATTGATGAACTTGCAAAGCAGGATATAGAAATTGAAAAAAGAATGATCCTTCTGCCAAAACCTATAAAAGAGCTTGGTGAATATACTATTCCTGTAAGAATCTATAATGAAGTAGAACCGGAAATTACAGTTAAAGTTGTATCAGCAGAATAATTTTTATTGCCGGGCTTTATGCCCGGCAGATTAGAAGAATATAAATGAATGACCAGGCAAATGTTTCAAAAATTTTTGAAGCAAAAATCCCTCCCCAGAATTATGAGGCAGAAGAATCTCTTTTATCTACTATTCTTCTTGATAATGACACGCTCCTTGATGTAGCAGAAATCCTTAATTCCAATGATTTTTACAAGCCTGCGCATCAGTATACATACTCTGCAATGCTTGCATTGTTTGCAAAAAGCACACCTATAGATCTTGTTACACTTTCGAATCATTTAAAAGAACAGGGAGATCTTGAAAATGCCGGCGGCAAAGAATATCTTGCGAACTTAATCGAAGCCTCTCCCATTGCACCCAACCCGATAGATTATGCAAAGATTATCAGAGATAAAGCCCATTTAAGAAGGCTTATAAATTCATCGTCCAAGATAATCACAAAGTGCTATGAAGAAGCCGGAGATGCTTCGGAAATCCTCGATTTTGCCGAAAAAGCAATCTTTGAAATAACAGAGAAAAAACAAAGACCTAAATTTGCTTCCTTAAACTCCTTAATAGATTTAAACATAAATACTCTTGAGGAAAGACAGGGTAATGACAAAAAAATAACCGGAATTCCAACAGGATACCCTACTCTTGATAAAATAACATCCGGACTTCAGGGCTCAGACCTTATAATTCTTGCAGCAAGACCTGCCATGGGAAAAACAGCTTTTGCGCTTAATCTTGCAAGAAATGTTGCTGTTGAATCCAATACAGCAGTAGGTATTTTTTCACTTGAAATGTCCAAAGAACAGCTTTCAATGAGACTTCTTACTGCTGAAGCAAGAGTCGATTCAGGTAAAATAAGGGGTGGATTCCTTGACCCTGAAGACTGGAACAGAGTTCATAATGCAGCTTCCATTCTTTTTGAAGCTCCTGTATATATAGATGATTCACCTGACTTGAATCCAATGGAGATAAGAACAAAAGCAAGAAGACTTAAAATGGATAAGGATCTTGGTTTAATTATTGTTGATTATCTTCAGCTTATGAATTCCCAGACCAAATCAGACAGGCGCGATCTTGAAATTGCAGAAATTTCAAGAACTCTTAAAATGATTGCAAAAGAACTTAATATACCGGTTATTGCTCTTTCTCAGCTCAACAGAATGCTTGAGCAAAGAAGTGACAAAAGGCCTATGCTTTCAGATTTAAGGGAATCCGGAGCACTTGAACAGGACGCAGATATTGTTTCTTTTATATACAGAGACGAAGTATACAACAAGGATGAAAACAATCCAAGCAAAGGTACTGCAGAAATTATCATTGCAAAACACAGAAACGGGGCTGTAGGAACTGTTAATATGGCTTTTATAGACAAGTTCACAAGATTTGAAGAACTTACAAGTCTGTATTGATTTGTGTTACCTGAATTAAGAATTTCATATTTCCAAGATTACTTATTTATATAATTTGATTTAAATATCAGACAAGCTTGAAAACTGATTAAATCAGGTTATCTTTTTTATGCACTTTAATTTCTACATATTCTTTAACGGTTAAATATAATATATGAAAAAAATTTACGGAAAAACAGACGGTATAAAATCGACTCTGCTAAAAGAGATAGAATCTCTGTACTATCAGCATATACCTCCTGAGTCTATAATTTCACAGGATACAGCCTTTCTTTTATGCAGTCTGTCCAAAAAAATTAAAAGACAAATCGGGCTTTTAATAAACAGAAAAGGCGAAGTCGAATATGTAATAACAGGAACAAATCAGCAGATAGTAATACCTGATTTATCAGGACACAGAGAAAGCAGAGGCAGACTTAAGGGATTAAGGTGCGTGCACACACACCTGAAAAAAGACGAGCCGCTTTCCGAAGATGACCTTACAGACCTTGCACTGCTCAAACTCGACTTAATGTGCTCTGTATCACTGGATTCAGAGGGAAGCCCGGCAGGAATATTTTATTCATATATTATTCCTGACAATAAAGGTCCGAAACCTTATTATATAAGCCCGAAACAAGATATTTACTCTCTTACTACAGACTGTACAGAGTTGATATCTTCAATCGAAGATGAACTCTCAAGAAAAACATCCGCCTCCAAAAAAACCTCGGGTAAAGAAAAAGGGATATTAATCAGTGTTTCAAATAAAAGCAAGTACGAAATAAAAGCATCTCTTAAAGAACTTGAAGAACTTGCAAAAACAGCAGATGTTGAAATAGTAGATATAATTTCACAGATCAAACAAAAACCTGACCCCAAATACCTTATTGGTAAAGGAAAAATTAACGAACTATCAGTTACAGCTCTTAACAAAGGGGCAACAATATTAATATTTGATCAGGAACTTAATCCTTCACAGATTAACTCCATCTCAAAATCTCTTGATATTAAAGTAATAGACAGAACTCAGCTTATACTGGATATATTTTCATTAAGGGCAAGAACTAAAGAGGGGAAACTTCAGGTAGCCCTTGCTCAGCAGAAATACCTCATGCCAAGACTAATAGTTCAGCAAAGCTCAGCATTTTCAAGACTTGCCGGTGGTATCGGGGGGCGAGGTCCGGGTGAAACAAAGCTTGAGACTGACAGAAGACGGGCAAGGGATCAAATAAACAGGCTTGAAAAAGAGCTTAAAAAAGTTCAGAAAAACAGGTCTAAGCAAAGAGCAAGAAGAGAAAAAAACAATATACCTGTAATTTCTATTATTGGGTATACAAACGCTGGTAAATCTACACTTTTAAACACTCTTACCCAGAGTTCGGTTGTATCTGAAGACAAACTTTTTGCAACACTTGACCCTTCCTCAAGAAGACTAAGATTTCCAAGGGAAAGGGAAGTAATAATAACTGATACAGTAGGCTTTATAAGAGATCTGCCCAAAGATCTTAAAGTAGCTTTCAGAGCAACCCTTGAAGAACTTGAATCTGCAGACATTCTTCTTCATGTGGCTGATATGTCCAACCCTGATGTAGAACAACAGATCAGTTCAGTTGAAAAAATTGTTCACGAATTAAAACTTAATGACATTCCTGAGGTTATAGCATTAAATAAGGCAGATTTAACAGATAATAACACAGCAAAATCTCTTGAAAAAAAGTATAATGGAATAAGCGTAATTGCAAAAGACCGAAAAAGTCTTGACAGTCTTTATAATCTTCTTGACAAAAAGCTTGATGAGATTATTGATTTACACTAATATTAAGCTTTAAAAAGGATTTTGATTATTTTTTATGCAGGAATATACTTTATACTTAAAAATAGCTGAAGAAGCTGCATTCAAAAGCTCGGAAGTTTTAAAAAAATACTTCGGAAGCTCTTTTGAAATATCAAACAAGGGCCCTTCAGACATTGTAACCGAAGCTGATAAAGAGTCAGAAAAAATTATTATATCAGAAATCACTAAAAATTTTCCTGATCACTCCATACTTTCCGAAGAAGCAGGCCTGATAGATCATAAATCAGAATTCCAATGGATTCTGGACCCTCTCGACGGAACAACAAACTTTGCAGCAGGACTTCCGATTTTTTCGGTTTCAATAGCTCTGTACAAAAATAACAAACCTTTTTTAGGAGTTATAAAAAACCCTGTTACAAATGATTTATATACTGCTGTATCAGGTCAAGGTGCATTCCTGAACAATAAAAAAATCTCTGTTTCAAATGAAACAAATCTTAAAAGTTCACTCATCGTCACAGGATTTCCCTACAATTTCAATGAAATCACTGAAGAATTGAGCAAAAGATTTTTTGATGTTATGAAATCGGCAAGAGGAATACGAAGACTCGGCTCGGCTGCTCTTGATCTTTGCTATGTTGCTTCAGGAATTTTTGAAGGATTTTTTGAGCAGAACTTAAAACCCTGGGATACTGCTGCGGGTGTTATTATTGCAGAGGAAGCAGGAGCTTGTATAACCGATTTTAAAAACAACAGATACAATCCGTATATGAATGAAATAGTAGCTACAAACAAATTAATACACAAATCTTTAATAAAGGTGCTTAAATAATAATGACTGAAAAAAAAGTGGTAACAAAAATTCTTGATAACCATATTGACTGTTTTGGTGAATTTGATCATAAAGATGAAATCTGCAAAAAAAAATGTGTGCTTTCTATAAAGTGCTGCATTGAAAAAAAACAGACCCAGCAGATGCTTTTTTCAGATGAAATTTTTGGAACAGAAGACAATAGTTTATTAATTCAGTAAACCAAAAGACTTTAATATGAAATTAAAAAAAACAACAGCTAAGCTAGATTTAAAAAAAATTCTTGTTTTAAATTATTTTTTTATATTTGCTGTATTTATATTATATTCAGCTTTTTTATTTAACAAAACAAATCCCTACACAATTAGCTATTTTTTAATTGCTGCTTCAGCTCATTCATTTTCAATTCTTTTACTTTTATACCCTTTTTATTTAATAGCAAATTACTTATCCCCCGGAAAGAAAACAGCAGGAATGATAATTTCCCTGCTTACTTCTGCACTAATAGTTTTTTTTATTTTAAATTATAAAGTTTTCCTTCAATACAGATTTCACATAAATATGGAAGTAATGAACCTTATATTTGTGGGCGGAAGTGATATATTCAGCTTTCCTTTAAGTACTGTTTTATACGGCCTGTTTATTATATCGGCTGTATTTGCAGCTGAACTTTTTATTGTTTTCAAATTTAAATTTCCAAAAAAAATAAATAAAAAATTAAAAATATCTTTTATATCAGTTGTTTTATTAACTGTTTTCTCTGCTCATGTTATACATGCATATGCTGATGCAAAAAATTTCAGGTACATAACAACATCTGCTCACGTACTGCCTTATTTCAGCCCTCTTACTGCAAAAGGTTTTTTTGAAAAGCACAACCTTGTCGAAACTGTAAATACCAAGACTTTTGTTGACAAAGATTTCAAGTCTCAATTGAACTATCCTCCAAAAAATTTAGACTTTGATAAAAAAAACAATAAGAATTTAAATATATTATTTATTGTAAATGACTGCTTACGTTCCGACATGGTAAAAAAGGATATAATGCCTTTTGTAAGCAACTTTGCAGAAAAAAGAAATTCGCTTACATTTAAAAATCATTTAAGCGGAGGAAATGGCTCCAGGATTGGAGTTTTTAGTCTTTTTTACGGTCTTATGGGAACTTACTGGGATTCAATTGCAGATGAAACTATCTCCCCTTTACTCATTGATACTATGCAGAAAAATGATTATAAAACAGGTATTTTCGGAAGTGCAACTTTAAAATCCCCGCCTTTTCACAAGACTGTTTTTTCCGGAATCAGGGATCTTAGAATCGAATCTGAAGGGGATACATCAAGTCAAAGAGATATGGATATAACTAAGGACTGGATGGAGTGGATAGATTCAAAAAATAATAATCAGCCTTTTTTCGGGTTTCTGTTTTATGATTCGGCACATTCATTAAGCTTTCCTGATGATTTTGAAGTAAAAAATCGGTTCAAACCTTATGCAAAAGCTGCTGAATACCACAAATTCGATGGTGATTACGACAATACAAAAATAAAAAACCGTTACAAAATATCTCTTGCTTATACAGATACATTAATAAACAAAGTACTTAAAGATCTTGAAAAGAAAGGTATCTTAAAAAATACAATTGTAATTATAACCGGGGATCACGGTGAAGAATTCAATGAATCAGGCAACAATTTCTGGGGACATGGGGGAAACTTTACAGACTACCAGGTTAAAGTCCCTTTAATTGTTCACTGGCCTGGAAAAGACAAAAAAGATTACAATCACCTTACAAGCCATCTTGATGTAGCCCCTACCCTGCTGACTGAAGTTTTCGGATGTAAAAACAGTCCGGATGAAATAAGCAACGGTAAAAATCTGTTTGATGAAAGCAATAGAGAGTGGGTTTTTTCAGGAGGTTTTTCAAAAAAAGCAGTAATAGAAAAAGATCGAATAACAGTTTCTTATCCTACAGGTTTTTATGAAATTTATAACAGGAATTTCGATCCTCTGGAAGATGCAAAACTAAGACCGGAAATTTTAAAAGAAGTTATGAAGGAAAGATCCAAGTTTTATAAAAATTGATATGTTATTAAATGCAAAAAACAAGGTGGCCTTCTTGCAATAACCAGATCTAAAGTTATGATTTTAACAAGACAAAAGAAACTATAATCGCCTAAGATTTAATTTATTCAAAGTTACAAATAACCATACTAAATATGTAAACTCATTTCTGGATTTATTGAAGCATGCTCCTTCTTAAGTTAAATCATTAAGTCTTTTTTTATAAAAGATAAATTCAATTTAATCTTTTTAATATTTCCCAACTACTTCAAGTAAAAATTCAATTAATAAAAATCTATAATAAATTAAAACTCTTTATTAATTTTATAATACAAATACTTGCTGTAAATACAGCCGCAAACTATATTGTTCATAAAAACTCCTGTCCAGAAAGAGTTTAAAGATTCAAAACAATTTACAACAAGCCAGTAAATCACAAAAGCAAAAGCAATAACAATTACATACAGGTCGTTATTCTCCCTTAGACAATCTCTTATTTTATATAAAGAACCAACTAGCCATATATAAAAAGACCAAATCAGAACAAAACCTACAAATCCATATGAAAGAATAATTTCAATATGGTAATTATGAAGATGACCGAATTTCTTAACTATTGATTTAGGTAAAACCTCTGAATTCTTAATCACAAAAGTTCTTGCTTCACTACCCCAACCAAGAACAGGTTTCTCAACAATCCATGGGAGAGCTACAAACCATGTCTTAAGTCTTATTCCTGTTCCTGTGTTAGGAAGCTCTTTTATATAAAAATTAATTCTGTCGTCAAATGTATCGAATTTTTTACCTTCAATCAGGGAACTTACTAGAATATCAAAGGACTTGTCAGTTTCCTCAAATCGCTTATCCAAATTCCCAAGCTTGAATAAAACTGATAAAAGAAAAATGCTTAGAAAAAACAGCATGATTAAATTTCTTTTTTTTACAATCTTGAGAATAAAAATAAAAGCAAAAGTAAAGAGAAATGAAATGAACAAGGCAACAAAAGTTTGCCTTGTCTGGGTGGAAATAAGCCCTGCAAGTGAAAACAGAAGTATGGTAAAATTAAGTATAATCTGATTATATTTTTTAAAAGATTCAATAAAAACAAGTTTATAAAAACTAAACATCAGAAATATACCAAACACCATACTTGTATGCTGAGCATTTTTAATACCAAAATCTATTCTTCGACCATGAATTGCGCTCTTTATCTCTGACAAAAAATTTGAATGAACGAATAAAGCAATAATAAATCCTGCAAGAACTGTGATAAAAATCAAATTTATGCTTAAAGTTTTTTTCCTAAGTCCCCATGCCACAGGAATAAATAAAAACAATTTCCCGAGCCTGTCTATTTTTGGCAAAGCGTATGCCAGATCAGGGCGGCTCATTTTTACTGAAACCCAGGTAACAATCTGAAATAAAATCAACATAATAAAAATTTTTGTCATAAAATCTTTGCGGAAATATTTCGGATTTTTTACAAAAAGATAAAATAAAAATATACCTAAAAAAATTTCAAATACAGAGTTAGCAGATTTGGAAATAAATGGAGTAAATGCATAAAAAAACACAATACAGAAAATAAATTGGTCAAAATATTTTTTTACAAGATTGATAAAAGAATATGATTTTTTTTTAAAATCAGAGAAAGTCATTAATTCATGCCAAAATATTTTTTTATTAAAAACATTATAAACAAAGTACCCAGTGGTCCTTTAGTTATCCTTGTAATCATTCATTTCATTAAGGTTATTATATTTCATATAAGACCTTAATTATGAATTTAAAAATAAAAGCTTCTGAAGCACTTTAAAACAGTTTATTTTTCCTAACTTTTCATAAAAGTTCATGCAGCTCTTGAACTAAACCAGTGCGTCCTTCCCATCCAGTGATGAGTAATCATTATATCATCTGTTCTATAATGAGTGAAGTGAGCTTTTATTGTTTTATATGGATGCTCAACCATGTATCAAAGTCTCTTGTGAAAACAACCTGATATTTTGCTAACGAGCCTTATGACATAATCAGAATAAATCCTTGGGAATTTATCTTGTGATTGCCAAAGATTTCTTCTTTACAACTTTCAAAATTCATTACCAGGGTATTTTTATAATAAATACGGTTTATTCTATCTTCTGCAATTACAAATGTTTTATCTATAATTGTTTGTCCCCACTATCATCTTCTCACCTTAAAAAATTACGCTAAACTTAATTAGTTGGTGAACGAAAACTGCCTTTTTTGCCCATTTCTTTGTTAGAATCAAACTTTAATCCTCAAAATACTCCAGTATTCCTGCGTTTAAAATTTTCATCTGCCTTGAACTGAACAAAAAATTCTGGTTTTCGGCCAATTACTAATTACAAACTAAAAAAGTATCTTAACGACATACACTGCTCTTTCATGCATTATTTTGTCTGATTTATCAAGCATAATATTAAAAGGGGTTCTCCCATCCAGGGCATGAGCATAAAAGACCAACTTAAGATCTCTTGTCTTTCTTAACCTTTCAATTTAAGATACTGTATCAGGTAACTTTATTCGGAAAACAACAATATCCTGGTTAATTTTATCAGGTCCGTAATTGAGGATAAATTCATACATCATCCAGTATCGGAGTAACACTTCCATGATAAATATTTTTTTAGGTGAAGGGATAACAAGCTTGACAAACACCGTCACAATAGATTAGTCAAAAATCAAATTTTTTTTATAATTTAATTTGTTTTTTTAAAATTTTAAATACTTAAAATTGTCATCATTCGGATAAAAACATGAAGATTAATATAATCTCAAGAGATAATGCAGCCGGACTTACTGCTGAGACCGAGATTCTGACTGAGGTATTTAACAGTCAGGGCTGGGAGGTCTTTTTTAGCGATTATAAGTCATTACGTCGATTTATGTTTTGGTCATATAAAAAATATGACGTTAATATCTTTATGCAATGGGTTAACCCTGCCTGGTTTAAGTTTGCAAAATATAACATTCTTATACCTAATCCAGAATGGTTCAAAGTTAAATGGTCTTCAAAAATCAGCAAATTTGATAGAGTTTTTTGTAAAACTAATTCAGCCGTTGAACTTTTTAAAGAGAAAAATCACAACACCATATTTACAGGATTTACAAGTAAAAACAGGTTATTACCTAACGTAAAAAAAAACAAAGGACAATGGTTGCATGTTGCTGGTAAATCGAAACTAAAAGGTACTGATGTAATAATTGAAACCTGGCTTAAAAACCCACATTTCCCACACCTGACAATACTTCAGAAGAATTTGGATGGAACTATACCTTCAGCTCCTAATATAACATATATTTCAGAACATATATCTGAAGATTACCTGATAAAACTAATGAATAAGTGTGAGGTACACCTCTGTCCTTCAGCGGCTGAAGGATTCGGGCATTATATAGGAGAGGCATTGAGTTGCGGGGCTTTTGTAATTACAACTGATGCACCTCCAATGAATGAACTGATTACCCCCACAAGAGGCTTGCTTATTCCTCCTGTAGAAAAAAGAAAAATGAAATTTTCATATGCACATTATATAGACAGGAAGGGCCTTGAGAAAGCTGTTCATGAAGCTCTTGGTATTGAAAACCGAGAACAGTTTATGCATAATGGCCTTGAGTATTATCATTCTAGTGGAGATGCTTTTAGAAAAAAAATTTCTTCAGAAATAAATAAATTGGTAAATAATTAATTACAAAAGTATACATGGAGACCGAACAGATGTCTGATGCTGTTGATTTAGGTTGTGGGCCGAATAAAGTATGCAATACTTTTGGCGTAGATTGCTATCCCTACGAAGGGGTTGATAAGGTTTTTGATCTTGATGAAAAAAGCTGGCCGTTGGAAACCGATAGTTTTAATCAAATATATGTCCGTCATGTGATTGAACATGTTTCAGATATAAAAAATTTTATGAATGAAATTCATCGAATCGGTAAAGATGGTGCTATTGTAGAAATAATAACACCGCATTTTTCTTCAATACATTCCTGGCAGGATCCGACTCACCGCTGGCATTTAGCTTCAAAATGGTACAAACCATTTACTGAGCAGTATTTGGCTGAGCAGGTATCATCCTTTAAGCATATTTCAACTGATGTTCTTTTTTCCAAAGGAAGTTTAAGAACGATAATCCCAAAGCTCATGATCAAACTTTTTGGAATTTCTTCCTGGGAAAAGCATTATTCATTTATATTCAGGGCAAAAAATATAAAAACAATTTTGATGATATCTAAAAAATCCTGATACTTTTTAATCAGATTTGTCATTTTTTTTCTTTATGAGACTTTTTTATGAGAGCAATTCTCAGATATAAACTAATATACACAATTTAATACATAATCATGCTTTAAATATTTTACTTTAACTTTATGAAAAACCAATTGATCTGTTGACGGAATCGATATCTGAGTAAAAAAATTTTACACTTTTTATATAAAATTCTTTTGATTAGAAAGGCGACAACTCGACAAATAAAGACCTCGAATGAAATTTTAGGACTTATGTAACTGTCCAACAAATACAACTTTCTTGACACAAATTACCCATAACTACTAATTAAAAAAGACATTGATTAAATATTTTCAGTCATAAGGTAAATAAAAAAATGGTTTTTTCATATTATATAAACAAATACCCTTACAAACTTATGTGGAATTTTTTAAATTTAATTGGTAAAACTGAAAAAATTGTTTTTTACTGCGGTAATGAAATTGATATCAAAATTTTTGAACCGGTTCAAAAATTTTTACCGCCAATACCGATTGTTGTTAAAAATAAAAAAATCCAAAAACATTTAAAAAGTCTCGGTATTGAGTCAAAACGACTGCCATGTTTTCCGGAAGTGGTTATTACTTGTCGTCAGGCTGCATACAGATTCCCCGAAGAAAAAATACTAAAATTTGGCTTCAGGCACGGCCCGTATCATTTCAAGCCTTTTGCAAATATTAAAAGTTATAACATGAATACCAGTTTTTTTTTTACAAGCTCCCATGAAGTTAAAGAGGCTGAAGAAGCTGGTATTAAATGTGGAGTTGCAATTGGATACCCTAAATTAGACTATGCTTTTGACGGTACTTACGATGAAAAATATCTACAGGAGTTAAAACTTAAAACCGGTATTTCTTCTAACAAAAAAACAATATTATTTACCGCTACATGGGACAAATCAGGAGTTTCAGGTATAAATCATTGGTATAACAGGCTTAACGAATTCACAGATCAATACAATGTGTTGGTTACAGTACACCCATCCACTTCAACAAAATACATAGATCAAATAAGAAAAACAAAAGGTGTCTACTTTATTGAAGATAAAAATGCTGTACCGTATATACTTATTTCAGATGTATGTATTGGAGATACCAGCTCTATACTTGCTGAATGCAGTGCTTTGAAAAAACCTATTATCACTTTTAGATTACCGGATGGGGAAAGAACTGTACAAAAAACAAAAGAAATTATTAAATCAATCAGTCATAGAATTGATAATGCAGACGAATTAAGTGACGCAATAAAATACGTTTTAGCTCATCCAGATGAAAAAAAATCTGAAATGGAGATTGCAAATGAAATCATGTTTGATTTATTAGATGGGAATGCCGCGAAAAGAGCAGCAGACTTTATTCTTGATTATGTTCCGGAGTTACGTCATTGATAAACACAAAATATTTATCTTTAAAATATATAACAAAACACCCTTTGGTGGCTATATTACTGGAGAAATACAATGACAGAATCAAAATATTCACTTTCAGTTATTATCATTACAAAAAATGAAGAAGATAGAATTGAAAGGTGTTTAGAATCAGTATACAGAATATCAGATGAAATAATTGTTATAGATAGTGGAAGCACTGATAAAACCGTTGAAATTGTTAAAAAGTTCACAGATAAAGTATTTATTACTGACTGGCCCGGATATGGAATTCAAAAACAAAGAGCTCTTAATAAAGCAAGTTGCGATTGGGTCTTGTCTATTGATGCTGATGAAGAATTGACTCCTGAATTAGAACAAGAGATAAAGACTGTTTTAGAAAATCCTGTTGATGTCGTTGCCTTCAGAATACCCTGGGCGGTTCAAAACTTTGGCAAAAGACTGGATTACGGCAGAAGCGCACGAAGCGTTAAACGTTTATTCAAAAGAGAAGGCGCCTCTTTCACAGACTCCATTGTTCACGAAAAAGTAATAACCAAAGGAACTGTCGGAAAGCTCAAAGGCCGGTTAAATCATTATTCAATAAGGGATTTTGAACATTACCTTATGAAAAACAGGACATATGCGTGGCTTGGAGCAAAAAAAAGACATGAAAAAGGTAAGCATGGGGGTGGGCTTCCGGGGGCAGTATTTCGTGCAATATGGGTTTTTTTTCAGGTATATATCTTAAGAAGAGGTTTTTTAGACGGAAGCGTAGGCTTCCTTGTAGCGGCCATGTATAGCCAGGGAGCTTTTAATAAATATGCCGGATTGTGGACTCTGAGACTTAAAGATAAGCAGGATAAGCAAAACGAGTTACTAAAAAAAAAGGATAAACAATGAAACGATATCTTTTTTTTGTTTCTCACTTATACTCCTTTGCCATAGTTCGGCCACTTCAAAAAGTTATTAGAGAAAGAGGTGACGAAGTTTCATGGTTTTTGAACAGGGAAGTTTATGCACAATATCTTAAAAAGGACGAAAAACGACTCAAAACTATTAAAGAAGTTATGGAGTATAATCCTGGTGCTGTTTTTGTTGCAAGCAATATTGTGCCTGATTTTTTCCCAGGAATAAAAGTACAGCTCTTTCATGGGTTCAATGCTCAAAAAAGAGATGAGAATAAAGGTCATTTTAGAATCAGAGGTTTTTTTGATCTCTATTGCGCACAAGGACCATCCACTACCTTGCCTTTTAAAGAACTTGCAGAACAACATGGTTTTTTTGAAGTTGTAGAAACCGGATGGTCAAAAATGGACCCGCTATTTGACAACAGTATTCAACCGGAAAAAAAAAGGCGTCCAAGAATCCTTTTTACTTCAACATTTACACCATCCTTAAGTGCCGCACATAAAATATTTGATAAGGTCAAAGAACTATCATCAAAAGATAAATGGGAGTGGATCGTAACATTTCACCCAAAAATGGATATTGAAATTGTTAATAAATTCAAATCTATACAAAATGACAATCTGGTTTTTATTGAAACTGATGATATCTTGCCTTTATTAAAAAATACCGATGTTATGCTTTCTGACTCATCATCTGTAATATCTGAGTTTATGCTGCAACACAAACCGGTTGTGACTTTCAGAAACAGAGTGCCTGGCCCACATTTAATAAACGTCACAGAAATTGACAAAATAGAATCGGCACTGGAAAAAGCACTAAAGCCACCAGCAAAACTCAGATTTTCTATCAAAGAATATGTAGAAATGATCCATCCCTATTATGACGGTATGTCATCTGCAAGGGTCCTTGATGCAACTGACAACCTTGTTAGCAGAGGCTTGAACCATCTTAAGAAAAAACCATTAAATTTTTTTCGTAAACTTAAGATCAGAAAAAAATTTGGTTATTATAAGCTTTAATAATATAAATTTTTCAAAGTTTTTGAGGTAGGCGTTAAAAGCTTATATACTAGAATAATAACTAAAATATTTAATAGTATAATTGGTTAGCTTTTGTATTCTAAAGTAAAAAATATATAAACTATTTCAATACTAAATAATTTTCCCCGGATTTAAAATACCAGCCGGATCAAAAGCATTTTTTATTCTGCGCATTAAATCCCTTTGATTCCTGTCTATTTCAAAACCGATATAATCTTTCTTGCTTATTCCAACTCCGTGTTCACCTGAAAGAGTTCCGCCGCACTTAATTACAAACTGAAAAAGCTCCTTAACAGCCCGCAAAGCTCTTTCATGCATTATTTTGTCTGATTTATCAAGCATAATATTAAAATGAATATTACCGTCTCCGGCATGACCAAAAGATACCATTGGCAGATCTGAGACCCTGCTTAACCTTTCAATTTCAGAAACAGTTTCAGGCAGTTTGCTTCTCGGGACAACAATATCTTCGTTAATTTTATCTGGTCCATATTTAAAAAGAGAAGAAGACAGGTTTTTTCTTACGTCCCATATACTTTTTTTCATTTCTGAATCATCGGCAGTCCTTGTGCTTACAGAATTCATGGATAAACAGATTTTTTCAATCTCTTTTATCTGATCAAGAGCAGCTTTTTCTTCACCGTCTGTTTCTATAATCAAAAGAGATTTAACATTTTCAGGGATATTAAAGTTTATATTATCTCTAACGCAATCTATTGATAAATTGTCCATGAATTCAAGAACAGATGGGATTTTCCCTTGCTTAATTATTTTGGAAACTGCTGATGCAGCATCATTAATTGAAGTAAAAAATGCTATCATTAAAGATGTGGATTGAGGTGCAGGTAAAAGCTTTAAAACAGCTTCGGTTATAACTGCAAGCGTTCCTTCAGAACCGACAAGAAGTCTTGAAAAATCATATCCCACAACACCTTTGACTGTATTAACACCTGTTTTAATAATTTCCCCTGTTGGAAGCACAGCTTCAAGACCAAGAACATAGTCCCTTGTTACACCGTATTTTACAGCACAAGGGCCACCTGCACACTCGGCAAGATTTCCTCCCAGAGTACAAAAATCAGAACTTGCAGGATCAGGGGGATAAAACATGTTCTGCTTTAGTACTTCTTTTTTGAACTCTCCTGTAAATACACCCGGCTGAACACGGGCATAAAAATCATCAGAATTTATTTCAAGTATTTTGTTCATTTTAGAAGTACAAAGAACAATGCCACCTTTTACAGGAACGCTTCCTCCTGTTGTTCCTGTACCAGCACCACGCGGGGTTACATATATCTTATTTTCTGTACATAATTTTAAAATCCGGGAGACTTGCTCAGTATTTTCAGGAAAAACTGCAAAATCAGGCTGAAAAAAACCCTCTTTTGAGTCATAACTGTAGCAGTAGAGATCTTCTTTTTCTTTAAGTATGTTTTTTTTGTCTGTTATTTGGCATAATCGATTGTAAATTTTACCGGTTTTCATAAAAGCTTTAAAAGCTTCCTTTTTCAAGTTTATCTTCAAGCAGCTCTACCTGCTTATAAATCGTATTTTTAGTTTTAACACCCTGCTCAACTGCCTTTATAGCATGAATTGCTGTTGCATGATAGCGGTTAAAACTCTTTCCGATAAACTGCAACGGCTGATCAGTATATTTTCTTGACAGAAAAATTGCTATCTGTCTTGGCCTTACTACTGCCTGTTTTCTTGATTTGGACATAAGCTGTTCAGGCGTTACGTTAAACTCCTCACAAACAAGATTTTTTATTGAATCTATTGTAATCTGCTTTGATTTCTCTGTAATATTAGACAAAATCTCTTCAGCAAGTCTTAGTGTAACAGGTGTTCCGAGTAAAGCACTCTTAAGACCTATAGTATTTATCCCGCTTTCAATCTGCCTTATATTGTCTGTCAGTTCACTGGCAAGATAATCTATTATATTGTCAGGAAGGTCAAAACCGCCGGATACAGCTTTTTTCTTTGCTATTTTTCTTCTTGTTTTAAAATCCGGTTTATCAATTGCTGACATTAAACTTGATGTAAGTCTTGACTTAAGCTGATCATTAATCTTTGGAATATCTTTGGGTGAATGACTTCCTGAAAAAATTATCTTCTTGTCAGCCTCCATCAGATAATCGAGGATCATTGAAAGTTCCTGCTGAGTTCTGGGCTTGCCTGACAGAAACTGAACATCATCCATTAACAAAACATCACAATTCTTCCTGTATCTGTCCTTGAAGTCATTAATATTATTATTGTGAAAACAGGAGACCATCTCATTGGTAAAATCTTCAGCTGAAACATAATAAACAGATTCACCTGGCGTATTTGAAAGAATATGATGGCCTACAGCCTGAGAAAGATGGCTTTTCCCAAGACCTGTATCAGACTGAATATAAACTGAATTATACCCCATCCTGCGACCTGAGGCTAAAGACAATGCTGCAGAATATGCAAATTCACAGTTTTTACCCACTACAAAATTATCTAGGGTAAAACCTTTTCTTAGAAACCTGCCGTTCTGAAATTTTCCGGAATTAAAAGCAAAATTCATCTGATTTCTTTTTTTACCGGAAAACATATTTTTTTCACGGGCAGAAGGTTTAACTATTTTTTCTGTTTTTTCCGACTCATTTTTCTCAGCGTTTTCTGTTTTAGGTGTCTCATCCTCGCAGAACTTTATATCAAGGCTTTTCTTACCTGTACTTTCATACAAAACAGATTTTATAAGAAAAGAATAATTTTCAAGAATTCTTTTTTTAAAAAAGCTGTTTTTACAACCTATAACCACTTTTTCCGAATCTGTCCTGGATATAGAAAGGGGGTCTATCCACATGTTATAGGAATGTGCAGGAAGCTTATTTTTTAGTATTTCTTTTATCTCAAGACCGAAATTATCCATAACTGCTCTTTTGCAAAAAAAGGTTAAGTTTAAGTTTTTTTAATAAATTTTTGGATTTATTATTATTAACAGCAATTAAACGAATTTAACAGAAAGTATGAAGCAAACTTTAATTGAATTGCTTTGTGTCTATTTTATTAACAGCTTTCAGTCAACATGATTGAATTCTGATTATACCCGTTTTTAACAGATTTTTAACATTAAATATAAAGTACTGCAATTACTGCATATTTAAAACCAAAAACTCATTACCCCCCCATTATCACTCGAAATATTTGCTTTAATAAATTTTTTCATAAAATTTAAGTAGTTTTAAGGATGACAGAAGCTGAATACAAATTCAGCTAATTAATCAATCTTCTATTTTCTCTTATTTTCTTCGATTTACTTTGTTTTTTGTTTAAGAAACTGCAATCAATGATAAATTTTTTTATAAATATTATTTGACCGAAAACTAGAATTTGCTTTTCAGTAACTGCAGATGAAAAATTTAACTGCAGGAATACTTAGATGTTTTGAGGATTAAATTTTGATCTTAACTTAAGAACTGAACAAAAAAAGGCAGTTTTCGTTCAACAACTAAATAAACAAATTCACAATACAGATTGTAAGTTATTTTTTATTATTCTATTATTGCAAAATTAATTCTTAAAATATATCAAGCTTGAATTGAACAAACCAAAGGATTTAGCATAGTACAATGAATAAACCTGATATTTTAATCACAATGGGAGACCCGTCTGGAATCGGGCCTGAAATTATAATAAAAGCCCTGCAGAACAAAGATATTTACAAAGTATGCAGACCTGTTGTTGTGGGAAGCCCTGGAGTTCTTGAAAAAACAGCTCAAAATTTAAACATTGATACTGATATAAATATATTTAAAAAAAATCTGGCTGATGAATCGGAAAACAGGATCAGTGTTATAGAATCCGGAGATGAAATTAGCAAATATAAATACGGATTCCCGGATAGTTCTACTGGAAAGAATGTTTTTTCATACATAAAAGATGCAATACATTTGTGTATGGAAAATAAAGCTGATGCAATGGCAACAGCTCCTATAAATAAAACCACCCTAAAAGACTCAGGAATTAATTTTGACGGCCACACTGAAATACTTGCCCATTATTCAAATACAGAAGAATATGCAATGATGATGTACGGTAAAAAGCTCAGTGTTGTTCTTGTTACTATACATATACCTTTATCAGAGGTACCGGGTGCACTGACAAAGGAAAAAATATTAAAAAAAATTATTCTTACCCATAATTGCCTTACAAATAATTTTGGAATAAAAAATCCGAAAATTGCTTTATGCGGATTAAATCCGCACGCAGGAGAAAATTCACTTTTCGGAAATGAAGAAAAAGACATTATTATACCTGCCGCAGAAACGGCCCGAAAAAAAGGAATAAATATTACCGAACCCTTACCACCGGACACTGTCTTTTTCTACGCAAAAAACGCTGAATTTGACGCTGTTTTATGTATGTACCATGACCAGGGTCTTATCCCTTTTAAACTTCTTCATTTTGAAGACGGGGTTAATACTACCATAGGACTTCCTTTTCCAAGAACTTCAGTTGACCACGGCACAGCATATAATATAGCAGGACAAAATTCTGCAAACCCCCAAAGTATGATTCAGGCAATTAAACTTGCTTCTTTTCAGGCTTTTAATTTAAAGAACAAAAGCTGAAATATCTTTACTAAAGGCTTTTACCCTTATCAAATTACAAAAGCCTGTTTTAGAGCAGGGTTTGTGACAAAGTCCCGTGCAAATTATTGAGCTTAGTAATAAATCCCTTTATTTTTATAAAAAAAGTACTATCTTAAAATTCTGATAAATTTTTACAGATTTAAAAATCAGTTTTTATTCAGTTTAGGTTACTTAAAATATCAAGATAAAGCGGATTTATGGATACAAAAAAAATTTCGATCAAAGGTGCAAGAGAGCATAATCTTAAAAATATAAATGTTAAAATTCCAAAAGAACAGTTTGTCGTAATTACAGGTCTTTCCGGTTCAGGAAAATCTTCACTAGCTTTTGACACCTTATATGCAGAAGGACAAAGAAGATATGTTGAATCCCTTTCTACCTATGCAAGACAATTTCTTGGGCAGATGGACAAGCCAGATGTAGATTCCATTGAAGGGCTTTCTCCGTCAATTGCAATTGAACAAAAATCTGCAAGCCACAACCCGAGATCAACAGTTGGAACAGTTACTGAGATTTATGATTATTTAAGGCTACTTTTTGCAAGAGCAGGAACACCTTTTTGCTATTCCTGCAGCAGAAGAATACAGGCTCAAAGCGTTGACCAGATAACAGAAAGTATTAAGAATTTTCCCCAATCTTCTAAAATGATTGTTCTTGCTCCAATTGCAGCAGGGAAAAAAGGTACCCATGAAAAAATCTTTGAGTCATTAAAAAAAGAAGGGTTTGCACGGGTAAGAATAAACAATGAAATATTTGACCTTGATGAGCTTCCGAAATTATCAAAAAACAAAAAACATACAATAGATGTTGTTATAGACAGGCTAATAAATAAAGAAGGTATAGAAAAAAGACTTACAGATGCTGTTGAGCTTGCTTTAAAAATGTCTGACGGATCTGTAGTTATAAATATTGATAAAGAAAAAGACACTTTATTCAGTGAAAAGCTTGCATGTACTTACTGCAAAATTAATTATCCTGAGTTAAACCCTGCTAATTTTTCCTTCAATTCTCCCCAGGGAGCCTGCCCTGAATGCGACGGACTTGGAAGCACCACAGAGCTTGATCCAAACCTTATTGTTCCTGATAAAAAACTTTCCCTGAGACAGGGGGCAATTAAGCCGTGGGCAAACAGAAACTCTTTTTACTACATAGATTTTCTTGAATCTATATGCAGCTATTACAATACTGATATTTATACTCCCTTTGAAAAACTGCCTGAAAAATGCAGAAATACTCTTATATTGGGATCCAAGGACATGATCCCGTTTAAATATGAATTCAAAGGGAAAAAAACTGTTACAAAAAAAACCTACGAAGGTATAATTGAAAACCTTAAAAGGAGATATCTTGAAACAGATTCAGGTTATACAAGAGATGAAATAAGACAGTATATGAATTTCAGGCCTTGTTCATCCTGTAACGGAACAAGACTTAATATTGTAAGCAGATCAGTAAAGATACAAAACAAAACTCTTCCCGAAATAACAGATTTATCTATTAAAGATGCAAAAAAATTTCTGTCTGAAATTAAATTGAGGGGCAAAAATAAAAAAATTGCAGAACCGATTCTGAAAGAAATTAACGACAGGCTAGATTTTTTAACAAGTGTCGGACTTTCATATCTTACCCTTTCAAGAACCGCATCAACACTTTCAGGAGGAGAAAGCCAGAGAATAAGGCTTGCAACCCAGATAGGCGCAAAACTATCCGGAGTTTTATACGTTCTTGACGAACCAAGTATCGGGCTCCACCAAAGAGACAATCTTAAACTTATAAATACCTTAAAAAAGATGAGAGATCTCGGGAATACAGTACTTGTTGTTGAACATGATGAAGATACAATCCTATACTCCGATCATGTAATAGACATGGGTCCCGGAGCCGGTGTTAACGGAGGCAGTGTTACTTTTGAAGGCACACCCGAAGAAATACTTCAGTCAGATTCAATAACAGGTCTTTATCTTTCAGGCAGAAAAAAAATCAAAATTCCTGAAAAAAGACGAAAATCCGGTAAAAGCCTTATATTAAAAGGAGCTTCAAAAAATAATCTTAAAAATGTAGATGCCAAATTTCCGCTAAACCGATTTATATGCGTAACAGGTGTTTCAGGATCGGGTAAATCGAGCCTTGTAATTGAGACTTTGTACAAATCGCTTACCAACTACTTTAACTCAGAACTTCTTGAATCACCCGGTGAATACAAAGATATAAAAGGTGCCGACAACATAAAAAAAATAATAAATATTGACCAGTCTCCAATAGGAAGAACACCAAGATCAAACCCTGGTACTTATACAGGTGTATTTACATTTATAAGGGAATTGTTTGCAAAAACAGCTGATGCCCAGGAAAAAGGCTACAAACCGGGGAGATTCAGCTTCAATGTAAAAGGAGGCAGATGTGAAGCCTGCTCTGGCGACGGTGTTACTAAAATTGAAATGCATTTTCTTCCTGATATTTATGTAAAATGCGATGTCTGCCAGGGGAAAAGATACAACAAGGAAACACTTGATATTAAATATAAAGGTAAAAATATAGCTGATGTTCTTGAAATGACAGTTAACCAGGGATTTAAATTCTTTGAAAATATTCCTGCTGTTAAAAACAAACTTCAGACATTAAAAGATGTAGGACTGGGGTATATCAAAATCGGCCAGCAGGCTACTACCCTTTCAGGTGGTGAAGCTCAGCGTATAAAACTTTCAAGGGAACTTTCCAAAAAAACAGGTGCCAGCACACTTTACATTCTTGATGAACCTACCACAGGGCTTCACATGGACGATATAAAGCAGCTCCTTGATGTACTGGACAAACTTGTTGATGCAGGCAACACAGTAGTTGTTATTGAACACAATCTTGATGTTGTAAAATTTTCAGATTATATAATTGATCTCGGCCCTGAAGGAGGCGATGAAGGCGGTGAAATAATAGCTGAAGGAACGCCCGAAGAAATATCTGAAAACACAAAATCTTATACAGGACATTTCCTGAAAAACATACTAAAACGCTAAATCATTATACTTAATTCATGATATAAAAAGCCGGAATTCAGAAGAATTCC
>Ga0136557_1000810_pt1 | contig 22388 bp, 16 predicted proteins | sample AntRauTorckE6832_FD_104796 | JGI IMG/M metagenome (GOLD analysis project Ga0136557, IMG submission 104796) | Saline lake microbial communities from Rauer Islands, Antarctica - Metagenome Torckler E6 #832 | ecosystem: Environmental > Aquatic > Non-marine Saline and Alkaline > Saline | place...
ATAGCTTCTTGACCGTATAGCGCATACTTTTTAGAATTTGAGTTTTTGCGCACCATCGCCCCGCACTTGATGAGTAGCGACCCTGAACCACAAGCAGGATCACAGATCTCATCACCTTCGATAGGCTCAAGGATAGTCGCCAGTAAGTTCGATACTTCGGGCGGTGTATAAAACTCACCAGCTGTTGCCCCACTACTGGCGGCAAAATGCTTGATTAAAAACTCGTAGGCATTACCAATCACGTCCAAGCTACCAACACGCTCAACGCTTAGATTAAGAATGTCTTTACCAAAGTCTTCTAATAAATGACGCAGTAATTCGTTCTTTTGTTTTTCTTGACCCAATTTATCGGTGTTAAAGCTGATATCTTGGAAGACGTTTTTAAGCTTAGTACCGTTGGCTTCTTCAATCGCATGTAGCGCCTCATCGATACGTTGACCGTTGCCCGGCTGATGACGCTGCTCGTATAGATCCCAAAAGCTTGCGCCCTCAGGTAAGACAAAACGCTGCTTGGACATCATGGCGTGGATTAGCTCAGGATTGTCGCCAAACTGCTCAACCAGCTTGTTGTACTCATCTCGATAGACGTCGGATAGATACTTGAGAAACAGCATGGTCAAAATAAAGTCTTTATAGGTATCGGCACTGATGACCCCACGGAAGGTGTCACAGGCGTTCCATACGGCTTTGTTGATATCGTCTTGATTGATTTGGTTGGTGGTAACAGTAGTGCTGGCGGACATTGATGATTCCTTAACGCGCTGGAAAATTGTTAATCGTTATAGTAAACAATGATAGTTCGATTAATTCGTTTTGCTTGGAAGTATAGCGCACATTACTGTTTCGAATAAGGCGTAATGTATTGCCGTTAGTTGGTCTAAGAATATACCAAGTCGACTCTAAATAAAAAAGTAGCGCCCAAAATAGGCGCTATGTTTTATCATTCTGAATAATGATTTTCAATCACGGTATAGATAGAGTTCGTTGGCAAAATAGCTCCTTGCTCTCATACAGCTCGAATAACGTCTATCATCTTAATTGTGGGCGGCTTGCCATGCCCCCATTGAACCTAAGTAGATATCAATATGCTCAAAACCACGACTGGAAAGCCACCCTGCCGCTATCGTCGCTCGTGCACCACTAGCGCACATCAACGTATAGTGGCGACTCTGATCAAGCTCATGCCAACGCTCGTTGAGATGTCCGACATAGATGTGCTGTGACCCTTCAATTGCATTGGCATTCCTCTCATCGATATCGCGTACATCGAGCAGTGTCCAATTTTGAGCATTATTAAGACGGTCTTCAACCTCAGACGTATTGATCATAGGGGTTTGTTGCATCTGCTCACCTTTAGCAGCAGCAGGAACGACGCCGACATAGCCACCCACCACATTGTCGAGGGCAATTCGTACCAGATGCTCCATCGCAGTAGCAAGCTGCTCTTCATCAGACGCAATCAATGCCAAACTTTGTCCTTCTTCAATAAACCACCCAGCAAACGCAGGAAGCATATTTACGGGTAGACTCATAGACCCATGCAGGTGACCTGAGGCATAAGCCATTGGTTCACGAATATCGATAAGATGATCGGCACCGCAGCTATTAAGTTGAGCAAGCGAAAGATTACGCGGGCGCATAACGACTGGTGGGGCTTCACCACCTTCCATATTCAGTCGCTCCATTAGCCTAAAGTAAGGTGGTTGGTAATGGTTTTCGCTCACTTTAAAATCAATAAAGTCATCACGGTCTGTAATTTGTAAACGTGGATTGTTCAATCTTTCGTGGCCGACGGTAGAGAACTCACGCTCTGCCATCCCTGAGCCACAGACTGACCCAGCACCGTGAGCAGGATAAATAATGGCTTGATCGCCAAGCGCTAGAATATCTTGTAGTGAATCATAAAGCAGGCCTGCCACTTCTTCGCGGCGATCAGGATAGAAGTCAGTACGCCCAACATCTCCCACAAATAGCGCGTCGCCAGTAAAGACACCAACCGCTTTTTCTGGGTAGGCGGTATCAAATAGAGCATAAGCAAGGTGGTCATCAGTATGGCCGGGCGTTTCTAATACGCGAATTTCAAGTTGACCAATAGTAAAGCAATCACCATTACGCGCCGTCTTAGCATAGACAATTGGTCGCTCTGGATTGGGGCCATGTAATACAGTGGCTCCTGTCATTTCTGCCAAAATTGGTGCACCAGAGACCAAGTCTTCATTACGATGAGTCTCAAAAATATGAGTGATCCGAAGTCCTGCTGCGCGTGCCTTTTCTACATATATCGCGCAGTCACGACGCGGGTCTATCACCGCAGCTTGACCACCAGAACCCACTAAATAAGAGAGGTGTGAAAGACCAGGTGTTTTAATCTTTTCCAAAAGCATCATTGTATCCTTATTATTATAATTTAAATCAGACGGCTACTTTCTATAGCGAGCTATCATTAATTAGCTCAATAGCAAAGAGCTATGTGAACTTTTTAAAAGTACCATATTATTTTAATGGTTATCAATATACAATAACATATATTAACCTAGTAAACTCGTAAGTGCTTATATTAGATTAGCAAGTACCATTTCATTATGATTCTCATCTGTCCCAAATTGCTTGTCTCTTAAAGGTAGGTAGTAGTTTTGCAAAAGCAAGTTATTGTCACTCTATCCATCCACCCTTTATGCTACAGTCTGAAAATCTTTATCAATATACTCTTTGGAATAATATTACATTGGCTAAAATCATATTTGTATATGTAATATTTAATTGGATCATGTTTTTATCAAACCAAATAGGATGGTCTTCGTGAAACTACCTTTGATTAAATTTGCCAGCTTAATCGGTATTGTATCTTTAACAACCACTGCCTGTGCTCAGCCTAATGAAGGGGCCACTAGCAACCGGACAACAAGTCAAAGTATAGAAAATGTAGAAGTGTCTGACACGATGACTCAGTCCTTGGACAGTTATTTGCGCCAAGTGCTCACGCAAGCAGGTATCAAAACGCAGATTACTTCTATTGCGCCCTCAAACTTGCCCAATATGTATCAGGTCAATTTGGCAGGACAAGCGCCATTACATATCACTGAAGACGGTAAATATGTTATTCAAGGCGAGCTGCAAAATAACCCAAGCAAGCAGGTAGTGACCAAAACATTGCCACGCAGTAATAAAGAGCAAATAGGTCAACCAGTCAGTACAGCCATCAAATCAGCAATGCTTGCCAACATGAGTGCGCTCAAAAATATGAGTACCAAAACACCACTTTTTTATACTGCTGTACCAGGTGTAATTTGGGGTGCTACTTTAGAGGGCGTACCATTTTTGCTCTCAGATGATGCGCAGTACATCACCGATGGTGAGATATCTGTGATAGAAAATGGTCAGTTCGTGGGTCTGGATACAGAATTTGAGCAACGAAAAAATCAGTCAGTATTGGCGTCTTTGGACGATAAACAGCTGATTCGTTACCCCGCCACCAGTACCGAGAAAGCGGTGATATATGTGGCTGACGACGTCAACTGCCCGTATTGCCGCCGATTGCATCAGCAGATGCCCATGCTCAATGCAAAAGGCGTGACAATCAACGTGATTGGTTATCCGATATATGAGCAGTCACCCGCACAAATGCGAGGTATTTGGTGTCAAACTGATGAAAAAAGTCGTCGGCAGGCATTCGATAAGGCGATGCTACAAGGTGAGATGACACCTACACCAGCAAGCTGCACCGCCGACCACGTGACGCCCAATCGCGAAAAAGCCGCTGGACTGGCAGTGATAGCAACGCCTGCCATTTACCGTGAAGACGGCGTACTATATCAAGCAAGTTTTGAGAGTCCTGAGTTTCTAGATTTTTTGGGTGTAGAGTAATCAGCTATTTAGACTAGAACTCTCCTAACGGATAAAAAATAAACCGCCCTGTGCACAATGGTCACAAGGCGGTTTTTGATTGTGTTAATAAATGCTTAAGGCAGTACGATATCAACGATCTTTCAGTTGAACAGATTGTCGCACTTTACCTCCATGATAAGTATTAGCTTTTAGCTTCTAGCTTCTAGCTTCTAGCTTCTAGCTTCTAGCTTCTAGCTTCTAGCTTCTAGCTTCTAGCTTCTAGCTTCTAGCTTAATCATTGATGTCGAATCAATTTATACAATAGAAGTATTTTATTTATGACATAAAGAACGGCAGAGCTTAAATAAAGTCTTTGTCTAATACCTTTTTAAAAAATCACATTACCCTTGAAGACTTTGAGCCATCTGACGACAGTATGCTGCTAGGTTATCAGGTAAGTCATTTGGACAGACACCGCACTGCTGATTGCCAGAGATTGCACGGTCAATGAATTTGGAATAGAGCAAGTTTAGATGATTCATGGTCACTCTAAACTTGTCGGGTTTTATGCCCCCACTGAGCCTTGGATTACGGTTTTTTTCCTGAGTGATTGAAGGGACAAGATGCTCTTTATAGTAGTGCGCAGAATAGACTCTCAGCGCATCTGATAAAGAGAATAGCTTATGGCGCACAGAGTTGTAGTTGTAGAAGTTATCGGCATCACTGTGCCAAAAGTCAATTCGCCCATACCATTCAATAAGTAGAACATCACTATTGAATATATGCTCCTGAAAGAGAAAGACGAAATTTCTTGCAATATACCCTAAAATATGCAATATGCGTAAGGTAATGTTAGCAGCTTCTAAGAACAAGTACTTAACCTAGCAGAACATCTTTAATCTCTTCTTATTAGATCTCTTGCATAAGTCATTGCTAGCCTTTGATACTCCGTTAACGAAGGTCAATAAAACGGTACTTTTGCAAGAGGTCTAATAAAGGTTTATTGGTTGATATTTTTTATTAGTGACACAAGTTATGATTTTTGTTAACCACTCTTTATTGCATGCGTTTTGCTATAGACTGTCTCGGTATATGTATTAATATTATAATTATTTTTAATCTATGTTGCGCGGTATAAGCGGCTTGCTGCTTTGAGCATGATTTAATCTGCATTATCAAGTTTGACATCAGTTATTAAGAGGTATCATCTATGGGTATATCGACATCTACGACAAAATACCAGTCAGCGCGCATGCGTACGGCGGCCATCATTCTTGCTAGTAGCTCACTGATAGCAGCGGGAACCATAAGCGCTCAGGCAGCCAGCCTTAGCGGTTTGTTTAACAGCAGCAATAACGGGTCGTCAAAGTTTTTATCAGTTGAGCAAGCGTTTAGCGTGGATAGCAGCAGCAAGGCCACCAAAAAAGGTACACAGCTGTCGATTACGTTTGATATCACCCCTGAGCATTACGTTTATAAAAACCAGCTGAAACTGCGCTTCCCTAAAGGCATCAATGCCACGCCATTTACCTTTAACCAAAAGCCTGTGACCATTAATGATCCGACCTTTGGCAAGGTACCTGTATTTACTCAAAAAAGTGTCACCGCTACCACTACCTTAACCACTGCCAATGGCAAGGGCGCAAAAAACGTCCCTGTGGTGATTCATTGGCAGGGCTGTGCTGAGGCAGGACTATGCTATCCACCAGAAAAGATGGCGACCAAAGTTGATATCGCAGTGCCACGCTAAGCCGTTGCTGACATTTTGTTCGATTCTGAGTAATAAATAGGTAGCCTTTCATGCCCACACATATAGCAACACCGCCGCCGACCACGACTACCCGTGAGACCATCGCTCCTAAACAAGCCAAGCATGCGCCCTATCACAGTGTAAAAAACCGCCCCTATCTATCGGCACTTGTGCTAAGTGCCAGCGCTCTGCTGGTAGGGCTAAGCGCGCCGATGCCCGCGCACGCAGCAGGCTTGGGCGATTTGTTTGGTGGTAGTAGTGACAGTCGTGCACAAAAAAAGTTTTTATCCGTTGATGAAGCCTTTGATGTCAGCAGTAGCAGCAGCCCTGCCAAAGCTGGCACGCGCTTGTCGATCAATTTTGATATCACCCCTGAGCACTATGTGTATCAAAATCAGCTCAAGCTGACACTGCCTGATGGAGTAAAGGCCGCGCCGTTTACCTTTAATCAGCAGCCCGTTTCTATCGACGATCCGACCTTTGGCCGCGTGCCAGTGTTTGATCAGGCCAATGTAGTGGCGAGCACCACGCTGAGTACGACAGATGGCAAACCTCTAGACAATGCTGCGATTACGATTGGCTGGCAGGGCTGCGCCAAAGCAGGGCTGTGCTATCCACCAGAAAAAATAAAAACCACAGTCAGTATCGCCGCTGTACCCTCCCAGAGCCGCGCCAATAATGCATCAGCGACTGGCCAAGACGCGACAGCTAAAAGTACCACGGCCAATGCTGACGCTCATACCGTAGATACTGATGCTCAAGATGAGGCGGCCATCAGTGAGCCGCTAACCACCTCATCGGCTGCTGCGTCGCCAGAGAGTGCCAGCGGTTTTGCTGGTGAGCAGATGGATGATGAAGTCGTCGACTATGATTTGATAGACGATGTGTCATTGGAAGGTGAGATTGCCGGTGCAGCTGCGCCCATAGCAGACACCCAGCAGTCTTCTGATCGAGCCTCAAGTAGTAGTGAGACTGCCGCTATCGGCGCGATGGATAGCGACCCTTTTGGCCTAGCGTCTCATCCATGGTTGGCATTGGCTTTGCTGTTTTTAGCAGGCTTGGGCTTGGCATTGACGCCTTGCGTCCTGCCCATGCTACCCATTGTGTCCAATATCGTCGCCCGTGAAGACAATCCCACGGTCAAACGCGGTGTGCTTTTGACAGGCAGCTACGCCATTGGGGTAGCCACCGCTTATGGGATTTTAGGTGCGGTTATTGCGGTGTTTGGTGAGTCTTTGGGCATCATCGGTTGGCTACAAAACCCGATTATCTTAATCAGCTTTGCCATTGTGTTTGTACTTTTGGCGTTATATATGCTGGGTGTTTTTAGTATTCGTTTACCCAATGCCATCAGTAGTAAGATGCAGCGCTTGAGTCAAGCAGGAGATAGCAAGCTTGGTAGTGCGGGCGGCAGCCTAATCGCTGGTTTTTTATCTGCGCTGGTGGTGTCACCCTGTGTCTCAGCGCCGTTATTTGGCGCGCTGCTGGCGGTGTCTACCATTGGCAGTCCGCTGCTTGGGTTTGTCGCTTTATTTATGCTGGGTTTCGGTTTGTCCGCGCCGCTGATCCTAATCGGTGCCACTCAAGGCAAAATCATGCCAAAAGCTGGCGCGTGGATGAACTGGGTCAAGCAAGGTTTTGCGTTGCTGCTTTTTGCTGTGGCGCTGCTGCTGATTGAGCGCGTCTTTATCTCGCCTGTCATGCTGGTCGTATGGGCACTTTGGTTTATGGTGCTGGCGACATGGGCATGGAGCTGGCTTGGTAAAGGTCGTATCTTAACCCAGGCGCTGGGCTTAATCGCTGGGATTTGGGCGGCTTGTTTGATGATAGGTGCCGCTTTGGGTAACGATGACAGTCTGCATCCGCTGGCCTCTCTAAGCGCCGCGCCTATGATGATGACATCTGCAAACGGCGTATCAGGTGCGAGCAATAGCGCCAATGACGCGCACATCACCACCCTTGCCGAGCTAGATGCTATTTTGGCTGACAATCCGAAAGTCATTGTCGATGTGACGGCAGAGTGGTGTGTTGAGTGCCGTATTATAGAAAAAAACCTATTTCACAATCGTCCTGCTCAGATGCAAGACTGGCTGCTGGTCAGACTCGATATCACAGAGACGACAGAGGACTCAAAAGCCATTTTAGCGCGTTATCAGTTGTTTGGGCCGCCAGCTTTACTCTATTATCAAGACGGGCAGTTGGTCAATCAGCAAGTAGGGGAAATCGGGCGTTCGGCATTTGAGCAGACTTTAGAGGCGCTCAATCGCTAATTATCTACATGGATGAATAATAGCTGAAAGGGTGAATATCTCACCTTCAAACTCCCGCCTGACATAACAGCTAATGCTGTATATTTTGCCAATCAAAAGCCAAGCGCCTACTATGTTAGGAGCTTGGCTTTTTTGGTAAGGTGTCTTGGGGTTGGCAGGGTGACCGACTAACTATTTGCTTTTATAGGTATTAAATGTCCTTGTCTGTTTATCTTGTTTGTTTATACAGGCATGGTGCTTGATATAATGGTAACCTCTATTGTCTCTCGCTAGTCAAAAGACCTCTTGCAAAAGTAGCAAAGGGAATTAAAATAAGAAGACACTCATAACTTTTTAGGAACCATGCCAAACATAGATAAGCTACTCAAACAAAGTGACGCTGGTTTTAAACGCTATACTGGCATTCATAAAGCCACCTTTTATGACATGCTTGAGGCCATGCAAAAGCATGAAGCATCTAAGACCAAATCAGGCAGACCAAGTGTGCTCAGTCTTAAGGAGCAGATACTACTAGCCCTGACTTATTGGCGTGAATACCGCACGCTTTATCATATCAGTATGGACTTTGGTATTCATGAGTCTTCTGCTAGCCGTATCATTCGTAAAGTAGAAGACACACTGATTGACTCTGGCAAGTTTGAATTGCCTAAAAAGCTGCCTAGTCGTGTCGATGAGGACATCAATTGGTCAGTCGTCATCGTCGATGCCACCGAAACCCCAATTGAGCGTCCAAAAAAAACCAAAGCGACTACTACAGCGGCAAGAAAAAACAACACACCCTAAAAGCGCAGGTTATCGTCCATTGGCAAACAGGGTTGATACTCGATGTGCAAACCTGTAAAGGGTCAATCCACGATTTTAAGCTGTATAAAGATACTTGTCCTGATTGGTTGCCTGAGAATACTAACTATCTAGCAGACAGTGGTTATCAGGGTATAGCAAATCTACATAAGCAAACCTTCACACCATTTAAGAAACCTCGTGGTGGTCAGTTATTGGAGATATGCAAACAGGCCAATCACTATCTGGCAAAGTTCCGTATTGTGGTTGAACACAAAATAGGCTTAATCAAGTTGTTTAAAATCGTGGCTCATAAATATCGCAACCGTCGTCAGCGCTACGATCTTAGAATGAAGCTGTTTGCTGGTATCATTAATTCCGAGCTTAACCTATGACTTTTGCAAGAGGTCTATTATTCATCATGTATAGCATGTAGTCTTGATATAGTCGTTGCGCTCGTTTTACTATACATAGAGTTAATGCAGCTTATCCTAGAATAATTGTATCGATTAATGATGCGCCCTAAAATTTAACGCAACGTTTATATATCAAAGTTGTTTATATTTGATAGAATTATATTTCTGAGAAGTTACGAACTGTCTAATTGACTGATCTACTGCCTTAGCTCAGCCAAATTACTGCCATTATTTTTCACAATTTAACATATGAATATAAAATCGGATATTATATTTTATAATAAGGATATTCCAATGAAGACATCATTTAAAATTAATTATTCTTCCTATTTGGTTGCTACCATTTTAAGTATTAGTGCAATGGGCATAACAGCATGTAGTGAAACAGAGATCAAAGCGGTTGACAGAGTAGAAGAAGCTGAGGCCTTAGCACGAGTTAAATCACTTGAGTCACAAGCTGCAGCAATTAAGGAAGATATGGCCTCAAATCCAAGCGCTAAATTGACTATCAGTATGCCTGACGAGTCTACTATTCCAGATGACGAGTTTGGCGCAGCTGTGCGTCGCGGCTTGCAAATTGCTAATCATACTTATAAAGAGTTGCCTGACAATGTTGGCAACCAATTGAATTGTACGAGCTGTCATTTAGGTAATGGCTCAGAAGCTTACGCTGCTCCTTGGAATGGTATGCCAGGTATCTATCCTATTTACCGTAGTCGTGGTGGTCGTGTCAACTCAATTCAAGAGCGTATTAACGGATGTTTTGAACGCTCAATGAACGGCAAAGCGCTTGATCTAGGTTCAGATGATATGAATGCAATGGTGTCTTATATGAGCTGGCTATCACAGGACTTGCCATACGGTGTCTCACCCGAAGGTCGCGGCTTTGTAGAAATAGATAAAAATTTGGAGCCTAACACAGATAATGGCAAAAAACTATTCGCTGAAAAATGTAGTGTTTGCCATGGTGAAAATGGCGAAGGTCAGTATAATGATGATGGTTCTTACGTTTATCCAGCAGTAGCTGGAGAAAAGTCTTTTAACGATGGCGCAGGTATGGCACGAACATACACAGCAGCTGCTTTTATCAAAGGTAAAATGCCTTTTGGACAAGGTAACTCTCTTAGCGACCAGGAAGCAGTCGATATTGCTAGTTACTTTACTCACTTACCACGTCCTATAAAAGCTAATAAAGATAAAGACTGGCCTAATGGAGATGCGCCTAAAGACGTACGTCGATAATAGAATTAGAGTTAAAATACTTTCCCAAAAGAATTAGGATTTTTTATTATTTTCATACATTGGTGTATTTACCTCAACCATACTGTTAGAACAAAGACTCAGAGTAATAAGTGACTACATTAGTTTTCTAAAAATAATTAAACTCTCCTAATTCGATTGAAACCTGTGCGATTTTTAAGATTCAATACGTTTTTCTAGGAACAGTTTTTTAATGGTAATATGCACTTGAAATTAAATTTTCAAATAGAAATATCTTGTTACAAATATTGGAAAGGAAAATCCCATTATCTGTCTCGCATCTAATACTTAAAAGATGTTGGTCTATCAGTTGGTCTATATCTTTAATATATAAATAAAAAACTTTTAAAATCAATAACTTATACCACAAGTTTGACTTCCTCCTTCACCGCCAATCTTAGTTATTCCCTGTTTTCCTGTCTTGTCCTACCCCCTCCTAAATATCCCTTAAAAACTGTTAAGATAAATCTTATAGTTTTCTCATGCTTGTTTTTCTGATATCACCTTCTACTATTTTCTTATCACTAAATTTACATTAATGGATGATTTCTTCAACCTTAAACCGCTTTAACTCTCTCTTCCACCCTTATCATGAATTTGTCTTTCCTAGTAACAACAATGAGACGTTCTCTCAAAACAGGGTGCGTTATGATGGGATCAAACAGTCTCTTATCAAACACGCTATAGCGTCCAAACTAATATCCCATAGAAGATCCATTGAATATATTGCCTTTAAACAATCGTATACCCCTGCCAAAAAACTTCATGATGCCAGTGCGAGTTATATTAACCATTATCGGTAGCCTTATGATCGTCGACTGTACGATTTTGATGGCAGTAGGTAAGGTAAAATTTGGTTCTGTTGTACCCTTCTTAGTAGGTATGGTGTTTGTTGCTCATGGTATTTTTTGGCGTAATATAATAAGATTTATCTACCAAAATCGTTGGTTAAACCGTCTGTGGTATGGGCTATGGATGGCGTTTTTTATCTGGTTGATCAGTTTTGGTATTTTTGCTTATGCATTACAGCAGCAGATTAAACAAAGTGCTAAACCTATACCTGAAGTCGCTGCCATCATTGTGCTAGGGTCAGGTACGGTCGCAGGCAAACCCACACCAACACTTGCCAAACGCTTAGATACTGCCGCGCCCCTTATCGATTCACAAAAAAGCGCGCTAGTCATCACTAGCGGTGGTATAGGTTTTGGTCAGACACGTAGCGAAGCCTATATTATGGCAACCTACTTGTACGATACATATGACATTCCTCTTAAGCATATTTTGCAAGAAGGTCGAAGCACGAGTACGGTAGAAAATCTTATTTATAGCCAAGAGATATTAGCGGCAAAAGGCATTTCTATTAAAGCGCCCATCGCTATCGTGACCAGTGATTTTCATATTATTCGCGCCGCAAACATCGCTCGGCATCAAGGCTACGTGCAACCTATTATGCTTGCCAGCCCTACTCCGTTATCCATCCGCTATAACGCGTGGTTTAGAGAGTACTTTGCCTTTGTCAGTGGTTGGCTTTTTGGAGAATACTAGACGGTTTTCATAGTACTTCTCTTTTTGATTAGTTAAAGCGATTGATACTTTTTAGATAAAATAATAATAAAGGACGCTGTTATGATCGTAGATATTTTGTTGACGATACATTTTATCCTACTGATACTGATTTCTTTACGGGTCTTATCTCGCCATGATTTGACCTCGCCTGCCAGATTAGCATGGATTGTCATCCTGTTTATTTTGCCTTATTTTGGCGTGCTGATTTACTGGATGTTTGGTGAAGTGCATTTGGGTCATGACTTTGGGCAAAAACGCGACGATATCATTAAGCGATTAAATACTCATAGTCCAAGCGTTCTTGGTCATGAGACGACGTTAGAGAAGATGATCAAGCCCGCTTATCAAGCTTCCTTTGCTTATGCAGCAAAAGCCACTGGTTTTCATACTATGGAGGGTAATCAGGCAGAGCTCATGGCAGATGCAAGCGAAACACGCAGACGCATGATTGCCGATTTTGATGCTGCAACAGACCATATACATGTGCTGTATTACATTTGGCTCGTCGATGGCATGGGTATTGATACCGCGCAAGCTCTCATCCGAGCAGCAAAGCGCGGCGTTACTTGTCGAGCAATGGTTGATGGCATGGGCTCACGGAAGATGGTGAGCTCAAAGATATGGCAAGAAATGCAAGATGCTGGCGTACAAGTCAGTGTAGCTCTCCCACTGACCAACTTTGTAAAAGTAATGCTGTTTAGCCGTATTGATCTGCGTAATCACCGCAAAATTACCGTTATTGATGGCAAAATTGGTTACTCTGGTAGTCGTAACTGCGCCGATCCTGAATTTATGGTAAAGCCAAAATATGCTCCGTGGGTCGATATTATGCTGCGTATCGAAGGACCTGTGGTCGCGCAGAATCAGATGTTATTTGCCAGTGATTGGCTGATTGAAAACCCAGATACTTCGCTTGATAGCTTTTATTATGATAGCACGCCAAAGCCTAATGGCTTTCCTGCCCAAGTTTTTTCAGATGGTCCCACTCAGCGGCACGGTACCACGCCACAGTTTTTGGGTGCTTTGATTAGCCAAGCGCAAGAGACGCTGATTATCTCTACGCCTTATTTCGTGCCCGATTATTCACTCATCAGTATTTTATGCGCTACCGCCTATCGCGGGGTTGAATTGATGATGGTTTTTCCAAAAAATAACGATTCCTTTATCGTTGCCGCGACCAGTCGCAGTTATTATTGGCAATTGCTCGAAGCGGGCGTAAAAATTTATGAATATAAACCAGGCTTGTTACACGCCAAGACCTTGACGATTGATGGTGAAATTAGCTTAATTGGCTCGACCAATTTAGACTTGCGTAGCTTTGATTTGAATTATGAGAATAACGTTGTCTTTAGCGATAAAAAGCTGACGGCGGATATTATCGAGCGCCAATACCTATATATCGCTGATTCAGACGAAGTAACACGTGAAGAGGTCAAAAACTGGCCACTATCTTCTAGGATTTGGAACAACATCATTGCTACGATGGGACCTGTTTTATAAGCCTTTTACTTTAAGCCCATCAGGTTATTTTGTGAAGTGTCTTGATAAGATGACATAGCGATAAGTAAACTTATAAGTTAGTTGTTTTCTGCAAAATATATATGACAAACTTGGCTTCAGTTGCAAATGTTTCGGTTGCAACTGAAGCTAGTAGCGCTTGTCTTTTTTCGGTATGCGCACGATATGCATAAGGAGTCATAGTCAGCAAATCAGCCAAATTATCTGCTGATAATTTTAACTCAGTACTGACATTATAAGTGTTAAGCAGCGTAAAATATGGCGCTAATTCCTGCAAAAACTTGTCAGAATCGTGCTCACGGACATCGTCAAACAAAGCCTCACGCATCGTTGCTAAATGCCCGATATCTGGCTTAGCAATGATTAAATAACCCTCATCGCTTAATACTTCATTGAACGCTTCTGGCAGAATGGGACTAAAAATACTGCTAATCCCATTGATACTTTGCGCACGCAAGGGCAAATGAGCAGCACTGGTTACTAATGGATAAATCACTGCTGTTTCAATACCATCGTTCTTATCTTGCTGATTCCAAAGAGAACTTGCTGCCTTGCTCACTTTTGCAAGCTCTACTATGGCAGGTTTACTAATATCTGCCGCAATAAGTGTATCCATACCCGTCTGAGCCATCGCTTGGGTGTAATAACCTTCGCCGCAACCGATATCTAGCCAATTGACTGGTTTACCAGTTTGTTCAGATGGCAACTCGTTTTTTGCTAACAGTTCCACTATTTTTTGACAAATAAGCGCTTGTAATGGCTGATAATGCCCTGCATTTAAAAACCGTTTACGTGCCTCGATGGATGCTTGACTATCACCCGGTGCTTTAGATTTTTTTTGTTGGACAGGTAGCAGATTAACGTAACCCTGACGTGCCACATCAAAAGGATGCGCAGTTTGTTTTGGGTGCAAGCTACCATCACAGCGCCATGTATCGATTGCGGGCTGCAGTGGCGACTGACAAAGGGGACAAATAAATAAGGACACAGGCATCTCAAATCATAGCAATATGGCTGTTATTTTACCAAAATTCAGCCATGCTAAGTATTAAAAGGTATGAGAAAAGATAGTATGGGAAACAAAAAAGCCATCTCAAACTTGTTGAGATGGCTTTTTAACGAAGAATATCGAGATTAATCTAAGTTACTGTTCTAACGCAGCTTTAACGTCATCAATCCAAGGATAACCAAGATAATGGCGATAATCCAAAACCTTGCGACCACTTGGGTTTCTTTCCAGCCAATCTCTTCAAAATGGTGATGCAGCGGTGCCATACGAAAGACGCGCTTTTTGCGTAGCTTATATGAGCCAACCTGTAGCATTACCGACAATGCTTCTGCAACGAACAGTCCGCCCATAATTGCGAAAGCGATTTCTTGGCGTGTCATTACCGCAATGGTACCGAGCATTGCGCCCAGTGACAGCGCACCCACATCACCCATAAACACTTGCGCTGGATGGGCGTTAAACCATAAAAAGCCAAGCCCTGCGCCAATCATCGCGCCACAGACAATAATCACCTCAGAATTGTAGGCAATATAAGGTACGTGCAAGTAATCCGCAAAGCGTACGTCACCAGAGACATATGCCATCGCGCCCAAGCCTGCAGCAACCAAGACCACTGGCAAAATCGCCAAGCCATCCAAGCCATCAGTTAAATTGACAGCGTTAGAGGCGCCATTAATCACAAAGTAAGTAAAGATAATAAAGCCAATACCAAACGGCACTGCCGAAAATGGAATCATCCAATCTTTAAAGATAGGTATTAATAAATCCTGCATCTCGCGAGTCGTCGCAATATCTGGCTGCAGTGTGGCAATATAATATAAAGAAATGCCGACGAATAATGCACCCATGGATAGCCAAAAGTATTTTTTGCGAGCAATTAGACCTTTTGGGTTCTTATATTTAATTTTGAGCCAATCATCCGCCCAGCCTACCGCACCAAAGATAATCATGACGATGAGCAAAATCCAGACATACGGATTATTCAAACGCGCCCAAAGCAAGGTTGATACCCCAATCGCGCTTAAAATCAGCACCCCACCCATGGTCGGGGTACCAGTTTTGACCAAATGCGACTGTGGTCCATCATTACGAATCGCCTGACCGTACTTAAGTGCACGCAAACGTCGAATAACGCGATTACCAAAAACCATGCTAAAAGCAAGGGCGGTAACGACCGCCAGTAACGCGCGCAGCGTCAAAGAAGAAACCGCATAAAACGGGGCATAATAATGACCAAGCCAGCTAAACAACCAAACTAACACCGCCTACTCCTCGACTAGCGCATTGATAAGTGTTTCCATTTCCATGGAACGAGAACCTTTAAACAACACCGTACAAGGTTGCGCCTGCTGCGCTTGCAAATAAGGTTTCAAATACGCCAATAAACTGTCTTTATCGGTAAACGCATGGGCATTGATATCAGAAATCTCCTGCGCACCTTCGACTGTATAAGGGGCATATTCACCAACGCAAAGCAGTACATTAATACCTGTGGTCGCAATGGTACGACCCAAGCTTCGATGCTCGCTCACTGCAGCCTCACCTAACTCAGCAATATCGCCTAATACCATCACTTGCGTACCCGTTTGCGCTGCCAATACTTTGGCAGCCGCCCGTACCGAATGTGGATTGGCATTATAAGTATCATCAATCAGTCGATGCATGCCTAACAGCTGACTGTTCAAGCGACCTTTGGCAGGACGCGCATTTTCAAGTCCGACGACGATATCACTAACTTCAATATTTAATGCATGGGCACAGGCAGCAGCGGCTAAAGCATTATTGACATTGTGCTCGCCTGCTAGTGGCAAGTTAATATCATGGACTTGATTGCCGATATGCAGCTTAAATTCACTACGCTCAGGCTCGACATCTAAATGGCTGGCACTGACATCAGTATTACCAAAGCCAATCACGTGTGATGTATGCTTTTCAGCGATACGGCGTAATTGATTGGTAAAATCATCTTTATCAGGAACGATCGCAAATTGGCTATCATTCAAGGTATGGTAAATCTCAGCCTTGGTTTGGCAAATCCCTTCACGGCTGCCAAACTCACCCAAATGCGCCGTACCAATATTTAAGATACACGCAACATCTGGCTGGACAATCTCCGTAGTATAAGCAATTTCGCCGATATGGTTTGCGCCCAACTCCAAAATGGCATAGCGATGATGATCGGATAATTCGAGCAACATCATCGGCACACCCAAGTCATTATTTAGGTTGCCACGCGTGATAAGCGTTGGGGCAAGTCTGCCAAAGATACTACCGAGCATCTCTTTACAGGTGGTCTTACCGCTAGAGCCAGTAATAGCAATAACGGTTAAATTTTGATGCTGTTGACGACGATACGCAGCCAATTGTCCTAACGCTAAACGGGTGTCGCTCACCACTAACTGCGGAATGCTATTTGCATCAGCCGTAGCAATAGGGCGAGCGACGATAACCGCAACCGCACCTTGCGCGATGGCAGTATCGATATAGTCGTGACCATCAAAATTATCACCCGTTAACGCTAAAAATATATCACCAGGCTTTATCGTACGGGTATCGGTGGCAATACGAGTGCTCATTACATCGTTTTTTGAGCCGGATTGTCCCTCACTCAGCTGCCAATGCCCGTCGAGTGCTGCGGTTGCTGCGAGCAGATTGTCTGCTTGCCAAACATACAGCCCTTGCGACTGAATGCTGTTATCGTTGTCGGCTGTCATAATGATTACCTTATATATGATGACTACTTATTTATTTTTTATAGTTAACGACTAATACTTTTTAAATATCATGGAAAACTAATTATAAGCGCTATTATTTATCTATAAATGCTATACACGCCCTGCTTGTTTTAAGGCGTTTTGCAAAATAACACTGTCGTCAAAATCATAACGAACATGATTAATCTCCTGATAGGTCTCATGACCCTTGCCAGCAATAACGACGATATCATCAGCCGCTGCTTGATTGACCGCATACTCAATCGCTGCTTGGCGCGCAGGCTCAATATGGGTACGCTGATATTGCTCAGTGCTCATCCCTGCCTGCATATCTTGCAATATCGCATTGGGATCTTCGGTGCGTGGATTGTCTGCCGTTAACACGACTTTATCTGCGCCTGCCAATCCTGCTTGCGCCATCAAAGGACGTTTGCCCGCATCACGGTCGCCCCCACAACCAAACACTGCCCACAGCTGACCCTTACAATGGGTCTTTAGGCTGGCAAGCACCTGACTTAAGGCATCAGGCGTATGTGCATAATCAACGATAAAGCAGCCATCATTCGACGGTACACGCTGCATACGCCCAACTGCACCTTGCAATTGCGGAATGATTGCAGCAATCCGCTCAAGATTAATGCCCAAAGCTACGGCAGCTGCCATAGCAGCAAGTAAATTGGCAACATTAAAACGCCCCAATAATGGGCTGACGATATCTAAATGATTCATTGTCCCATCGCCAAAATCTGTACGCAGGCTAATCTCAACACCTTGCAGACTTGGCTTGATTTCAGCAGCAACAAAGGTTGCAGATTTTGATGGGTCTAAACTATACGTCCAAACTATTAATTGGCTAGCGTGTGCCGTATCAAGCATAATCTGGGCATGCTCGTCATCGATATTGATAATAGCGTGGGTCAAATCTGGAAAATGGGCTTTATCAAACAGCTTGGCTTTTGCTGCTGCATACTCTGCCATATCAGCATGATAATCTAAATGATCGCGACTCAGGTTGGTATAAATCGCCACCGACACTGGCATACCTTGCAGACGCTGCTGATCCAAACCATGTGAGCTGGCTTCTAATGCCAATAATTCAGCATTCTCTGTACCCATTTGATATAAAAATTGCTGGACCGCTAAGGCATCGCCCGTGGTATGGCTGGCTTGTACCAAAGCACCAAGCCTACCATTACCTGCCGTGCCCATAACTGCGCTGCTTATACCTGTCAGCTGCGTCAATTGCGCCACCAATTGACTAATGGTGGTTTTGCCATTGGTGCCCGTCACCGCTATGACAGTTGGTAATGTCACGGGCTGCTGATACTGTAAACGTGCTTGAATTAAGCTGCCCAGAAAATCACGGATATGAGGTATATATAATACGGGGCAAGGCAAAGTATCTAATTGCTGCTGTGCGATAGATTTTGCATTATCAGTTTTAGTCAATTCGAGATTGGCATGAGGCGGGACATTAGCGGTGGCAAGCAAAGCAATAGGGTCGATTTCCGATAGGATAAAAGCCGCATTATTAGCGGCTTGATAAAGGTGGTCACGGCTTTTTTGGCAATTTGGCGTATGGCTTTTTAACAAGACGAACACGTCGTTGCTGGCTAATTGACGGCTGTCTAAACAGAACTGCTGGAATGGAATATTGATCACCGCATCCAGTTGAACAGCGGTCATTTGACTCAATAACTCGCTAACAGCTGCGGTCATATTCGCTGTAAATACCTGCTGTAGACTATGTCTATCGTCGCTGCTACTAGCTGCAAGCAGCTGTTGCAAGGTAACTGTGATACTGCTTGGCGACGAGGTAGATAGGGTCATTGGCAAATCCTAAACGGTTAAAACACATCAAATAGTTAAGAGGTGGATATTAGAAAATTTACTTTTATATCTATTGAGCTTCGGTTTTGAGCGGCTTATCTAAAGGCACATTATATAAACGTAGTGCCTCTTTCATGACATTATGGAAAACAGGAGCCACGGTTAAACCAGCATAAATCTGACCACGCGGGTCTTCGATTAACATGACACCGACCAGTTTTGGATTAGAAGCTGGTGCCATACCCGCAAAGACATTACGATACTGGTCAGTATAGTAGCCACCTTTTGGATTGATACGGCGCGAGGTTCCTGTTTTACCAGCAACGCGGTAACCATCAATAGCCGCACCTTTAGCCGTACCGCCGTCTTCTGTGACACTTTCCATCATCTGTACGATGGCCATCGCTTGTTCATGCGCCATAATACGTTTGCTTGGTAGCGCTTTGTCATTTTTATTCAACGTTAGCGGATGCATGACGCCACCTGCTGCCAGCGCTGAATAAGCTTGCGCTATCTGTGCCAGCGTCACCTGTATACCATAGCCATAACTGACCGTTGCCCGTCTCGAAGTTTCTTTTTCTTCTGGTGTCACCACAAGCCCACTGCCTTCACCTGGGAATTGCAGTGGTGTTTTTGCCCCAAAGCCAAACTGTCTTTGCATATTGGTAATGCCGTCAGCCGGTAGAGACAAAGCAATCTTGGTCGAGGCGACGTTACTAGACTTCTGTAGTAGCGTTGCCATCGTGATCCGCCCTAGATTATTATGGTCACGAATCGTATAACCACGGACACGGATAGAGCCAGGATTGGTGTCGATCAAAGTAGTGGCAGTGTATTTCCCTGAGTCTAAAGCCGCAGCAACGGTGAATGGCTTCATGACTGAACCGGGTTCAAAAACATCAAGGAGCGCACGGTTACGCTGATTTTCACCCGTCATCTCATTTAGATTATTAGAGTTAAATGACGGCCATGTCGATAGCGCCAGTACTTCACCGGTTTGCACATCGACCACCATACCTGTCGACCAACGTGCTTTTTGCAAACGCCCTGCCTTTTCTAGCTCTTTATAAAGCAAATATTGCAAACGCGAATCAATGGTCAATGTCACATCTTTGCCTGGTACTTCTGGTTCAACCTGTTTGATTTCTTTAAGACTGTTTTGTTTGGCATCTTTGAGCACCAAAACCTTACCATCATCACCCGCCAGCTCTTTCTCATACTGACGTTCGATACCAGCACGTCCTTCGTAACCACCTTCAGGATCGTTGGCATTTTGTCCCATGAAACCTAGTAGTTGCGAGTTAGGCTGTGGCTGCGGATAATAGCGCTGAAAAAAGTTTTTCTCATTAACACCAGGAAAATCAAGTGAGCTAACGCTTTCTGCAATCTCCGGCGTTACTTTATTTAATAGTGGCAAATAATGCGAGCCTGCACCCGATGGCAGCGCTGCTTTGACTGCCACCTCATCCGTTACATCAATAGTAGGGTCGATAGCTGTCACTTTTTTTAGCTCATCGGCTGAGATGTTGGCAGCCGCCGCAAGCGTCGTCAAATCCATATTATCCAAGCGCTTTTGCATACGCGCAACAAGCTGCGGACTATCAGGATTGGTGATAATAATACGCTTAAGCTCGTAGTATTCACGGGCATAGTCATGCGGGCTAAAAGAGACTGTCGCAAGTGGTGCACTAACAGCCAATGGCAAATCGTTGCGATCCGTAATCATGCCACGATAGGATTTTTGCGTGCGTACACTGGTGATGAGCTCATTGCCTTTATCTTGATAAAACTGAGTATTGGCAATTTGAATATAGTAAGCACGACCGATAAGTGCCACCAAAATAAGCAGCGCTATACCCCAAATCAAACGGAAACGGTTCTTATCTTGTTCGACACCGCCGCGAGAGGAAGCACCAGATGCTTTTCCCAAAATTGATCTTTTGCTTTTTAGATTTTTGACACTGGTATAAGCACCCTGTTCTTCATTCTTTTTTAAGCGACCAAATAGCTTGGCTTTACGGCCATCATCTGATTTATGGTCAGGCTTGCTACTCGTTTGCCCAGATTTGGCCGCACTAGCACGGCGTAGTGGCTTAGTAACCTTGCCGCTGGCGGGTTTTTTGCTGGTCGCTTTAGCACTGGGTTTTTTATCGCTCATTGTCCTGCCTCCGCTAGGTCAGAATCGGTAGCAGCAGCCTTAACGGGTGCATCGCTCACAGCATCAGCTTCGAAAACATCAGAATCATTCGTCGTTAAAGTGTCTGGAGTACTGGCATCAGGGTCCACGAGTGCAACTGCTGTCGCAGCACCTGGCTGGATAATCAGCTTATCTTTGAGTGTTGGTGAAAACATACCCAATTCAGCAACGGCACGACTGGCAATCTGCGGCGTCGCACTAAAGGTCTGCTGTTCAATAAGCAGACGCTGATGCTCAACTTGTAATTTTCGCTCTTGTTTTTTCATGTCTTGCAAGGTTTTATAATCCTGATGATATTGCTGAACACCCTCAGCCGTTTTGATGCCACTCCATACAATACCAGCCGCCAACAGTACCAATATAGCCACATAGATATTTGATATTTTAAATTTACGCACAAATAAGGCGCCAACATCGGCATTTGATGGCGTTGCGGCGCGGCGGTTTGCAGGTTTGTCGGATATTGCCATGACAATCTCAAAAAAGTGAACTTCAAAATATAAAAAGTGATAGCCATTTACGAGTTATAAAACTCTTATAAGCCATCAGCACCATCAATAAAAACAATACCAAGCAAAAAAGTAACTGCTGAGCCTAGCAGATAATGTTTACAGCTTTTTAACAGCCGCGTAATCATTAAAACATTCAGTCATATTTAAACCACATAATTTAATAATGGCATTCATGGATGAATATCTGCTACATAGTCAGCATCGGTGCGTGTTGCCATGCGTAACCATGCACTACGCGAGCGTGGGTTATGACTTATCTCTGCTTTACTTGGACCGACCCGTTTAGGCTTACTAAAGTAACGCGGACGCTTGGGCGGCATCGGCAAATTCTCATCTTCTGGATATTGCCCTTTACTATGACGCTGCAAAAACTGCTTGATACGTCGATCTTCTAACGAGTGAAAACTAATTACTGCTAGCTGCCCGCCTACCTTCAATATCGGAATACTTTGCTCTAAAAAGTTATCGACATCACCAAGCTCGTTGTTAATAAAAATCCGCATCGCCTGAAAGCTCTGGGTCGCTGGATGCTTGCCGCGTTGCCAGTTTGGGTGCGCAACTTTTATCACTTCAGCCAATGCTAAAGTAGAGTCGTAACTGTCCATCTGCTTAATGGCACGAGCGATACGGCGGCTGTGACGCTCTTCACCAAACTCATAAAGGACATTGGCCAAGGTTTCATCATCGACCGTCTCAAGCCACTCAGCAACCGACTGCCCGCGGCTGGTATCCATACGCATA
>Ga0136557_1000811_pt1 | contig 22380 bp, 19 predicted proteins | sample AntRauTorckE6832_FD_104796 | JGI IMG/M metagenome (GOLD analysis project Ga0136557, IMG submission 104796) | Saline lake microbial communities from Rauer Islands, Antarctica - Metagenome Torckler E6 #832 | ecosystem: Environmental > Aquatic > Non-marine Saline and Alkaline > Saline | place...
GGAATAACTCGCTTGGCTCCTTTTTCTGCCAGCTTTTTTTCAGCTGCACCTACAGCCTCAACTTCTCCGGAAATTACTACCTGTCCGGGAGAATTATAGTTGGCAACTGTTACAATTCCAGCAATCTCTTCTAAGACTGCTTCTACTTCCTCATCAGCAAGCCCAATTACTGCTGCCATGGTCCCTTTACCATCTGGATCAGCCTGATCCATCAGCTCACCACGGCGGCGAACTAATTTTAGACCATCTGCAAAAGATAATACTCCTGCTGCCTGAAGGGCTGAATATTCTCCCAGACTGTGTCCCGCAACAGCTGCCGCCTGAAATCCATTATCATTCAAAACAGCCTTGACCATTGCACTGACTGTATAAATTGCAGGCTGTGTATTTTTAGTATTATTCAAATCTTCTTCCGGACCATTAAATATCATTTCTTTTAAGTCGAAATCAAGAATCTGATTTGCCTCATCTAAAACATTTTTTGCCGCCTCATAATTTTCATATAATTCTTTTCCCATACCAACATACTGTGAACCCTGTCCTGAGAACATAAAAACTAAATTATCGCTCATTCTAAAACCTCCAGTTAAATATTTTTTTCACTTGTTTTTCCGATTAATTTTTTTCACTTATTATCTATTTGATAGAAATTTAAAATTCGAAGTTTCACTATTGTTTTAAAGCTAAATTATTTAAGATCATTCCATTCTAAAACTGCGGAAGCCCAGGTTAAGCCTGCACCAAAAGCTACTAAAACAACCTTGTCGCCATTATTCAATAATCCTTTTTCCTTGGCTTCTGCCAGTGCAATTGGTACAGAAGCAGCTGATGTATTTCCATATTCAGGTAAGTTAACATAAACCTGATCATCAGATAATTTTAGTCTTTTGGCTGCTGCTCCAATAATTCTGGTATTTGCCTGATGGGGAACCAATAAATCAACTTCCTCTTTTTTAAGTCCAGCTTTTTTGAGCACTTTCAGTGAAGCTTTACCCATTGTCTTAACAGCAAATTTAAAGACTGGAGTGCCTTCCATATAGAGATAATGGCCGGCATTATCAATTGTCTCATGGGAAGCTGGCTGTCTTGAACCTCCAGCTGGCTGATAAAGGGTATCTGCACCTGAACCATCTGAACCTAAATCAGTAGCAAGGATTCCTCCCTTTTCTGTAGCAGATAAAACTGCTGCTCCAGCACCATCTCCAAATAAGACACAGGTACCTCTGTCCTCCCAGTTCATAATTTTGGAAAGGACTTCAGTTCCAATAACCATTACATGCTCATACATTCCAGATTCTATAAAATTGGTAGCCACACTAACTCCATATACAAAACCAGAACAACCTGCTTCTAAATCAAAGGCTGCTGCATTTTTTGCTCCAATTTTATCCTGAATAATACAGGCAGTAGCCGGAAACATCATATCTGGAGTAATTGTTGCCACAATAATCAAATCTAAATCTTCTGCATCAAGTTCAGCATCTTTTAAAGCTTCTTTAGCAGCTTCAACTCCTAAATCAGACGCTGCCTGATCATCAGCTGCAATTCGTCTTTTTTCGATTCCAGTTCTTGTCTTTATCCATTCATCACTTGTATCCACTATTTCTTCTAAATCATGATTTGTCATTACTTTATCCGGGAGATATTTACCCAGACCTGTTATAGTTGCTCTACGCAAAATATTCACCTTCCTTAGTTTGTCTATATAAAATTTATCATTTTTTCGACTCTTAGTCAAGTTTAGCAAAAAAAAATTTACAGTACCGGGTACTGGCAAATTTAACCAAATAACCGGTACCGAAAAATCAGATTAAAATAAACCCAGCTGACATTTAACTATTTTTACATCCTGTTCTTTTACAACTTTGCCCACCCGAGGCACTGACATCTTAAGTAAATCAGCTAATAAATGTGCCTGATAACAGGTCATTTTTTCTGGTTGTATTTTAAATGGGATGTCTCCTAGCTTACCGGCTGAAAGTAAAGTATTAGTATTTATTTTAACATTAGCTCTATTTTTTACCATTTTTGCTGATTCTTTTTCTGGCTTATCTGTGTTTTCTAAATAAAAAATCAGATCAGGATTTAAAAAATTAATAATTGTATTACCCTCGATAAAAAGCCGCTCTATATCATCATCCAATAGATTTCGAGCCAGCTGATAAGCACTGGGAAGTTCTGCGGCAGGACTTTGCAAAAGTATAACCTTATCTGCACCATGTTCTACAACTCTTGCAGTATCAGTCCCTGCCTGATTAATTACCTTGGGATCATTAATCACCTTATATTGATCAAGATCATTGTTAACAGATGTTTTAATAACCGCCGTCTTAGGGCAGCTATCTTCCAACATTAAGGAAATTAAAGTCGTCTTACCAGCCTTACTGGCAGAAGCGCTGACTCCTATCATTTCCATTACTATTCCTCCTATTGTGTTATTTTTCACCAAAATTAGACTTACAATTAAATATTAAAGGAAAACTGATTAAAAATCAAATCTTAAGTTCCAAAATTAGCTAATTTATAAAAGTAAAAAAATAATTTTTTTCTTTTATAAAACTAATCAGTCAAAATTTCTATGCTGTCTCCTGCTTTAATCTCTCCACCCTTAATTACCCTGGCGAAAACTCCCTCTCTGGGCATTACACAGTCCCCGATGGTCTGCATTATCTGACAGTCTTGATGGCATTTTTTACCGATCTGAGTGATTTCCAGCAGAATTTCTCCTTTAATTCTTAGTTTCTGACCAACAGGGAGTTCAAATAAATTTTCTATGCCTGTTGTAGTAATATTTTCAGCAAAGTCTCCAAAATTTAGTTCGTAGCCCTGTCCCCTCATTTTATCAATACTGCTTGCATCCAGTAAGCTCAATTGACGGTGCCATTTTCCGGCATGAGCATCACCTTCAAGACCATAATCCTCTAGAAGCTCACCCTTTTCTATCACTTTTTTTGTAGTCCCTTTTTCCTCACTTAAACAGACTGCTTTTATTTTTGCTTCCATATGTCACACCTCTTAATTTATTTATATATCAGAAAATATTCTCATTAATTTAACTGCAGAAATCACTGCTGATTATGATGATTCTGATGTTCAGTAATTTCTCCTTTTAAGATCTTAACTCCATGGGGAATAATATCGATAACTGACTCCAGACATTCTCTAACCGCTTTGGGACTGCCGGGAAAATTGATTATTAAAGTTTTAGCTCTGATTCCAGCTCTGGCTCTTGATAGAGCAGCCTGAGGAGTAATGGAAATCGTATCAGCTCTAATTTTTTCAGGTATTCCGGGTACTTCCTTTTCTATAACCTCTAAAGTGGCTTCTGGAGTAATATCTCTTGCGGCAAAGCCTGTGCCTCCAGTCGTCAATATCAGATCTGCTTTTTTTTGATCAGAAATTTTTATTAAAGCTTCTTTAATTTCTTCTTTTTCATCAGCTATTATTTCCTCATAAACAATTTCTGCACCAATATTTTCCATCATTTCTTTGAGCAGAGGTCCACTTAAATCTCTTCTTTCACCTCTAGAACCCTTATCACTAATTGTTAAAACTGCTGTTTTTATAATGAAATTATTATTCTCTGCGCTCATAAATCCCACTCTTTCCTCCAGCTTTATAAAGTAGTTTTATTTTTCCAATCTCCATCGATCTGTCAACTGCTTTAGCCATATCATATATTGTAAGAGCTGCCAAATTAACAGCTGTTAAAGCTTCCATTTCGACCCCTGTTTGACCACTATTTTTTACCTCTGCTCTAATAACTATTTTATCCTCATAATCAAGCTCAAAGTTAACTTTAATACTGCTTAAAAGCAGAGGATGACACATTGGAATTAAATCTGAAGTCTTTTTAGCTCCCATAATTCCAGCAATTCTTGCCGCTTCAATCACAGCTCCCTTTTTAATATTGCCCTCTTTTATCATCTTTAGAGTTTCGGGCTGCATCTTAATTTCACCAACTGCTCTGGCAGTCCGCTGTGTAATTTCTTTTTCTGAAACATCTACCATCTTTACCTTTCCATCCTGGTCTATATGAGAAAATTCTTTTTCCATTTTATTTTAGCCTCCGATCTGGGACATATTTCTGCTGTAATCCTGCTTTTCAAAGCTGAGATCATGACAGGCAGGTTTAATTTCTAGCGCCTTTTTGTAAGCAACTTTGATTTCGTTTTTGCTCATCCCAGAGATTTTCACTTCTTGATTTCCTGCCAGACAGGGTTTGAATTTACCATCTGCAGTCAGGCGCAGTCTGTTACAGCTGCTGCAGAAGTGTTCACTCACAGCTGAAATGAATCCAATATTTCCCTCAGATCCTTCAATTTTAAAATAATTGGCTGGCCCATTACCCTTACTGACTGCGGGCAGTAACTGATATTTTTTCTGGATCAAATCTTTTATTTCTCTGCTGCTGATAAATTTTTCTGCTTCAGCTTCTCCACCCAGGGGCATGTATTCTATAAATCTGATACTTAACTTTTCTTTTCTGCTCATTTCTACAAAATCAAATAATTCATCATCATTAATTCCCTTCATGACTACCACATTCAGCTTTACTGGATCCAGTTCTGCCTCTAAAGCCGCCCTGATTCCATTTAAAACTTGAGCTAGATTGTCCCGTCTGGTAATTTTTTTAAATTTTGCAGGATCAAGGGTATCAAGACTGATATTGATCCTATCTAATCCTGATTCTTTTAATTTTTTTGCTTTTTTAGAAAGCAGCACTGCATTTGAAGTCATAGAAATATCCTCCAAATCCATTTTTTTTAGATTTGAGATAAAATCTTCAACTCCCAGCCTGACGAGGGGCTCACCACCTGTAATTCTCACTTTTTTGATTCCAAGTTCGATTCCTGTTTTAACAATTCTTAAAATATCTTCATAGCTTAAAATCTCCTGATGAGCTTTATTTTCTACCCCATCTGCCGGCATACAGTAGCGGCAGCGCAGATTACAGCGGTCAGTGATTGAAATTCTTAAGTAATCAATTTTTCTACCCAGATGATCTCTTAATTCCTGCATTTTTATGGCCTCCAATTATAAATCCAGAATTTTAATTTTTCCTGTATCTCGGCATTGATAACCACCCAGTTTTTCAATTTCATTTTTTATTTCTTCTTGACTAATCAATTCAATTAAATTTTGGATACGAGAATCATCTAAGATTTCTTCCCTAAATATCAGATCATACTTTTCTTCTGCCAGCGGCATAAAATCAACTTCCATGACTTCTGCTGCAGCTCGAATACCTAAAGCCGCATCTGCTGAGCCTCTACCTACTGCTGCTGCCGCTGCAATATGAGTAAATTCTTCTTTTTCATAACCTGCAATCTGAGCTGGGACAATATTATTTTGAGCAAGTAAGTAATCAAATAAAACTCTAGTTCCTGCTCCCCGCTGACGATTGATATAATTAATATCTTCATTTATTAAATCATTAATTTCTTTTATATTTTTAGGATTTCCTTTTTTAAGATAAAGCCCCTGCTCTCGCCGAACTAAGTTGAGCACTACCAGTTTTTCACCTTTAAAAAATCTTTTTAAATGAGAAATATTATATTCACCAGTTTCTGGATCAAGCAAATGGGCTCCTGCTAGATGAGATTCCCCTCGTCTGAGAGCAGTTAGTCCAGCCATTGAGCCAACAGTCTGCAGTTTCAAATCAAAATTGTAATTTTTTTGACGGATCTGATTTCTAATTAAATCAAGACTCAGATCATGACTTCCGATTAAAAGTAAGTTATTCTTAATTTTATTTTTATCTTTTAACAAAATTACTGGAGCTCTATCTCCAGGGTGCAGCCCTTCTTTATTTTCAGCTATTCTCATGATTCCATCAGCTTTAACCATTGATTCCATTGCTGATGAACCTCTTTTTAACGGTACAGCTGTATATTGATTATTAGAATTGACAGTTAAATTAACTCTTAAGAATTCCTCTAAACCAATATCTGAAGGTACTTTCCTTTTCACCTCAGCTTCAATTTGATTAAAAGTTGGTGCCTGATCTCCCTGCAGCTGAAAAACTAACTCTCGGATAAATAATTGATTATCAAGCCAGGCAGAAAGTGGATATCCAGGCAGTCCAAAAACTGGCTTTTCCTCTATCTCAGCAGCAATTAGAGGCTTACCGGGCATAATATTTACTCCGTGGAATAAAATTTCTCCCTTATCTTTTAAGATATCGATTGTATAATCTCCTCTACCGGCTGAAGATCCTGATAGGATAATAACCATCTCACTTTTTTTAATTGCTTCACTAAAAGCTTTTTCAATTAAATGCTTCTGATCAGCTATGATTCCTGTTATTTCAACTTCTGCTCCCCACCTTTTGAGAGCTGCTCTGACCATCTGCGAATTGAATTCTACTAATTCTCCTTTTTTTGGAGTCTGATCTGCAGCAATCAGTTCATCACCTGTTGGAATAATTGTCACCAGCGGTTTTTTATAAACCTCAACTAATGTTACTCCTGCTTCTAAAAGTGCTCCCAAATCATAGTCACTAAGCCTGTGATTGGAACTCAACAATAGATTACCCTTAACAGCACTCTCACCAATTGAACGAATGTGATTCCAGGGAGGAACTCCCTTTTCTATAGAATAAGTCTGCTCATCAATCTGATTTACCTCTTCAATTTTGATAACTGCATTAAACTGATCCGGAATTGGATCACCTGTATCTACAGGATAAGCATCCTTTCCAATTTCTAAATGAACTGGAGCTCTTTCGCTGGCTCCAGCTGTTAATTGAGCCTTAACTGCTATCCCATCCATAGCCGAAGCATAATAGTCAGGGGCTGAACGGCTGGCTTTAATTCCTTTAACAGTTACTCTGCCCTCTGACTCTGAAGTTTTAATTTTCTCGCTTTCTGTTTTGAAATTTTTAAAATTATTTTTTATCTTGTTTAAAGCATCAGCCAGTGATATCTTATCTAAGTATTTTTTTACCATAGTCTGATTCCTTTCCATTATTTATTTTTGTTTTAATAATTATCTTTTGATCACAAATTATTCAATTAAAGTTAATTCAACTATTTCTCCTTTTTCTTTTCCTTCTTGATTTCTTGGAACCTTAAGCACAGCATCACCATAGGCTAAATTAGTAATTAAACTTGATTTACCCAGCAGCGGCTCTGCCATTAATTTATCCTTATCTTTAAAAATTCTAACAGGGATATATTCTTCTCTTCCCTTATCAGAGACAAGACTCCTTGTCAGCTCAGCTTTAATCGGATATTTATTATTTGAGCAGCCAATTTCAGCTGCCTCTTTTTCACCATTTAAAACCCTCACAATTTCGGCAACCAAAACATTATTAACTGTCCAGGCAGATGCCGGATGACCGGGAAGACCAATCACTATTGTCCCCTCAATTATTGCTAAAATTGTTGGTTTGCCGGGCTTAATCGCCAGTCCATGTAAAAGCACTCCCGGCTCACCTAAAGAATTGAGTAAGTCAATTGTCATATCTTTAATTCCAACTGAACTACCACCTGAAATTAAAACTAAATCCTGATTCAGCTCATTTTTTACAGCCCTTTTTAAACTTTCAAACTCATCTTCTACAATTCCCACTTTTTTGGCTGCTGCACCAATTTTATTTAAATAAGCAGTGATAGAATAGCTGTTAATATCTCTAATTTGTCCTGCCTCAGCCTCAGCTTCTGCCGAAACCAACTCATCTCCTGTAGAAATTACCGAAACTTTTGCTTTTGCAGCTCCCTTAAATTCTGTAATTCCCAATCCTGCCAGGGCACCAATATCTCGGGCCATCAATTTATGTCCTTTTTTAAAAAGTAACTCACCGGCAGCAATATCTTCTGCTTTCTGAACCAGATTTTCTCCTGCTGCCAGTGATCTAAAACTTTCAATTGAATTGGCTTCAATTTTCTCTGTGTCTTCAATCATCAAAACAGCATCTGCTCCTTCTGGTAGCATTCCTCCAGTTGGAATAGCTGCTGCTTCTCCACTTTTTAGATTGAGCTCAGCTGCTGCTCCCATTTCTATGCTGCCAATTACCTCAAAATATGTCGGCATAGAAGCAGAAGCTCCTGCTGTATCAATAGCCTTAACTGCATAGCCATCAACAGTAGAACGACTAAAAGGAGGTAGATCAACCGGAGAATAAATATCCTCTGCCAGAATTCTACCCAACGCAGTATCTAAATTTAATTTTTCTGTACTTAAAGTTTTATCCTTTAAAAAAGATTTAATTTCATCCCAGAATTTTTCTGGTGGATTTAATTCTAAAAACTCTCTCATAATATCTTTTTCATCCCTTCCAACTAATATAAAAATATTCAAAAAATTTAACTTCTCTATAAAATTTATTCTAGTAAAAGGCTGCAAATCCTTCTTTTTAATATTAAATAAAAGCGATATTAATTATTTGGATCTTTTTCTATCAAAAATAAAAAAATCGACAAAAGTCGACCTTTTTGTGAATTATTTATTTTTAACCAGGTACAAAAAAATGATATAGTACCAGGTACAAAACAAGCTTTTTGTACCTGGTACTAACCATATTATATTACTCAGCTAATTCTTTTTTGCGCTCTATTAGCTTCTCTTTCTTTTCTTTGTATTCCTTCAGCTTCTCTTTTTCGCCTTCTACTAAATCTTGAGGGGCATTATTAACAAAGCCCTCATTATTTAACTTTCCTTCTGCTCTTTCAATTTCAAAGTCCATATCTTCTATTTCTTTTTCCATTCTTTCTATCTCTTTCTCAAGGTCAATCATACCTTCAAGCGGCAGAATAACCTCTACTTCTTTAACAATTGAAGTTGAAACTTTATCCGGTCGCTCCAGCTCATCTCCACCAATTTTTAGTTCTTTGATCCGGGCTAAATTTTCTATATATTCTCTGCCTTCTTCCAGAATTTCTGCCTTTGCTTCTGGTGCAGCAAGCAGGGCCTTAATTCTGCGGCCGGGATTAACCTTCATTTCATTTCTAATATTTCTAACTGATTTAATGACACTCATCACGAGCTCCATCTTCTCTTCAGCAGCGGGATTTAAGCCACTCTCTTCCTTGGCGGGATACTGAGCTCTCATAATAGTTCCTTCACTTCCCGGCAGCTTCTGCCAGATCTCTTCTGTAATAAAAGGCATTACAGGATGTAATAGTCTGAGCAGACTCTCTAAAGTATTTAAAGCATAATATTGAGCTGTTAACTTAGCCTGAGGGTCTTGATCCTGATATAATCTGGCTTTTAAAAGTTCAATATACCAGTCACAGAATTCATTCCAGATAAAGTCATAAAGACTGTTGGACATCTCACCAAAATTGTAGCGCTCTAAGGCATCATCAATTTCTCCAGCAACAGTATTTAAACGGCTCTGCATCCAATTATCAGCCAGAGTTGGCTTTAAATCAGCTTCATCTACTGCATCCAGATCAAAATCCTCTAAGTTCATTAAGACAAAACGAGAGGCATTCCAGATTTTATTGGCAAAGTTGCGGCTGGCTTCAAGTCTTTCTTCTCTAAAGCGCATATCATTACCAGGTGTATTACCAGTTATTAAAGTAAAGCGCAGAGCATCGGCTCCAAATTGATCGATGATATCTAAGGGGTCAATTCCATTACCCAATGATTTACTCATCTTTCTACCCTGAGCATCACGAATCAGCCCGTGGATATAGATATCTGAGAAAGGTTTTTCATCCTGGAATTTAAGCCCCATAAAGATCATCCGGGCCACCCAGAAGAAAATTATATCTCTACCAGTTACTAAGACATCAGTTGGATAAAAGCTCTGAAGATCATCAGTATCTTCAGGCCAACCTAAAGTTGAAAAGGGCCAGAGGGCAGATGAGAACCAGGTATCCAGTACATCTTCATCCTGACGCAGATTGCTGCTGCCGCAGTTGGAACAGCTTTCAGGCTTTTCTCTACTGACCATTACCTCATCACAGTCATTACAGTAATAAACCGGAATTCGGTGGCCCCACCAGAGCTGACGGGAAATACACCAGTCGCGAATATTATTCATCCAGTTCATATAAACTTTTGAGAAGCGATCAGGCACAAAATTGATATCACTAGCTTCTACTGCCTCAATTGCCGGCTCAGCCAGCGGCTGCATCTTAACAAACCACTGTTTAGAAATTAAGGGTTCAATTACTGTATCACAGCGGTAACATTCTCCCACATTGTGCATGTGGTCTTCAATCTTAACCAGTAGACCTTCCTCTTTGAGATCCTCAATTACCTTTTTGCGGGCTTCGTAGCGGTCCATTCCTGCATAAGCTTCACCTGCTGCTTCTGTCATCTGAGCATCTTCGTCAATCACAGTTACAATTTCTAAATCATTGCGGCGGCCGATTTCAAAGTCATTGGGATCATGGGCAGGTGTAACCTTAACCATTCCAGTTCCAAATTCACTGTCCACATATTCATCAGCAATGATTTCTATTTCTCGATTTACTAAAGGTACAATTACTTTTTCCCCAACCAGATCTTTGTAGCGCTCATCAGAAGGGTGAACCGCAATTGCAGTATCCCCGAGCATTGTTTCAGGCCTGGTAGTAGCAATAGTAATATATCCTTCGCGATCTTTATATGGATATTTGTAATGATAAAACTTACCTTCAGTTTCCTGATGTTCAACCTCAATATCACTTAAGGTTGTGTGACAGCTTGGACACCAGTTAACAATATAATCTCCCTGGTATATTAATCCTTCTTCATATAATTTGATAAAAACTTCTTCAACTGCATCTGAGCAGCCTTCATCAAGAGTAAATCTCTCTCTTGACCAGTCACAGGAAGATCCCATCTTTTTTAGCTGATTGGTAATTCTGGTTCCATATTCTTCTTTCCATTCCCAGGCTTTTTCTAAAAATTCATTTCTTGATATATCTTCCTTTTCCACACCCTCATCCCGCAGCTTATCTACAACCTTGACTTCAGTTGCAATACTGGCGTGATCAGTACCGGGAAGCCATAAAGAGCGGTAACCCTGCATTCGTTTCCAGCGGGTTAAAATATCCTGTAAGGTATTATCCAGGGCATGTCCCATATGTAGCTGACCTGTAATGTTTGGGGGAGGCATTACAATACTAAAAGTCCCCTTCTCATCTTCAATTTTTTTTCTCGGTGCAAAATAATCGTTTTCCAGCCAGTATTCATACCATTTATCTTCCGTTTGGGCTGGATCATAAGTTTTTTCTAAATTTTCCACATTAATTCCCTCCGTTGGCTCTAACCCTTCATTTTTCTAAGAGAGTCGAGCTATCATTATTTTTTAAAAGAAAAAAACTCTTCCATCCAATTAAGGACGAAAGAGCATTAAATTCGCGGTACCACCTTAGTTCTTCCTGCCAAAATTATGCAGAAAGCTCTCATTAGTTAACGACTGCTGTGCCGTTACTGATTACTCACAGATTTGCTCAACAGATTTTAAGTTAAGTTCTGCTTGATCAGTAAAACTCAGAGACGACTTCATTTTCTATAACTGCCGGAATCTTACAGCCGCTGGATTCCGTTCTCTTTCAGTTTTAGCGAAAATTACTACTTCTCATCTTAGTTTTTTTATTATTCAACTATAATATTTATAATATCTCATAATCCACTCTGCTGTCAAGAGCTCCAGAAAAATTATTGGACTTTAACTAAGTAAATAAAATTCCTGCTTAGTTTTAAAGCTAATTTTCTATCACTTCTACTTCAATTCCAGCCTCTTTAAACTGAGGCAAAATTTCTTCCTTTGGACCAACAATCACTGTAAAAAGAATCTCCGGATAAAGCTCTTCTGCAAAAATCTGCTGAACTTCTTCAACTTCAAGCCCATTATATTGTTTAATAAAATTATTTATATAAGCCTCTGAACTGTTATAAAATTCCATCTGATAAACTAATTCATCCAGTACATCAATCTGATGCTGATATGCTTTCGGAAAAACAGCATTATATAAATTAACATTTTCGAACAACTCTTTTTCTGCAAATGGATCTGTTTTGCTTTTGATTTTCAGCATCTCTTCTTTAACTGCTTCCATCCCAGCCAGTGCTTTTTTGGGATCAAGACTTAAATTAATATGATAGGAACCTCCGTAATCATGATAACGTACCTGAGCATTTGTTCCATAAACTAAACCTTTATCACTACGCAGATTTTTCATTAAACGACTGTTAAAACCACCACTGCCAAAGATCCTATTACCCATCAAAAAGGGTATTCTTTTGGGATATTTACTACTGTAAAAATTATAGCCTATTCTCATATTGGCCTGAGTCGCATCAGCTTTATCGACAACTATAATCTGATTATGAATTTCGGGGTTAACATTGACATAATTTTGATTTAATTTCTGCTGCTTATTATTTTCCCAGTCAGAAAAATTATTCTTTAGTTCTTCTTTGATCACTGCCATTTCGAAATCTCCACTGATTGCTATTGCAATCTCTTCGGGCCTGATAATTTTTTGATAAAATTCTTCCATTTCTGCTGCTTCTACCTGAGCTAAAAAATCAAGAATTAAATTGTAATCATAATTGTAGCCATAAGGGTGTTCTCCATAAAGATTTTTGAAAAAATACATATTTAAAAGAGCAGAATCATTATAAAACTGCTGTCTGTAAAGCTGCTGATATTCTTTAACAGTTCGCTCAAAATAGCCGTCCTTAAATTGAGGTCTGCGTAAAACTTCAGCCAGCAGATTTATTAGCTCACTGCTTTCTGTATTTAATGAATCACCACTAATTGAAATCCTATCTGAGCCGGCTCCCAGATTTAGAGAGAGAGCATTGCGCTCTTTAAAAAGTGAAAACTCACTCTCACTGTAATTTTCTGTTCCTAATAGCATCAGCTCTGTCATCAGAGAAGTTATACCTGCCTGATCTTTAGCTTCATTTATTTTGCCGCCATCTATATAGCCCCGGATCTCAAAAATTGGCAGGCTTTTATTCTGAGCCAAATAAAATTTCATTCCATTTTCCATTTCTAAAATTTCATACTTAGGTACTTCAATCTCTGGTTTTTGATTAACTACATCTGCCAGTTCCCTAAAAAAATTAGGACTGAAATTTTGCGGTTGAGCAGAAACGCTTAAACTTAGTAAAAATATTATGCTTAGAGTGCAAATTATTATTTTCTTGTATTTTTTCACTACTGAGCACCACCTTTATTTTCAGGTAAAATATAAGCTCTTGTGCGCTGATTCTGATTAAAATATTTTTGAGCAATCTGCACAAGTTCTTCTCTGTTTAAATTATTAATATAATCAATTTTAGCTTCAATCAAATCTGCTTGATTAAAACGCAGCTTATTTAAAGCATAAGTCGAAGCAGCTGAATTTATATTTTTCTGAGAAAAAATTAGAGACTTCTGATACTGTTTTTTTACCATTTCAAATTCTTCTGCAGTTATTCCTTCAGTAAAAACCTTCTCTAATTCGCTGTCAAAAGCCTGCTGAGCTTGAGCTACTAATCCTTGATTGGAAGGAATAAAATAAAGCAGGGCAAAAGAATCAGTACGCAGTGGATAAGCAAAGGCTCCACTGTCTAAAATTATTCCCATCTCTTTTTGCAGTTTTTCTTTTAAACGTGAACTCTGATTATTGGCCAGTATATCAAGAAAAATCTCCACAGCTGCTATTTCCAGATTATCAGCCGGAGGAATTCTATAGATCTGCAGTGCATAGGGAATATTTGTCTCTAAATTAACTGTTTTAGTTTTTTCTTCCATCTGCGCTGCTAATTCAAAATCTTTGTCTTCTAAATTTTCTGCCTGATATTCAGCATAATATTTTTCGGCCAGATTTTTTACTGCCTCAGCTTCCACATCACCACTGACAACAATTAAAGCATTATTCGGAGCATAATAGCTCTGATAATGATTTTCCAACTCCTGCGGAGAAATACTATTAATGTCTTCCATCCAACCAATAACATCATGCTCTAAATAGCTATCCTCAAAGGCATGAGCCTTAATTTCTTCAAAACCTCTTGCAAAAATATTATTCTCAGTCCGCATTCTTCTTTCCTGCTTGATAACTTCTCGCTCCCGATTGATTTCCTGCTCATTAAAGCTCAAATTATTCATTCTGTCTGATTCTAAAGCCATAACAAGCTCCAGCATTGAGGAGGGAACCTCATGGTAATAATAGGTGTAATCATAACTGGTGGCTGCATTGAGCTGGCCTCCAACTGAAGAAATTAAATCATCAATCTCACCCTCGGGCAGGTTATCAGTTCCTAAAAACATAAGATGTTCTAAAAAGTGAGAAATACCGGTCTCTCCCTCTACTTCATCAATTGAACCTACATTATAATAGATTGAATATCTGAGCAAGGGAATTGAATGGTCCGGAAAAACCATAACTTCCAGTCCATTATCCAGTTTAAAACTTTGATATTCTGGCTGCTCTAATTCGATATTTGCTACAGCAGCTGAACTAAAAATTAAAACTAGTGATAAAATACACATAAAGTAGAAAAATAAATTTCTTTTCTTAATAAATATTTTCTCTTTTATTTTTATCAATGCTTTCTGCCTCCTCTTTTAAATAATTAATTGCCTTTTTTTTGTCTGCAGGATAATTAAGATTAAAAAATAGTTTTTCCAAATTGAAATTTCTTTTTAATATTTCTTCTTTAATTATTATTTTCCTGCTCTTTTTATAAAAAGATTTAATTTTTAAATTATCATTTAGTATCTGTTTTTTGATCTCTGGCAGCAGTGAGCGCTGATAAAGAGCTGCCAGCGGCTCCAGATAACCTTTAAATTTAGGAACAACTATTTCTGCTTCTGGTTTTGCTGATGCTTCTTTTTTTAAAAAATCAAAGTACTGGCTGCTCAAAAATGGCATATCACAGCCAGAAATAAAATTATAATCAGTATCCGAAAAATATAGACCGGTATAAATCCCAGCCAGCGGTCCCAGATTCTGATAGATATCTTCTCGAATCTCAGCATTTTTAAGAAAGGAATATTTATCTTTAGAGCCTACAACAATAACTTTATTAAAAGTCTGATCTAAATTATAGAAAATATATTCTATTAATCTGATTCCAGCAAAGGGCATTAAGGCTTTATCACTACCAAAACGGCTGCTCTGACCCCCTGCCAGCAGTATTGCATTTATTTTAGCCATCAAATCTCCCTTTTATTTCCAGTATTAAAGTTAAATCAACTGTTATTTATCCTCAAGCACATGTTCAAGTCCCTGACCAAAAAGACACATTACATGATCATCATCAAGTGAATAATAAACTGAACGTCCTTCTTTCCGATACTTAACCAGCTTATTATTCCGTAAGACTCGAAGTTGATGAGAGATAGCAGAAGAGCTCATATCCAGTAATTCTGAAAGATCACAGACACATAATTCTCTTTCCTTTAAGGCATAAAGAATTTTAATCCGGGTTGGATCTCCCATTGTTTTAAATAATTCTGCCAGCTCATAAACAACATCATCAGCCAGCGTCTTTTCTTTCATCATTTCTACTACCTGATTATCGGGATTAAAAACCTCACAAATATCACAAATTGCCTTTTCTTTTAATTCAACTCCCATAATATTCACTCCATTTCTTAAAAATAAAATCTATAATTAAAACCCAGTTCCTAACTGCTGGCTTTAAATATTATCTCTTTTTAAAATTCGCATCACATTAAAAACTGCCATTAAAGCAACTCCCACATCTGCAAAGACTGCCGCCCACATTGAAGCCATTCCGAAAATACTTAAGATCATAACAACTGCCTTAATTGAAAGGGCCAGAATAATATTCTGCCAGACAAGAGTTTTGGTTTTAGCAGCAATTTTTAATGCTGTCACAATCTTAGAAGGTTCATCAGTCATCAATACAACATCTGCAGCCTCAATTGCAGCATCTGAGCCAAGTCCCCCCATTGCAATCCCTAAATCAGAGCGGGCAAGTACTGGTGCATCATTGATTCCATCACCGACAAAGGCCAATTTTTTAGAAATCTGCAAGAGTTCTTCCACTTTTTCTACTTTTTGATCAGGTAAAAGTTCAGCATAATAATTATCAAGTCCTAATTTTGAAGCAACCTCTGCTGCACTTAGATTATTATCACCAGTCAGCATTGTTAAATTTTTAATTCCCAGCTCCTTCAGGCTGGAAACTGCGGTTACAGCATCTTCTTTTAACTGATCAGAAATTATAATTGAAGCCAAAAATTTTCCGTTTTGAGCTAAATAAACTACGGTACCTGTACTTTTAGCTTTTTTATAGTCAATTTTATTTTTCTGCATAAGTCTTTCATTTCCTGCTAAAATCTGATTATTATTCAAGATTGCTTTGATTCCAGCTCCAGAAATTTCCTGATAATCAGTATCTGCTGAGTGAATTTTATAATCAGCTGCTGCTTCAACAATTGATTTAGCTATTGGATGATTGGAAAACTGTTCTACTTCAGCAGCTATTTTTAAAATTTCTTCTCGGTTGTATTGACTATGAATGTTAACCTCAGTCACTTTAAAATCACCTTTGGTCAGTGTTCCTGTTTTATCAAAAACAATAGTATCCAGTTCATTTAATGCTTCCAGATAATTTCCACCCTTAACTAAAATTCCATTTTTAGAAGCCAGGCCAATCCCTCCAAAAAATCCTAAGGGGATAGAGACAACAAGCGCACAGGGACAGGAAACAACCAGAAAAATTAAAGCTCTATAAAACCACTGACTGAAGGCTGCCCCAGTAAAAAGTGGTGGTAAAGTTGCAACTAAGACAGCTGTTAAAACTACAAAAGGAGTATAATAACGGGCAAATTTACTGATAAACTGTTCTGTCGGAGCCTTTTTTGAACTTGCGTTTTCCACCAGTTCCAGAATTTTTTTAACTGTAGAATCTTTGTATTCTTTAGTTACCTTAACGGTAATTAACTTATTTAAGTTAATCATTCCACTTAAAACCTGATCACCTTCTGCTACATCTTTAGGCAGAGATTCTCCAGTCAGAGCAGATGTTTCAAGTGCTGTCTCTCCACTTACTATTTCACCATCAACAGGAATTTTTTCTCCTGCCTTGACAGCAATTAAGTCCCCAATTTTTAATCTGTCAGGGCCTACTTTTATTATTTCATCATCTTTGATTAGATTGGCGTATTCAGCCTGAATATCCATTAAATCTTTAATTGACCGACGCGAGTTATTAACTGCTCTTTCCTGAAAAAGTTCTCCAATCATATAAAAAAGCATAACAGCAACAGCTTCTGGGTATTCTTGAATTCCAAAAGCCCCAAGAGTAGCAATCACCATTAGAAAATTTTCGTCAAAGATTTGTCCCCGGCCAATGTTTAATAGAGCTGCCTTAAGAACTGGATAACCAATTAAAAAATAGGCCGCTATGTAGGCTGCTAAGGCAACAGAACTGAAAATTGTCTCAGTAAAAGTATCTAAATGGGCAAAACTCAGGGCCAGAATAAAAAATAGAGTCCCAATAAAGATATTTCTTTTCTGCCATAAATAAGATCTAAGAGAAGACTCAGCTTCGACTTTTTGATTCTTGCTTTTGCCTTTATCCTTCACTTTAACTCCAGGTTCTATCCGATCTGAAATCTGCTGTAATTCTTCTTTTATTTTTTGCAGTCTTGATTCCTCAGCTGCAACCTTAAGAGTAGAAGTGGCAAAGTTAAGCTCTACCTTTTCCATTCCCTCAATTTTTTTAACCTGATCTTCAATTTTCAAGGCACAATTTGAGCAGTTTAAACCCTCAAGTTCAAATTCCTTTTCATTTCTTTTATCTTCTGCTACTGTATCCGGCATATTTTCCACCTCAATTTTTTTATTTATTATATATGAACAATTATTCAAGTGTTTCATATACTAATTATAGAATATCTTTATTATGCTGTCAAGCAGAACTCTAACTTTCTGATAAACTAGAAATATTTAGTAGATTTTTATAAAAAAACTCCCCACTAAATTAATAATGAGGAGTAATAGTCTTAATGATATTCACTTTTATTTATTAATATAATCTAAAGGATTTTCCGGTCTTCCATTAACCTGTACCTCAAAGTGCAGATGAGGTCCGGTAGAATTACCAGTATTACCTGAACGAGAGATAACTTCTCCTTTGCCAACAGATTCTCCAACCCTGACTAGAAGTTTGGAATTATGAGCATAAAGGGTCCTTAAACCTCTCTGATGCTCAACAATTACTACATAACCATAGCCTGTAGCCCAGCCGCTGTATACAACTCGGCCAGAACTAACTGCTCGAATTGGGCTGCCCATCGGAGCTGCAAAATCCAGTCCCTCATGTATTCTTCCCCAACGCGGTCCATAATAGGAAGTAATACGGGTAGTAATTGGATACATAAATTTCTGATCCAGTCGATCCTGATAGCTAAATTCTGGTTTAGCCCCTCTTAAAATTAATTTTTGATCAATTTTTAGAGATGAAGCATCTTCTATATTATTATCCTGCATAATAGACTCAGTCTTGAGATCAAATTTACGAGCAATGCTGCCAACACTTTCTCCAGGTGATACTCGATAAATTATTCCTTGGACAGGTAAAATTTTGAATTCCTGTCCTGGTTTAATGCTGTTCATATTACTAATATTATTGGCCCCGATCAAAGAATCAATATTTAAATCATGTTTGTGTGCTATATCCCAGAGAGTCTCACCACTACTTACTTTATGTACTTTAACCTGATCAATTAATTGAGGTTCATGTCTTTTTGCAAAAGCTGATTTCTGCTTAGATTGAGAGTCATTTTTAGCTTCTTCATTTTCATTTCTCTGCTTATTGATAACTCTATCGTTTTCTCTGTTTTGATTAAAATCACTGTCAATCTGTCCCTGAATAATATTCTGTTCTGCTGCTAAATCAGAAGACCCTTCACTTCGATCAGATTGAGCCTTCATTTGTGAGTCAGCTTTTTGTGCTGATCTATTTATATTTATATTGTTATTGTTGATTTTTTTTACTGAATTATTGCTTTCCTGCCCAATTCTACTCTGTTCAATTTCTCTTTGCTGATTTTCTGTGGTTCCAATTCGACCGCCTACATTCATAGAATTACTGTAGGCAGAAAAAGTGAGTAAAATAAATATGATAAAAAAACCGGTTAAACGTTCTCGTCTTCTCAATTTTTTCTCCACCTTTTTGTCTTTTTAATTAAATTTTCCTCTTGCTCATAAAATTGTTGTCTACTTTACTATTATAACAGAATACCTCAGCTATTTAAAGACAATAATCTTGAAAATTAAATTAAATATTTGCTTTAGCTGATATTATCCAGAAATACATCTACAACTAACGGCGCAAATTGTTTGCTTTTATTTTTTAAAATTCGATTAACCGCCTCTTCTTTTTTTAGTGCTTTTCTATATGATCTATCAGAACACATGGCATCCCAGGCATCAGCAACTGCAACAATTTGAGAAATTAGAGGTATTTCTTCTCCTATCAGACCATCGGGATAACCACTTCCATCCCAGTGTTCATGATGATGAAGTATATATTTAGCAATATCCTTTAATTCAGCCGACTCTTTTAGAGTCCTATATCCCCATTCAGGGTGTTTTTTTATCTCAGCAAATTCTTGCTGACTTAAAGAGCTTTTTTTATTTAAAATTGGAGCAGGAATTATAGTTTTTCCAATATCATGCAGCATTCCTGTCCAGTAAGATTTTTCTATTGTTTTTTTATTTAATTTCATAGACCGGGCCAGCTCTCTGCTTAAATCTGCTACTTTTTGATTATGACCCTTTGTATAATTATCATGAATCCCCAACAAATTACTGAGTGATAATATAATTTCCTGCTTAAATTTTTGCTGCAGATTATGATAACGCTTTGCTGTTAAATAGGAAGATGCTATTTTTTCTAAAACTGATGCCATTTTAATAGAATGATCACTAAAATATTTGGGGTTTTCTGCTTTAATAAATAAGATAACAGCCCCAGTATAATCACTATTAATTTTTAGATTAATTATTAACTTTTTATTTAACTTCTGTTTTTTAAAAATAACCTCTGCAGAATACTGGCGGCCAATATTTTCCGAAAATCTTTCTGAATTTATAAAAATATCATCTTTTCTGTCTATTTTTTCTAAAAAATAAGCAGATCCCTCTTCATTGATTACAATTTTCCCATAATCAGCTTCAGGGATTAAATTAAAGCCCTTATTTAAAATAAGCTGCAGTAAATCTATTTCTGTTTCAAGCTCATTAATTTTTTCTATAATCTCAATTATGCTCTCAATATTTAAGTTTAGTTCAGCCAGTTTTAGACAGGAATTCATCAAATTTAGATTATCTCCCTCTAAAAAATAATTTAAGTCAGAAGTATAATTGTTATGCATAATTTCTCCTCTCTAAATAATCCGCCAGCGAAAATAATAAGTCTAAATTAATTATAACATATTTTTACATTTATTTGAAATAAATTTCAATATAAATTTTATAAAGGGTTTTCAGGATTTAAATAGAAATAATATGTTAAGGAATCATAAATTTTTATGAAAGGATGATAAAATGTTTGATTTAATTTTATATTATTACCCAACCTGTCCCTACTGTAGAAAAGTAACAAAATTTATTAACAAAAATAACATAGAAGAAATTGAATTAAAAAACATCAATCAGGATCAAAAAGCAGAAGCAGAGTTGATAGAAGTTGGTGGTAAAAGGCAGGTTCCCTGTTTATTTATCGATGGTGAGCCGCTATATGAATCAAATGATATTGTTAACTGGCTAAAAAGTAATCTAATTGAAGATTAAAATTTTAAATAGTATTTAAAAGCCGCTCTGCTGAGCGGTTTTATATTTGCTTTTTTAAATATTATGTGAGCTGTTACATAGAGATCCAATTAAATCAAAGTTATAATAGTGATCAATTGACTATTGAAAGGGGGAAATTGTTTTTATATTATTTAAAAACAAAATTATATGATTAATTATTTTACTGCTCTACTAACAACAATTTTATTTATTATTGATCGTGAGAAAACAGTTAGAGGTTTAAAAATTGGTTTCAAAAAAATACGAAAAAATTTACCGGTTTTTTTGAACATGATTATCCTCGTTGCTTTTTCTCTGTATTTTGTTTCTGATGATTTAATTCTAAGATTTTTAGGAGAAGGTAGTGGTGCTGCTGGTGTTGCACTGGCTGGGGGGCTTGGATCTATAGCTTTTATGCCGGGTTTTGTTGCCTTTCCGTTGGCAGGGATTTTACTGGAAAAAGGTGTGAGTTATACTGTGATTGCTGCCTTTACTACAACACTTATGATGGTCGGGATAGTTACTTATCCAGTAGAAAAAGATTTTTTTGGACTTAAAATCACTGTGATCAGAAATACACTATCATTAATTATGGCCATCATTGTTTCAATTGTAATTGGTCTTTTCTACGGGGAGCTGTTTATTTAATGAAAAAACACTTAAAAGATTACTGGTTATTTATTATTTTTGTACTTTTTACAGCTGCCGGCTTTATAATAGAACTTAATATTGCTCAGGGGGTTTTTAATAATTTTTATTCTTTTTTCTTAACCATGGTTAAATTTGTACCTGCAGTTTTTATTCTGATAGGACTATTTGAGGTCTGGGTTGATAAAGAAACAATAGAAAAACATCTAGGTGAAGAATCAGGATTTCTATCTTATCTCTGGGCAATTATTTTGGCCAGCACTACAGTTGGAGGCCTTTATGTTGCCTTTCCTGTTGCAGCAGCCCTTTATAAAAAAGGTGCCAGTCCTCGTATAATTTTTAGTTATATTGGAACAGCTGCCATCTGTAGAATTCCGATGACTCTTTTTGAAGCAAGTTATGTAGGAGTTTCCTTTACAGCTATTCGCTGGATGGTTTCGATTCCTCTTGTAATTATTAGCAGTATTTTAATGGAAAAAATGCTGGATGAAAATGATCTGGAAAGCATTTCGGAAAGTATTTAATAAGTAAATAAGTAATTTTAAATAGATATTAAAAATAGATTATCAAAGCAAAAAGAGCCGCAGTACTGAACACTGGCCGGCTCCTTTTATCTTTAATATTTAAATTATTATTTTTCTAAAACTTCAATATGACCATCATTATAACCCACAACTACTATTTCGGCCATTTCAGCAAAAATTCCGTTTTCAACTACTCCGGGTAATTTATTTAACTCAACAGTCACTTTTACCGGGTCTTCAATCTTTCCAAAATCACAATCCAGAATATAATTTCCATTATCTGTAACAAAAATTTCTCCATCTTCTTTTCTAATTTCAGAGCTGCAGCTAAATTTTTCAATCATTTTTTGAGTATACTGCCAGCTAAAAGGTGTTACTTCTACAGGTAAAGGAAAAGCACCCAGATGCTCAACCATTTTTGATTCATCAACTACAATAATTAACTTATCAGTAGCAGAGGCAACTATTTTTTCCCTTAATAAAGCTCCTCCTCC
>Ga0136557_1000812_pt1 | contig 22327 bp, 19 predicted proteins | sample AntRauTorckE6832_FD_104796 | JGI IMG/M metagenome (GOLD analysis project Ga0136557, IMG submission 104796) | Saline lake microbial communities from Rauer Islands, Antarctica - Metagenome Torckler E6 #832 | ecosystem: Environmental > Aquatic > Non-marine Saline and Alkaline > Saline | place...
GATGGAAACGCGCGTGGTAAATTGGGTAAAGCCTTAATAAGCTCTGATCTTTTTATTGTTGAAAGCTTTAATCTCTTGTAGCAGTGATATCAATGTGAAGCCTGAGCGGCAGATTTAGCATTTGCTTCGGCAATATTTTGCGAATCAGCCAATGGCGGAATAGGAATGCTTTGTCGAATTTGTCGTGAAAATTCGCTGCCACGAATATCACCACTATTCTGAAATCCTTTAACCTTTGGATTGATATGGGTGCGCTCATACCAGGTATCCATCGACCAAGGTTGTCCTCTATTTTCGGGATTGGTATCTAGCATACCGGCATCATAAAGATAATTGGGCAACCAACCAGAGACCCAAATCCGGTAGTCCCATGGCAGACGATCATCACTGACCAGTCGCGCCATATAAAAGATAATATTGGTACAGTTACTGGTCAAAGTGTTGTACCACGCAGGCTTGGCATTAAGTTCATCAGCGGCTGTCAAATATGACTCAAACAATGCTTTGACTTCATGCTGCTGTAGATGGCTAATGGGGAATAAATAGACTTGTTCACCGCGCGCGTTAGTACGTGTGTAGATAATATCGCGCTCTTCAGCGGCAATCAGGCTCAATTCAAAACGTCTAAAAAATCCTGCCAATGCCGAAAACGATTCGCCATTTTCTTTACGAATCTCAAATGAAAAGGCAAGCGGGCGCTCATCTTCAAACCGAAAGCTCACCAAAGTATGAGCAATCAGTGGTCCCATCCAATACGAATTACTCACATCGATACCCGATAGTTTAGACATATCAATCGTGCGCGTCTCCCAGCGCTCTGTCGCTTCTGTGTCGGTATGCCAATCAAAATTTCGTACATTGGTGAGTGTAATCAGATTAGGATTGCTAGGATCGCGCCTATAAGTAACTCTTTCAGAGACTTCTGGCATCCAGTCACGTGATTGCTCTGCTTCAATAGAGAAAAACCAGCCAAGACCGATTAGCCAAAATGCCGTATAAGCGGCTATAAGGCTTTTAGCGACAGTCTTTGCAGAAATACGTTTACTATTCACTTTCCTTATGCCAGTGAGCCTGTTTATCAGTGTCTCAGCCATGCTTATCCGCAATCGAATAGCAAGCAGTGCTGCCAGTAGCCCAATGACAGTAATGGTTGTGAACCACGTGATAACTGATTGACCATCGAATTGATACCAAATCGCTAGCAATAGCCAAACCGCTGACAGTAACAGCGTTAGCGCAATAAAAAATTGCAGCAAATAATATCGCCACTTGGGTTTGGTTGGCTTAGATTTTAGTGGCTTACGATTTGATGGTTTATTCAATGTGCTATTTGCCTTGTCATTATTTAGCTGATGATTGCCTAAGCCATTGTCTGAACGATGACCAGTTGAGTGCGACGAAAATAGGCGAGAAAAAAAGGCACGTAGCGACATAAGGTTTATTTTGCCTTTGTGTTGGCTTTTATTAAGAAAGAAACAGGCTTTGACCATAGCAAAAATTGCAACACACTGACAATACAATTTGAGTGAATTTGACGTTGAATGTCGCCAAGCCTTGCGATAAAGTAAACCTGATTAAGATGGATGATTTGTGCTTTAATATCCTCTTAATGATAAGCTGACTGTTTTATTTAGCCTTTTTATCCCCATCTATCATTTTTATGATTCTAATTGCCATTACATTAATTAAAGAGGTTAACTCACACCATCATGTCTGAAGATGCTCCAAGCCCGAGTAGTTGGTCGATGCGCGGCTTAAAACGCTGGCTATCGACCGCCCCCGAAACCCGAGATGAACTGATACGTTTGGTGCAAGACTCGCGCCAATTTCTAGAACCTGACACCGTGGATATGTTAGAAGGTGTGCTTGATTTGCCTGCAACACAAGTGCGTGAAATCATGACGCCGCGCCCGCAGGTGGTTGGGCTACACGAAAGCGCCAGCCTTGCTGAAGTCATGGACATCATCCTTGAAACCACCCATTCGCGCTATCCGGTTTTTGACAGCCAAGATGATGATGCGGTCATTGGTATTCTGTTGGCAAAAGATTTGATTCCTCTGTTGGTGCACATGGTGCGCGATGAAGAAGAGAAAATCAGTAGCAAGCGCTTAAGAGATTTGGTGCGCCAGCCACTCTATATCAGTGAAAGTGCACGCTCTGATACCTTGTTGCGCTCATTACAGCGTACCCAAGTTCATATGGCGATTGTCGTTGATGAATTTGGCAATTTTGGTGGTGTGGTCACGATGGAGGATTTGCTTGAGGAAATCGTCGGTGACATCGTCGATGAGCATGATGATTTTGATGAAGACAGTGACATTAATAATATCGTCGCTGACCCTGAAAAGCCCAACACTTGGCGTGTGCAAGCTTCTACCGTGATTGAAGATTGTAACGATGAGCTTGGTTGTCATTTTGATGATACTGATGTCGATACCATGGGTGGCTTGGTCATGCAGACCCTTGGTCATGTCGGAGATTTAGAAGGTGAGAGCGTGGTCATAGACGATTGGCAAATCACTATTACTGATGTCGAAGGGCGTTTTATTCAAAATCTTGAGCTGACTAAAATTAATCCTGAACAACAAATCTTGATTGGCAGCCATTAAACACTTTGTTGAATAAGTTGAGCCTATTGATTAGAGCTATTAAAGATACGCTTAATAAAGGTCATAACCATACAAAAAACACGATTGCGATCGTGTTTTTTGTTTTTTAGCATTTGTAATCACTCTTTGGTCGATAAATTGGTCGATAAATTGGTCGATAAAACACGCAAATTTACCCATTATTTTGGACAGACTGGTATTATGAGCAAGTTTGATTTTTGACGGCTGTATTGAGCATAATATGCCTGTTTTTATATGAAACGTCGATTGAATCATCAAGATTTGAAATTACTGAATAATAAAGTTTTGGATAACTGCTATGCGTCTGTCTACTGTTGATTTGCAAAAACGTCTAAACCCTGAGAAGCCAAAGGGCTTACCTCTGGTGCTGACGATATTGATTGCGTGGCTGGCAGGCGCAATATTTATCTTTGCACTCGCGCCTTATGGCTTTTGGCCTGTAGCTCTGGTCTCTCCGGCGATTTTATATGCTTTATTATTACCACAGATGAGTGGTAAGCGAGCATTCTTTATTGGTCAGGCTTATGGCACAGGGCTTTGGTGTGTGGGGGCATTTTGGTTATATACTTCTATTCATGTGTATGGTGATACGCCAGTATGGCTTGCGCTGATTATGATTGCGCTAATGGGTCTAGGCATGGGGTTATTCCATGGCTTTTTGGCGCTGACTTTTAATCGGCTGGTTGGCAAGCAGCCGTTATCATTTGCCGCGCTATGGATATTGCAAGAGTGGATGAAGACTTGGTTGTTTACAGGCTTTCCGTGGCTGTTTGTCGGTTATGCGTTTACTGAGCAGTATTGGCTGTCGTCATTGGCACCAGTCGCTGGCGTGTTTGCTGTATCGTTTGTGGCCGTATTATTAGCAGCCAGTATCGTGGAGCAATTTCGCCGTCGCGGTGGTTATCTGATTGCTACGTTTGCGCTATTAATCATTAGTACTTCTTTATGGCTCATCAATCCACAATGGACGAAGCCAAAGGGCACACCTGATTTGTCGGTGTCGTTAATTCAGGGCAATATCCCCCAAGACTTAAAGTGGCTGACTGAATACCAAGTAGAGACGCTAAAAATATATGCAACTTTGACCAGTACAGAATGGGAACGTGATATTGTCGTATGGCCGGAATCTTCTATTCCTATGTTTCAAGATGAAGCGGTTGGTTTTATCAATGAAATGGTAAAAATGGCAAAAGAAACCGATACCACATGGGTCACAGGTATTCCTTATCGAGATCAAGCAGACTTTGATCCAAAAATGGATAAGTACCCGCCGTTTTATAATAGTGTGATTGCGCTTGGTAGTGATGCGGAAGGGATGTATAAAAAGCAGCGTTTGGTCCCATTTGGTGAATATATTCCTTTTGAGGGTATGCTAGATATCTTGCCAAATCTTGCTGGTAGCCAAGATATCATGAGCTATAGCCGCGGTAGTGATAACCAATCACCGCTGCGTGTACGTGGGCATAATCTGGGCGCGGCAGTATGTTATGAAGTTGCTTATCCTGATACCACGCGCAAAAATGCTATCGATACTGACTTTTTATTGACCATCTCAAACGATGCATGGTTTGGCACTTCAGCGGGTCCGCTGCAACATCTGCAAATGGTACAGATGCGCGCGTTAGAGAACGGGCGCTGGTTTATGCGTGCGACCAATACGGGTGTGACCGCTATTATTGACCACAAAGGGCGTATCGTTAAACGTGCCCCGCAGTTTGAGCGTACCGTATTACGTGGCGATGTTCAGGCGCGTGTCGGTAACACCCCTTTTATGCGCTTTGGTAATTATCCTATTTTAATCGTGATTGCGCTGCTATTGTTATTGAGCTATCTTGGCAAACGATCGACGCCTCAAACACGTACGATTGAGTAATTACACCGTAAATATACGGTGGCTATCATATTTTTCGATAATAAAATCTTTAATTAGTTGAGGGTTTTAACAAATCGACATAAATTGCGATATAATAGCCCAGTATTTTAAATATTTTGTGCAAGGTGGATAAGGTATGTCAGAACATATTGTCGAAAACAACCCTAAAAAAGAGCTATTGTTGACTTTAGGCGGTGTCGCCTTATTTTTAGGTATCGTCTTATTGATCGGTATTTCTGGTTTCTTGCGCCCAGCGGGAGAGCATATCACTGCTGAAACTATGCCAGCAGTTGAAGCAGAAGCACCTGCAACCGCAACCGAAGAGGCAGCAACTGCTACTGCCCCAGCAGCAGATAATACCGCAGTGGCGACTGCTACTCCCGCAGATGCGACAGTGACCCCAGCAACTGACGCTGATAGTGCCGTTGTTAGTGCAGAAGCAGGTACAGCTACTGCTGAAGGTACAGTAAGTCAAGCGGCAGTTGCCGATGCTGATTTAACAGCAGAACCTGCTGATGGAGTAGCAGCGGAAACTACTGGAAAAGCGCCTGCTGCACAGTAATTTTGCTGTTTTAGAGTGTTAGCATAAATATAGCGATGAGCAAGCTGTCTATAATTAAGTCTCTCAATGTAGCGTTCAGTCTCTACTCAGCACAACCATAAAAACCCCGTTCTCAATCATGGAGAGCGGGGTTTTTTTATGGTTGTTTGTGTAATTATTGACCAATTCTCTCTTTACTTGCTTCCGAGCAGGTGAAACAATATTGCGCCTATAAAACCACTGACTAAAAGAATTAGGAATTGGGGCATTATCTAAGTGGAATTTAAGGGAATAGATTTATGAATATAGAATCAAAATCAGAGGTGAGTGCTGCCGAATTGGCATCACTAGAAAACGGCTTTATGGGACATCCTAAGCCGCTACGCCCGTTATTTTTCACTGAAATGTGGGAGCGTTTTTCTTATTATAGTATCCGTCCGCTACTGGTATTGTTTATGGTAGCGACTGTCGGTAGTGGGGGTTTTGGCTTTGATGAAGTGACTGCCTCTGCCATTTATGGTATTTTTGCCGGTTCGTTGTATTTAGCAGCTGTACCGGGCGGTTGGCTAGCTGATAATTGGCTCGGTCAAGAGCGTGCGCTATGGTGGGGCAGTATTATTATTGCCTTGGGTCATTTGTGTATCGCGCTTTCTGCTATGTTCGGTATGACGCTGTTCTTTATGGGTCTCATCTGTATCGTCTTGGGTTCAGGCTTGTTTAAAACCTGTATCTCAGTGATGGTTGGTGCCTTATACCCTAAGGGCGATTCGCGCCGCGATGGTGGATTTACTTTATTTTATATGGGTATTAACATTGGCGCGCTATTGGCAGCACTGATTGTGGGTGTATTTAAAGAAAAAGGGATGTGGCATATAGGTTTTGGCGTTGGTGGACTTGGTATGTTGGCTTCGCTAATCATTTACCGCTTTTCTGCTAAAAAGACGTTAAATCGTTATGCCAGTGCCAAAAACATCACCCCTGAATGGGAGCAAACGACAGGACTGTTTAAAAACGTCGGTCAGTGGGTTGCAGGATTCTTAGTTTTGCTAGTTGCCATCGTGGTTTTAGTATCCACTGGTATCATGCCATTTAGCCCTGAAATGGTCGCAGAATATATGACTTATGTCATTGCTGCAGTGGTCATCTTATATTTTGCAATAATGGCTATTTCACCGAGACTGGATAAAACAGATAAGCTGCGTTTGTTGATTTGCTTTATTTTGATTATTGGCTCGACGCTATTTTGGTCAAGTTTTGAGCAGCAACCAACGTCTTTTAACTTGTTCGCCGATCGCTATACAGATCTAAATGTCTTAGGGTTTGAAGTACCCAGTATCTGGTTTCAATCATTGAATCCGTTGTTTATCTTAATATTAGCGCCTATAGCTAGTATTTTATGGGTCAAGCTTGGCAATCGAGGTCTTGAGCCAAATAGTATGACGAAGTTTGCGCTTGGTATGTTGCTTGCGGCTGCTGGTTTTGCCTTGATGATATTTGCATCAAAAAGCATCTTAACCGCTGATGGTGGCTTGGCATCACCTTTATGGTTGGTTGGTAGTTTATTACTACTGACGCTTGGTGAGTTGGCACTGAGCCCTGTTGGGTTGTCTGCTATGACGAAGCTTGCGCCAAAAGGTATGCAAGGGCAGATGATGGGACTGTTCTTTGCTTCTGTTGCACTGGGCAATTTAGTTGCGGCATTCTTTGGTGGTCATGTCTCAGCAGATAAGATTGAAGGATTACCCGGATTGTTTACCACTATGACTGTCTTTTTGGTAGTAACGGCAATTATCTTGCTATTATTGGCAAAACCTATCAATAATATGCTCAAACAAAGCGAGCATGCGGATCAAGCCAGCTAGATAACCAGTTATTGATTAGATAAGTGGTCCAATCAGTGACTGATGATAAGACGTGTTACCATTATAGGTAGCACGTCTTATTTTTTAACTTGGCAAGATATTTACCTAAGGCTATTGAAAGCTGACTGTCTGCCCAAACATCTAAGGGTATTGTTTTTACTCTTACGCTTCATCAACCTTGTCTCATTACTATGCAAAATGACTTTGCCTAATATCATTTGCCTAATCTTTGTTATTTTTTAATTCACATGAAGAACCAAAGCAATTTCTCAAATAAGACGGCTATTCATAGTCGCCTCATGTTATTTTTTAAAAACTGTTTTAAATACTAATTTTTAAACACTCATAAGGAATTACCTAATGAATAAACAAGCCATTCATGATCGTATCGAGAGCTTACGTCAAACCCTAGCAGCACAAGACCTGACAGCGATTATTGTCCCTTCTGCTGATCCGCATCTGTCTGAGTATTTACCAGAATATTGGCAGGCGAGGCTTTGGTTATCAGGCTTTACCGGTTCGGTCGGTACGCTGGTCGTTACCGCTGACTTTGCTGGTCTGTGGACCGACAGCCGCTACTGGGTACATGCAGCTGAGCAGTTGGATGGCACGGGTATTACTTTAGAGAAGCTAGCACCGGGTCAGCCAAACCATATCGATTGGTTGGCTACGCATTTGGCGGAAGGTGATAGCGTGGCAGTCGATGGCAATGTACTGTCTATCGCTGAGCAAGATCGCTTGCTTGATGCCTTTGAAGCCAATGATATTACCTTAATTACTGAGCGTGATCTATTGACGGAAGTATGGACTGACCGTCCAGCATTGCCGGCAGCCAATTTATATGTACATGATGCACAGTTTTTAGCGCAGTCTGCTATCGACAAACTTGCCGCCGTCCGTGCGGGTATGGCAGAGGCAGGGGCGACGCATCATTTGCTCTCGAGCTTAGATGATATTGCTTGGCTGACCAATTTACGTGGCGCTGATGTTGATTATAATCCTGTGTTTTTGGCGCATATGCTCATTAGCGAAAACGACGCGACATTGTTTATTGATACTAATAAAGTCAGTAGCGAGATAGCACAAAGCTTGAAAGATAGTGGTATCGCAATTGCTGATTATGAGGCAGTGCAAGACGCATTGGGTACGCTCACAGCCGATGACTTATTGCTATTAGACCCAAGTAAAGTGGCAGTGGGTACGCTATCTAAAATGGCCGATGGCGTAGGTTTTATTGAGCAAATGGCGCCAAGTACTTTGCTAAAATCGGTTAAATCTGACGCTGATATCGACCATGTACGTGAAGCGATGCGTCAAGATGGCGCAGCATTATGTGAGTTTTTTGCCACCTTTGAGCAGCGTTTAGCAGACGGTGAACGTTTAAGTGAGCTGGATGTTGATAGTATGCTGATTGAGGTACGTAGTCAGCAGCCACATTATGTGTCGCCAAGTTTCCCGACTATCGCAGGTTTCAATGAAAATGGTGCTTTGCCACATTACCGCGCAACACCAGAAAAATTCAGCTATTTAGAGGTAAATGAAGGCGAAGGCGGACTGCTACTGATTGATTCAGGTGCTCAATATCAAAACGGCACCACAGATATCACCCGGGTGGTTGGCATCGGTCAAGTAAGCACGGAACACAAACGCGACTTTACCACCGTACTTAAAGCACATATTGCTTTAGCAAAAGCACATTTTCCTGATGGTATTGCCTCACCACTGATTGATGCGATTTGCCGTGCGCCACTATGGCAAGCTCAAATGGATTATGGTCACGGTACGGGTCATGGCGTTGGTTACTTCCTCAATGTCCATGAAGGTCCACAAGTTATTGCTTATAGTGCCAGTACGCCAAAAGAGCGCGCGATGAAAGAAGGTATGATATCTAGTAATGAGCCGGGTCTATACCGCGAAGGTAAATGGGGGATCCGTATCGAAAACTTGATGGTTAATAAACGTGTTTCTCATCCAGTAGAGACGGAATTTGGTAATTTCCTTAATTTTGAGACTGTTACTTACTGCCCAATTGATACACGTTTGATTGAGCCGTCATTATTAAGTCAAGTAGAGATCGATTGGCTGAATGACTATCATCGCCAAGTATATGCAGAGCTAAAAAATCGCGTCGATGGCGCAGCACTTGACTGGCTAACGGAGCGTACGCAAGCCATATAAACATTGCTCATTTTTACGTAAACAGAAAAAAGCCCCGTAAATATTTATGGGGCTTTTTTCTGTTCAGAGAATGCGTTTAGTTTTTTGGAGGATTACCGTTAGAAAGAGTTTTGTCTTGCTCGCTTAAATGTTGAGTCATCTCAGCACGCAGCCAAGATTTTAGGTTTTCAGACATTAACATCATCTGATCGCTCAAATAATCGTCAATCTGCATTTCAAGCTCATGAATTAAGTCTTTATGAGTGACGCTGAGTTTGGCATCTTTGACGGCTAAGCTGATCGCTAAACTGGCTTTATTGTTGATGGCGTTAATACTGCTATCATTTTTAATAGTGCTGTCATTTTTGATGCTGTCATCATCAGTTGCATTAGCATGTTCGCTAATGGTTTTACTACTAACAATATGTTTCTCATTATCAGACTCATCATTGATGATAGTATCAACTTTATCGCCGATTTCTGTTTCATCTGCATCAGCTGTCTCTAGTTTTATAGCTGTTTCTAAACGATTTTTATCATCAGCAAACAGTGTCTCTCTTTCAGCTTCTTTATGCGTATTTTTTTCTTCTAAAGCTTGCTCTTTTAACCTGCTTTCCTTTGTTAAGTGAGCTTCTTCTTGACGTTTAGTCTCTGCTGCTTTGATTTTTTGTTCTTCTTCTAAACGCTGTTGTTCAAAAATTAGCTGTTCTGCCGCTTGTTTATCAGCGATTGCCTTGGCGATAGCTTGCTCAGCTTCGTGATTCTCGTAGAGATCATCAAGGTGTGCATCTAGGTCATGGGTGCTAAAAACAAAAGTTTCAAATGGCGTTTCAGCTTTCAATAAAGTCGTGATATCGGTGAGTTCTTGGATGATTGAGGCACGGATAGGCTCTGGTGCACACGTCCAGCGTTGATAAAACTGATGAGAAAATGAATAGCTTGACATGGTATCGTCCATAAATGTTGCAAAAATTACCCCTTATCATACGCAAGGATGATAAGGGGCTGCAAGTAGACAATCGTAGTAAATCTGCCACCAAGGTTACAAGGCCTCACTCATAAGCTTAATGCTTTAATCATTAAGTGGCCAGCGGGCAAATATCAATGAACCATTGGTGCCACCAAAACCAAAGCTATTGGATACGGCATACTGCAAGTTCTCAACTTTGCGCGATTGGTTGGCAACATAATCCAGATTACAGTTATCCTCGACGTTGTCCAAATTAATCGTTGGTGGTACTTGCTGATGTTGCAAAGCAAGAACAGTAAAGATGGCTTCAACGCCGCCCGCAGCGCCAAGTAGATGACCGGTCATTGATTTGGTGGAGCTGACCAAGATGCTATCTTTTACAGGTGCAAATACCGTTTCAATGGCGATAGATTCGGCGACATCACCAGCAGGCGTGCTAGTGCCATGAGCGTTGACATAGCCTACGACTGACGGCTCAATGCTGGCATCATTTAAAGCATTACGCATCGCTCGTGCTGCACCACTACCGTCTTCTGGCGGCGCAGTAATGTGACTGGCATCATCACTCATACCAAAACCAACCAATTCAGCCAGTATCGTCGCACCGCGTGCTTTTGCGTGAGCAAGACTTTCTAGTACCATGACCCCTGCGCCATCACCAAGTACAAAACCATCGCGGTCTTTATCAAATGGGCGTGAAGCGCGAGTTGGCTCGTCATTGCGAGTTGAAAGGGCGTGCATGGCACCAAAACCTGAGATACCAAGTGGGCTTGAGCCTTTTTCACTACCGCCTGCTAGTATCACATCGGCATCGCCATAAGCAATCAAGCGCGCTGCCAGACCAATTGCATGAGTTGCTGTAGTGCAAGCAGTGGACGTTGCAAGGTTTGGACCTTTTAAAGTATGTTTGATCGCCACCAGCCCTGCTGCCATATTGACGATAGAGCCTGGAATGATGAAGGGAGAGACTTTACTGGCACCTTTTTCACGTAAAGTATCACGGCTATTTTCGATGTTTTGAATACCGCCGATACCTGAGCCTATAATGACACCAAAGCGCTCTTGATCAACACCTTGTACCGGAGCGTCAGCAGCGCTTACTTCATTGATAAAACCTGCTTGCTGTAGCGCCATCGAGGAAGCAGCAACCGCATAATGCATAAAATCATCATAACGGCGTGCGTCTTTAGCATTCATATATTGCTTTGGATCGAAGTCTTTGACCACACCTGCGATTTGCGCACGATAACCCGATGCGTCAAAATGATTAATAGCGGTGATGCCGCTTTCACCTTTGAGTAGTTTCGCCCACGAGCTTTCGACATCTAATCCCAATGGCGTGACCGCGCCCATACCTGTCACGACAACACGCATCTCATCAGTGCGTTCAAAATGTGGCGGCTTATGACGTTTTTTTGTCTGAGCGGTGGCAATAGGGTTATTAACAGTACTATTCGTAGCTTGGTCGATAAGTGAGTCGTTCGGTAAACTGCTGTGCTGGCTCATTCGCTATATCCTATACTGACAGATCCTAAGAGGAGTGTATTTTTAAATCCATTATAAAACACATAGGTGTACGCATGTAAACTAAAATTAACTGGTTGGTAAACCTATCCTATAACTAGCTCAATCTGTAAATTTAGTGTAATTATCTAGTTTACATTTTATTGATTTAGCTTTAAAATAGTTGACATAATGTAATTTTAGAACAAATTTAGGGGTTTTTATGGAAAATGATATAGATGTTGAAAGCTTGGTTTCGAAAGAAATTTTGGAAAGCTTGGCACAAAAATTATTATACGTATATGGATTAACAGAGGACTCAACTTCAACCCAGTATGATAACAATTATACTTTAGCTACTAATTTATATGGTAAGTCATTACCTGCAATTAAAGAATATGCTACAGAACATAAGACTATTGAAGATTTAAGTGGCAGTGGAAGAGCTATTTTAAAACTTGTTGATTTACCATTGTATTTTAGATTTATTAGAAGCTTACCTTCAGAATATCGGAGAAAGAAGAATAACAAAGATATTTTAGATTTATTTAATTTATCTGATAATTACTCTAACAATCTCGATCTATTTACAGATACTAATTTAGAAAACCCATTATTTGGTTTTTTCTTTTTCGAAAATGATTCTGAGTCGGATGGTGAGACGTACGTAAGACTGCAAATTTTTGATGAGTCATGGTGTATAAAAGGTGAATGGTCATCTGATAAAGTCCAAAATAATGTGACATTTACTTCTGATACTATTGATGAAAAACCGAAAGAAATACCTAAAGCTAAACTCTTAGAGAGCGGATACGATTCACTCAAACCAGCTGCTTCTGTTGATTCTAGTACAGATAGTGCTGCTAATGAATGACTTTTCGCTTCCTTATAAGATTTCGTAAGGAAAAATTATGCTAAATTTAAATAATATCGAGCTAAAACTAGTTCGATATTTTTATAGAATGTCTTTACAAGATGTGGCTGACCAACTTGGCATTTCTAGACAGTATCTACATAAATTTGAAACCGGGCAAAGTATTCCAGATAATGAAATGCTTTTAAAGATAGCAGACATATATAATGTAAAAGCTGATTTTTTCGCCCAAGATAAAGCTACAGTGCAAGAAGATCAGGTACATTTTAGAAAGTTACAACGTTCAAAAGAGATAGATAAGCAGTCATTAATTTCTACGGCTGAGTATGTTGACAGGCTATTAACTAAGGTTGAAAAAAGATTAAATGGTAAAGTTACTTTACCTGCTTTTGATCTACCAAAACTAGATGGATTTGATATAGATAAGCCTCTTGATATAGAAAGAATAGCAGAACACTGTAGAAAAGAGTGGGATTTAGGTCTTGGGCCTATCAGTAACATGACTCGGTTATGTGAAAACTTAGGTATAGTTGTTATATCGTATGATCAGCATGGCGAAAACTCAGATATAGATGCACTTTCAGTCACTCTTAAGCGTCCAATTATCGTCAGAAGTTCTTCTAAACAAAGTGCTTGTCGTTTAAGGTTTGATTTGGCCCATGAACTAGCACATTTATTATTTCATGATGGGATCATAACTGGCTGTAGGAAAACAGAGAGTCAAGCAAATCATTTTGCAGGGGCATTTTTACTTCCAAGAGCAATAATGATTAAATATTTCCCTTCTATTTTTAGTAATGGAAGATTTAGATGGGACAATATGTCCGAGTTTAAAAAACAATTTAAAGTTAGCAAGGCAGCAACTCTTTATAGAGCTAAACAATTATCTTTACTAACAGAGAGTCAGTATCGTACTGGTATTATTTCTTTGAAAAACAAAGGAGAGTCAAAACAAGAATGTGAGGATAATTTTATCGATTTAGAGAAACCTGAGTTACTTGAGAGTTGCTTCACTTACTTAGCAGAAAAAGAAAAAATTTACGTTGAAAAGTTATGTGATGACTTGTACGTTAAACCAGTATTTTTAGGACACCTATTATCAATTAATTTGGATCAATCGATATATACTAGACAGTATAAGGCAGAGAAGTTAGGTTTAAAAGTTAGCTAAGTCAAAAAAGCTAGAGAATATCTCTAGCTTTTTTGTGTTAAGCAAAACATACTTGTCCCAATACCACGCCTTTACTTGCGCCCGTCACGGCAGGCAAATTACCGGTTTCACCCATAAGCGTTTGTCTTGCTAACCAAGCAAAGGCAACGGCTTCTACCCAAGTTGGCTCAAGTCCTAAGCTGGCTGTCGTTTCTACTTTGCATCGTGGCAGGTGTACTTGTAAGCGAGTCATTAAATAATTATTTAACGCCCCGCCGCCGCAAACATAAACAGCATTATTGCTACTAGCATTGATAAATAGATTGATTTGCGCACTGGCACTGATGGCGGTCAGCTCAGTAAGCGTTGCTTGTACATCGGCGGATGAGTAGCGAACATCAGCAGAAGCCTGGTCGAATTTTTGTAACTCATCTTGTAGCCATGCTAAGTTAAAATCTTCACGCCCCGTACTTTTTGGATAGGTTTTCTTAAAAAATGGATGCTCTAATAGCTGGTTCAGTAAAGGCTCAACGACTTGACCTGACTGTGCCCATGTACCACCAGCATCATAATCCTTGTCCGTGTGCAATGTTGTCCACGCATCCAATAATAGATTGGCAGGACCGGTATCATAACCAACCACGCTATCAGATGGCTGATTTTCTGAGTGTTCATTAGAATCTACAAGGTCATTAGAAATCGCTGGCAAGACAGCGATATTAGCAATACCGCCTAAATTTAATAACACACGCGTGCTATCAGGTACCGCAAACAATGCTTGATGAAAAGCTGGAACCAAAGGCGCACCTTGACCACCAACTGCCATATCACGGCGACGGAAATCACTGACGACGCTAATGCCCGTACGTTCAGCAATGATATTGGCATCGACCAATTGTAAGCTAAAACCCATCTGCGGACGATGGCGCACCGTTTGACCATGACAGCCAATCGCTAGTACAGATCCACTATCAGTATTTGATTGCTGCAATAATGTATTAACCACGTCGCTTGAAAATTCAGCATATTCTTTACTTGCCCAGCCAAACCAGTCTAATTCGCTATTTGGTTCATCATCGGATGGCGTTAATGCTTGAATCCCATTAGGCTGACACAATGCTAATAGCACTTCACGCAGACGCGGTGGGAAATCTTGGCTATGAGTCGCTAACAAGTGCATCGGTTGTTGGGTATTATCTTTATCACTGAATTGACAAAGAACCGCGTCCATACCATCTAAGCTAGTGCCCGACATCATACCTATATATAAGCCATCATCGAAGTTTTCAAACACCGTTTGTTCGAGCGCATCGGTCAAGGTGGCATAGTTTAAATCGTCCATATTATCTAGACGACTATCAAAATCATCATCTAAACTCAGATCTGAAAAATTATTATGCTGACTATCAGCAAACGATGCAGGGTTGGTCATGGCAATTTACCTTAAAAAACGCTAGTATATCTGTCAAATTCTAACATTTTTTGATGGCTACGAGATTCTAAATAGCCCAAACGCTTTACCCTTTAAATAAAGACAATAAAGAGAGCATCATGACCACCCAAACTTATACCCTAGAAGAACAACTAGCGATAATCCAACGCGGTACACAAGAAATCTTATCTGAAGATGATTTGGTTAAGAAGCTAAAACTCAATCGTCCGCTGCGTATCAAAGCAGGTTTTGATCCTACCGCGCCAGACTTACATTTGGGTCATACCGTACTGATTAATAAACTGAAGCATTTTCAAGATTTGGGTCATGAGATTTATTTTCTAATCGGTGATTATACCGCCAAGATTGGTGATCCTTCTGGCAAAAACAGCACGCGTCCGCCATTGACCGATGAGCAAATCAAAGTCAACGCTCAGACTTATGCTGAGCAAGTCTTTAAGATTTTGGATAAAGAAAAAACCCGCATCGTCTTTAACTCTGAATGGTTTAAAGACATGTCAGCAGGCGATATGATTCAGCTTTCTAGCCAATTGACCGTCTCACGTATGCTTGAGCGCGATGATTTCTCTAAACGCTACGCGTCGCAAACGCCAATTGCTATCCATGAGTTTCTCTACCCATTGGTGCAAGGTTATGACTCTATCGCACTAAAAGCCGACGTTGAGCTTGGCGGTACTGACCAAACCTTTAACATCCTAATGGGACGCACCTTGCAAGGTCGTTACGGACAAGAGCCACAAGTTTGTATCACGGTGCCAATCTTAGAAGGGCTAGACGGTGTCAATAAAATGTCTAAATCACTCGGCAACTATGTCGGTATTTATGATGCGCCGGGCACCATGTACCAAAAACTGCTGTCTATGCCAGATACTTTAATCCGTCGCTACTTTGAGTTTTTAAGCTTTAAGCCGATGGAAGAAGTCGAAGCGTTAATGGCAGAGATGGAAAACGGTCGCAATCCACAAGAAATCAAACGTATTTTAGCCGAAGAGTTAATCGAGCGTTTCCATGATGCTGATGCCGCTGCCAATGCGCATAAATCAGCGGGCAATGTCTTAGCTGATGGCGAATTGCCAGTCGATTTACCAGAAGTGACGTTAGAGTTAGAAGGGCAGGACGCATTATTTATCACGCAGATATTAAACCAAGCAGAGCTTGCCAAAAACAGCTCATCTGCTAAAGATATGATTAAACGCGGCGCGGTAAAAGTAGATGGCGAAGTCGTCGATGCGGGCTTTAGCTTAACGTCTGGTCAGACAGTCGTTATCCAAGCAGGCAAAAAGGCTTATGCTAAAGTGACAGTAGCTTAATAATTTATTGAGACAAGCTATTGATAATAAGAATAAGGTCGACATGATGGTCGACCTTATCTATTTTTGCGATATAAATATAATGAGAAAGTATTTGATTCGTGCATTTATAATAGAAATTAGGGTGCAATCATGACAAAACCTATCCCCCAAGGTATCTACCGCCATTATAAAGGCAATCTTTACCAAGTTTTGCATACCGCTCAGCATTCAGAAACCGAAGAAGCCTTAGTGGTTTACCGCTGCCTATACGGTGAGTATGGCGTTTGGGCGCGACCATTAGCGATGTTTACGGAAACTGTTGAAGTTAATGGCAAAGAAGTACCACGATTTGAGTTGATTAAAGCCTTAGCTGATTGATGTCTCAAAACGTTAAAATTCAGTGCTCAAACAAGAAAGCGACCATTCAAGGTCGCTTTCTTGTTTATATACAAAATTCATTAGCTGTCTAAAAAAGCAATTAAAGCTTCATTAAACTCTTTTGCATGCGTCACATTGATACCGTGCGGGCCGCCTTCAACGATATGAAGTTGACTATCTGCAATCATTTCGTGCGAACGCTGACCACTGACCTCTAACGGTACGATTTGATCTGCATCGCCATGAATGACCAAAGTTGGTACATCAAATGCTTTTAAGTCATCACGGAAATCGGTATAGCTAAAAGCTTTGACACAATCGTAACTAGCTTTGGCGGAGGCAAATGCAGCAATATCACGGTTATATAAGCGTAATGGTTTACTAACTAATAACTTGCCATCTTTTGGGGTAAAAAACTTCTTAGTAAAATCATTTAGGAAGGCAATACGGTCACCGCTGACACCATCTAAGAATTGCTGAATATCTTGCTTTTCTAGACCACCTTCAGGATTGTCATCTGCTTTATATAAATAAGGCGGCACAGCAGAGGCTAATACTGCTTTACTGACACGTTCAGAACCATATTTCCCAAGATAACGTGCCACTTCGCCGCCACCCATAGAGAAGCCGACGATAGTAGCATTTGTTAAATCTAGCTCATCCATCAAGGCTTTTAAATCTTGTGCCAAAGTATCGTAATCATAACCATTCCATGGCTGGGAGGATTTCCCGAAACCACGTCTATCATACGTAATCACTTGATAACCAGCCTCAACCAGCGCAGGAAGTTGTGACTCCCATGCCCGTCCGCTTAATGGCCAACCATGAATTAACACGACAGGTTTGCCGGTACCTTGGATTTCGTAATACAGTTCGACAGGTTGCTCGTTTTGTGTTGCAACTTTTACATATGGCATGTTCAGATCCTTTTTATATTATTATAAAGTTTTTATAATGACGCACTTTTTTGATTTGGTTTTTTGGTTAATGAAGGCGAACGTCAGCTTTTTAGTATAAAAGTAGGTTTGAGCAATTACTATGACGTGTTGTAAAGTTATAGTGTCGATTATAGAGTTTTTAAGTGACATCGTAATGTTATGCCTAAGTTTCCAAAAAACTCTTTAACACTTTATAAAACCCAATTGGTTCATCCATTGGTACTGCATGACCTGAGCGCGGCAATACGACCTCAGTTGCATTGGGTAGCATCTGGGTGACTTTTTGTTGCCACTTAGCATCGTAGAGTTTGGAGCGGCCACCGATGAGGTTAACCACTGGAATAGTTACCTGTTCTATCGCGCCGCGAAAGTCATAGGGTAAGGTCAAATAGGCTTGTAAGCAGCGCATTTTATGATGCCAAATACTGTGGTCATAAAGCGCAAGATTGGGGTCATTTTTATAGGTCATCACTTGTATAAAAGCTTTTGAGCGCGTGCGATTGACGGATAATAACGAAAACAGTCGTTCGACATCCGTTGCACGGCGTTTCAGGGCAAAAGGCAGATGGGTAAAGCTTTCGATGTCAGCATAAGGCAAAGTCTTATCAATCACCTCATGAAAGATATCGAATACTTCTTGCTGGCGCGTGCCAAACAAGCCACCTTGCCAATCAGGTTGATTATGAATAGCAGGACTTTGGTCAATATTCAAATAGCGGCTGACTCTTTCGCTACCATAATGCTCAAAATACGCCCACATCACTTGTGCACCCATCGAAATAGCGGCAACTGGCAAGGATTCTATATTGCGTGCTAAGCAAATTTGCTCAATGACGACACTAATATCTTCTGCATACTGACGCACAAAATCAAACTGGGTCAGCTTAATATCTTTTGCCGCGCCAAATCCTCGTAAATGCGGTAGATAAAACGCATACTTGCCAACTAAAGGTAAAATAAACGGCAAAAACTCACGTGCATCCATGCCATAAGCATGTAGCAGCAGCACGGGTTTGCCATTGCCTATGACAGATACGGGTAGTAATGTACCGTCAGTCAAAGCGATATCAATCGTTTTCAACTGATAGTTAGCAGGCAAGTTAATTAAATTTTTCTTCATAAGGCAGTATACCTTGTTTTCATTAAGCAATTTTATAAAGCCGATTTAGCCGAAATGCTTTATTGTGGAATTATTTATGCCACTAATGAAAGACTACTATATTAAAGTAGGTAACTGACCATAGCATAAAATTTGTTAAGTGTTGAAAGCAGTTGAGAGGTAAAAGTAGCGACTTGTCATAGACTGTGATCAATCGAATCAAACGTCAGCAAGTAAAATATAAGGATATCAGTCTATGAACAAGTCAAATTTACCATTGCTTGATAGCAGCCTATATCCGCAAATCTGGCAGCAGCAGAACTTTGCTAGTCCACAGACATTATTGATGGAGATGTTAACAGCAGATATCACACTAGACGCCGATGCTTTCACCAAGCAATTGCTAGCCAATGATATTTATCAAGACTGGATTAATAGCAGCGTGTTTGGACGTTATTTACATCGTAATTTTACGGCGTTCTCTCAGCAAACAGAAGACAGTTTCAATATTGATATGCCTTCGCTGTTTCGTCAGGAATTGATGCGTCACGCGCAGTATTTACCATTAGAGCAGGTATTGTTTTTTGCAGGGGATTTACCAAAAAGTGTGCGTCAGACAAAGGTGTTAATTACAACTGTTAATCCTGTTACCGCCATCATTAATGCTCAAAAGTTAAGTGAAAAAGCTACCATCAATAATTCGACCACGATTATTAATCAGATAGTGATTAAAGGTAAGCAAGTACTAGGATTTCCGATACGCCATAATAAACGCACTAGCGAGCGCTTGCGTAATGAAGTACTGATTTTGGATTTTCAAGAGTTGCGCTTGGTCAATGAAGAGAATGTCAGTAGCAAAAAAAGAAGCAACATAGATGCGACTATATTGCTTCGGTCTTATGAATTACGTTAATGAGCCAAACGTTCAGCTAAAATTTTAAGAATCTTGCTTAGCAATGGTCAGACCGTTATAAGTTTGCGCGACAGGCATGACTTCCAAGCGATTGACATTAATATGGGCAGGCGATTCAATCAACCATAATAAAATATCGCCGATATCATCGCCGGTCATGGTTTTAAAGCCGTCGTAAACCTGAGCTGCTTTATCATCATCACCATGATAGCGCACGTTTGAAAACTCAGTTCCAGCAACATTACCCGGTTCAAGGTTGGTCACGCGCACTTGCGTACCCATTAAATCCGCACGCAAATTTAAGCTAAACTGTTTGACAAAGGCTTTGGTCGCGCCATAGACGTTACCACCAAAATAAGGCCAACTTCCGGCAATTGAGCCGACATTAATGATATAACCGCTATCGCATGCGACCATGGCTGGCAAGACCGCGTGAGTCAGCGCCATTAAACCTTTAATATTGGTATCGGTCATACGCATCCAATCATCAAGACTAGCCTTGTGCGCAGGCTCCGTACCAAGCGCCAGTCCCGCATTATTTACCAAGACATCGATTTGTTTAAAATCAGCAGGCAAATCTGCAATGATTTGCGGGATAGACGCTGTATCACTCACATCCATGACCACAGGTAAAAACGCCTCGCCCAAAGTTTCTGCCAAAGCATTGAGTTTGTCTAAGCGTCTGGCACAGCCAATCACGCGATGACCTTTGGCAATCAAACGCTCAGCCAGCGCTTTACCAAAACCAGCGCTTGCCCCTGTAATCAATACGTTCATCTTATATCCTTATCATTGATGTTTTGTACATATGTCATGTTTTTTGAGACGACAGTTTGTCTTAGTTTATCTGCTTTGGCTTACTTATTAAATAATTGCTTACCAAAGATTTTATCACCAGCATCACCCAGACCTGGAATGATATAACCGTGCTCATCCAAATGACTATCTAATGCAGCAGTATAAATAGTCACGTCAGGATGTGCTTTATTGACTACACGGACGCCTTCAGGTGCGGCAACTAATACTAAGGCTTTGATATTTGTACAGCCGTTTTTCTTAAGCATTTCGATAGTTGCAACCATAGAGCCGCCAGTGGCTAACATTGGGTCAATGATAAGGGCTGGGCGTTTGTCCATGTGGCTAACAAACTTTTCAAAGAACGGCACCGGTTGTAAGGTTTCTTCATCACGCTGTAAACCAACGACAGAGATTTTTGCTGTAGGAATCAAATCGAGCACCCCATCAAGCATGCCAATACCTGCACGTAAAATCGGTACGATAGTTGCCGTCTTACCGATGATCTGCTCACCAATGATTTCACCACACCAGCCTTCCATCGGAAAGGTTTCAATTTCAAAATCGCGGCTAGCTTCATACGCCATCAAGCGCGCAAGCTCTTTGGTTAATGTACGAAACTTATAAGTACTACAGTCTTTTTCGCGCATAAGGCTGAGTTTATGACGGACTAACGGGTGATCGATAACAGTGATTTTTAAGTCGCTCATAAGTATTCTCTTGGTTTTTTGGTCTAATGCTTGATTAGTATAAAAGATACAAACACTTACTGCACTTCAACCCTATATTTGGCCAATCAATAGTAAGCTTAATACTTTAACAAAAAGTAAGCCAAAGGCATTTACAATGAGATCGGTTTTATTTAAGCCGACTATGTTTGACTATATAGCGCTATAACAAATGAAGTAGTGTTTAACCCTGCTATGATAGCAAAAAAACCGCTTTTCTGATGAAGAATCTTATGACCAAAACCTCACTGAATAATCCCACCCATCCACAAAAAGCTGCTAACGACTTTGTGTGGACACAGAAATTAAAGACCGATAGCGCAAATATCGAAACCCATCCTTTTGGTCCTGTCCTACCACCTGATGCCACCGTCATGATGATGGGCAGTTTTCCACCCACTGCCGATAAATGGGCAATGAGGTTCCATTATCCCAATTTTCAAAATGACATGTGGCGCATTTATGGACGCGTATTTTTTGATGATGCGGATTATTTTAGAGTAGGGGAGGAGAAACGCTTTGATCCTGAGCGCATTCGAGCCTTTATGTTTGAGCGTGGTATTGCCTCTTGTCCCACGGTAGTACAAGCAATTCGCGAAACAGGCAATGCGTCTGATAAAGACCTTACGGTCGTGACCACTGTCGATCTAGACACAATTTTGCCGCAAGTACCGAAAGTACAGGCGCTATTCACGACTGGTGGTAAGGCAACAGAGGTCTTACTGAACTTATTAGCTGAACCACCTGCCAAATCAAAGCATCCCAAGACCAATCAAAGTATGGGCTATCCTTATAAGTGGCAGGATAAAGATAATAAAAAAGCTGATGTTAATAGTTTAACCTTATATAGACTGCCTTCTACCTCACGCGCCTATCCTTTAGCATTAGATAAAAAAGTCTCCGCTTATAAAGACTTTTTCAAAAAGATAGGTAAGCTATAAAAGTATCATATATAGAAGAGGCTATGAGGCTATATATAAGCACTAACTAAGGACAAGAATTGATTTTTGTAAAGGCAAAACTACTTTTAACCCTAACTGACTGATAAATAGATATAGTCAGTTCTTTTTAAATAAGATACAATCGTTTTAAAACAAGCGAAATGGCAGAAGAACAAATGACCTATTCAGCAGATTTTCGAGCACAAGTGATTAAAAGTGTCAAAAACAAA
>Ga0136557_1000820_pt1 | contig 22132 bp, 25 predicted proteins | sample AntRauTorckE6832_FD_104796 | JGI IMG/M metagenome (GOLD analysis project Ga0136557, IMG submission 104796) | Saline lake microbial communities from Rauer Islands, Antarctica - Metagenome Torckler E6 #832 | ecosystem: Environmental > Aquatic > Non-marine Saline and Alkaline > Saline | place...
CAACAACTTATGAGATGCTTGAAAGAGGTGTCATTTATGATTCAAAGAAAATTTACAATGAGTATTTTCATCCATTGTTTAAATAAGAAAACTATTATAAGGTCTTATCCAGAATGGTTAAAAATGAAAGACTTGTATATGTGGCTAAAGGTCTCTATTTTAGTCCTGACTATAAAGATGGTGTTCCAATGCCACTTAAACATAAACATATAAAGAAGTTTATGTTGTCTTATCGCGGTTTAGGGTTTGATGTTGGTGAGTCTCTATATTATAGACTAAAACTTACATCAACAAAACCATCAACTTTTACTTATTATGTAAATCATATTGATGAAAAAACGAGGACCATTCAAAATACCAAATTTATAAGAATATATTCTGAAATCAATGATTTAATTATCAAGCATATTGAACATCTTGAAATCTTAGAACATTTTGAAAAAATACATAATCTCAACTTAAATCAATTCAATCAATATATTTATTCAAAACTACTTATAATGAGAAAGTGATGCATCACTCAATTAAAGTAATTAAACCCAAGAAGAGAACAATTGCTTTTCTTAAACAAATACTGGATGGAACTCATATTAATAATAAACTTAGTAGTTATCTATCCACTACTTCTAGTTATCATATAGTTAAATAGAAAACAGGATCTTAGCAATTTAGCTTAAATCCTGTTTTTAAATATTATTGGTTATTGGTTTTCAGTGCTAGGAAAAAGCTTGTTAATCCATTAAATACTGAATGAATATCTATGCCCGTCCAATTATCACTTCTTGACATATTTTCTATAAGCCTATCGCTTTGTAGTAATTCAACCATCGTTTCAACATATTGATTTAATGATTGAAATTGGCCTGACTTAATATAAAACGTTTCAATAATCTCCATAATTAGTTTTTTTGAGTAATGATGGTTGCTAATTAAGTAATATATGTCATATAAATCTTTCATTCTAGTTGATAAAATTCCAAAACGAGTAAATGAACTGGTCTTTTCAACAATCATTTGTTCGATTGGATTTGCGCGTAATTCAATCCCCTCATCAGAAGAAACTAGATCAAATAAAATGGAGTTTTGTTTAATTTGGTACTCTGTATGTATGCCAATGTCTAATTTAAGTCTGAGTGTATTATGAAATTCATCTTTGAATAATAGAAGAACTCTTTTCCCTTCATAACTTTCGTGTTTTAATGATTCTATTTGATCCTCCACTACGGTAAAACTTATTCCATTTCCAGTATCTATGATTCCAATTTGATTCAACACATTTATTAGATTTTTATCAGTTATACTTAATCTAATTAAATCTATATCGACATCTTCTGTGCTTCTTCTAAGTTCCTTTGACAATTGATACATAATTGTACCGCCTTTAAAGAGCACGGAATCTTTAAATGTGGATAAAGCTAGTTTAGTCATGAATATTTCTTGACACACTTTCACTCTAGCCCTGTTTTGTTTGAAACCATCATTTCTCAAAAGTTTAACCAATTCAATTAAAGACATATTTTCTCCCTCACATAATAGAATTTTGTACTACATTAGTTATTTTTTTATATGATCTAAAGTTTTTTGCATATGACATAAGCTTATTAAAATCGATATTATCTTTCTTTTCTCTAAACTTCCTTAGCACATGATGATATTCTTCAAACGGTAGCTTTTTCTCATATCGGATTAATTCAATCAAAGATCGCTCTAAATCATACACGTTCAATTTAATATTATCAACAATTATGGATTGTACACCAAGCATATGGTACTTATTTGACATAAATATGTGCTTAACTTCAGGATTATTAATTGGATAGGCATTTCGTGGTGTAGCAACATAGGTATACTCAGGTATGTAATCAGTTACTTCGTGTATCTGAAATGCTGACTGTAATGTTAAAACAGTATCATCTCTTTTAAGAAAAACTTCGGGTACATCAAATAATGTATCTCCATCAGAATATAATCCCGGTTTTACTTTCCGTATTTCTTTGCGCTTAAGCGCCTTTTTTAACTGGTAATCATTTGTATATCGTTTAATCAACTCTTTATATGTATAAAACATTTTTATCACCCAATTACATTTTAAAGCAAATCTATGCATTTGTCAACTTATTGCATAGATTCACTTAAATATTTAAAAGCAATTAGATATAGAATTTCATTTGTTTTATATTAAGAAATTCCTTTGTTTTAAGAATTATGTTTGCTACCAAAAATGGATCTAAGTTCTTATAAAAATTCTTTATAGACGCTATATGTTCTTTTGTAAAAGAAATATCATTAATCATTTGTTTGCCCCACTTGGATATTGCTTATTGACATATTGTTCTAATTTATCTGAAAGATTCCTTCTCTTTGCATAAGAAAAGATTTTTTTTATATTGACTTTATACATGTTAAAAATGCTATTAATAATCGAGTCATATTCCGAGTGACTGAAAAATTCAGAAATCAAATCGTTTGAAAACAGATCAACGATAAGCTTTTCAATTCTTATTTCATAACTGTTTTTGTGCATAGGAGCTCTTGTTATTAAATTTGAAACAACAATCATATCATCTTTGGCGTATAAATAATAATCATCGATTGATGGATTTAGTAAAATGTCATTTTTAAAATAATCCCTTAAAGAAGCAAAAACATCTTCCATATAGAACTTTTCTACTTCGACAAAGATTATATTTCTTGATACCTGATGATTAAGCCATTCATTTAATATCGTTGATTCATAAATAATAATATCTAAATTGGAGTATTTTTCCCTGACAAATTCGTTAACTTCTTTTTTTCTTTTTGATTCATTCTTAGGAAAAAATTCTTTTAACACTCCATTGTAAAAGTGTTCTGAATCAATTTTAGTAATGTCACCAGATTTGACTAGTTCATGAATTACCCAGCGAATAGATGATTTTTTTTCATAGTTTGTAGTCTTTTTTATATAATCAACTAAATCTTCTTTTAATATATATTTGTTATCTTTAAATCCATCTAATTTGTAATTATTTCCCATGGTATCACCACCTTGATTCTATTATACAATTAATCCACAGATTAAACAATGCATTTTGCCAATATTAATTATTTTTGGCATTTTTCATAATTTTAATAATAACAAAGGTAACCCTCAGTCAAATTTAGTCATCTAACAAATCATATGCACTGCAATAACTCATAATGTCGTGAATTTCTTACCTAATATCATCATTAAAGAATCATGAATTTAACGAAGAAAAATAAAATGAGTTTTTAGTCTCAAACAAGGTTAATGTCACAGAAATATCTATTTATTTAATCAAGTATTCCTATTTTTATTTTCCGTTTATAGGCTTAATATAGACTATATCTCTTATTTCCTATGGGTATAATAAGTTTGCTTTTGGAAAAAAGCATAAAAACTCAATAAAAAATGTAGGAACTATACCCGCGGATTAAGAAAACCAAGAAAATATGGTGTTTTTATGTCAAAGGTTGCAGTGAAACATACATAGAACCGACAGTCCTTAGTAAAGGATGGATGTGCCAAACATAAAAACAATAAAAATCAAGCATATTTTGCCTTTTGTGCTCTTAGTTTAGCCATTAACTGCATATAACAAACTTAATGGTTTTCTAAACATTCATGTCTACTTAAATTATCCCATACGCCTTTAAATTAGTCAGCTCTATAAATGCTTTTTAGATACGATTGTGCTTTGAGCACAAATTCACTTTAACATTTCTAAATATTCTTTCATTTTATCAACAGGGCTATGGACTTCTTTCCAGTGATTTGTTCCTACATATCCATTATTTAAGAAGCTTGATATGTCTGGTTGATATAACTGATTGTAAAGATGGTCTACACAGTACCACCACGCATCTGCTACTGCCCTATTCAATTGAGCTACAAGTTTTCTATCTTTAGTTTTGCTATAAGTTACTTCCTTGATTTGGTTTACATATTCTAATACGATCTGTTGATCAAATTCTTCAACCGTCATTGATAGTAGAATTGCTTTTTGTAACATCAATAGAGGATCTTTGAAGTCGCTTTTTTTTACGCCATATAAGATGATACAAAAACGTGTCAAATCATTCATTAAGACCAAGAATTTTTTCCGATTAATGTTTACATAGTTTGCATGCCATGCATGTAAATCATTATTAGTATTTTTTTCAATGACCGCTGGTTTTAGAAAATCCAACAATTTCTTTGTGCACTGGATATGCATGATAATCCCTCATTTCTATAATTTGGAATTGCTAAAATAGCTATCAATTTCTTCAAGTGATGTCATAATATCAGCAATATTCAAATCACGGATTGATAGTTTTCTTTGATCAACACTTATTAATTGTTTTCCAATATTTCTTTTATCAAACATTTCAAGTAGATGAAATTCTTTTAATTCTTCAATGAATATTTTTGTTCTTGACTTTCTATTAGACAATCTAGATTCAATCATTCTTTTAAGTTCTAATGTATTGATAGGTAACTCTTTTTTATAATACAGCCAAATTTTGTGAATGTCATAAAAATCTCTTGCTCTTTTTTCTTGTGATTCATCCGAAGAAATTCCTTGGAGAAACTCTTTGAACAATTCTTTTTCAAGCAGTGTTTTTTCAATCATTGTCCGATAAGGTTCTTGTGTTTTCACAACAATCTGGTATATTTCGTATTCCTCTTTTTCTGATTCTTCAAGATATTTGTAGATAATTGGTACGATCTTTTTTTCGATAATTGGGAAGGGTTCCATAAATGTGATTAATTCAATTTTAACTCTTTGATCCAGTTCAGTAATAAGTTGGAAAGGATAATGAAGATACATTTCTTTAAAATCAGAAGATTGCTTATTTTGTTCTTCTACCACACCATTCCAGGTGTTTTTTATATCTTGAATAGCTTCAGAAGTTTCCCGCTGCTTCGCTTTTCTACTACTCGCTGTGGCTACTAAGTCTATGTCTTCGGAAAATCGATTGATTATACCAAAGCATTTGGATAATGAGGTTCCTCCAATAAAGATTAAGTGTTCATTGACATGATATAGTTTTTTTATTGCAAGTGTAACAAAGTAGTCTTTGACTACGATTGCCTCATCAATTTCTTCTTCTTGACTTGCTAATGCAATATAGTTTTGAAATAATTCAGCGTTTTCGTGTAATTTCATAATCTATGACTCCTTTAACGTTATTGCGTAGACTAACAAAACGATTTCCTTTATAGAAATTACTATACTTCACTAACAAATCTTTATTTAATTTTAAATCATATAGCATATCAGATAGTTTTTCAATGTTTTCATTATAGTCATAATCACTTAAATCAATATGTTTAATGATTTCTAAGAATTCTAAATATTTTATGCTGTTACCATTGATTTCGAATTTTGGGGAAGAAACAATTACTTTGCCTTTATATTCCTTTTTTGACCTAGTTTTTGGTGATACCTTATTACTCAGTATTTCATAATATTCAGATACTTGCGAAGTGAATTTGTATTTATACAATACATACGCTCCAGAGCGTATTCCTTCATCATTCATAAGGTATTTCTTAAATACAACCTCATGAATAGATGGTTTTAAAGATTCAAACTTCTTCTTGGAACTTTGAATATAATAAATACCGTTTTCTAGTCTTTTCAAAAAACCAAAAAGAACCAAGTTTGATATCGCTTGATTAAAAGAGTTTTCATTACTAATTTGCAGAACATTTTTTAGTTCTTCTTTTAGGATTGGTTCACGTTGTTGAAACGCATTATTTAGCACTTGAGCATACACATTAACACCTTCTTTTATATGCAATATATTTTATATAATAATTATAGCATTATAAGATTTTTTTGTAAAGCATTTTAAGGTTTCGACTATATAATGATCTGCGTTGATACCCTTTTGACTCTGATTTAAGGCTATTTGAAATAAATAGGTCTTCATATTTTACATACGATTGGAGTGATTTGTGGTATTTCAATGGAGTCATTTGTGATTATGTAGCTATTATTGCCTTGGAAAACCAACAATGGATTAAGAGGATAGCTTAATATATAGTACTATTAATTATCAACAAATCGCTTTGCAACATTTCGAAGTAAATTGCGGATAAATTCAGTTTATTCGCAATTACCTTATAAATTTATTAATAAAAATATATTGAAGTTAATCCTTTCCCATAATCATTTGCTTATGCAAAATAAAGACCCTATCAGCAAGAATAAACTACGAATAATTACTTATATTAAGTTATACTAAATATATCAGAATGAGTATATACAATTTTGTATGTTTAATTAATTTAAAAACGTAATAAATGGCTCTATTTAGCTGTAAACGAAGTTGATATAAAAATTGAAAGTTAGGTATCGTCAGTTTTAACTATAAAACGTAAAAAAAGACAGAATTTGCTTCTATCTTTCGACTATTTTGAGTATATTATTGTTTTTCTTCATATTAGTTCATACTAACCGTATAATAACTTACAGTCAGACTAAATCCCTCAGCGTGCTTTTTACTTTAATTTTAAATTTTATAAGAAAAAGACGTAATATATCAAAAGATGATATTTACGTCAATTTTTAAAAATTATAAATCTAATTCTAAATAAAGTTTGAAATGTTCTATAAGCTTATAGATACCTGTCGAAGGATTGTCTTTAGCATTTGGATTTGGCAATCTATCGTTAAGTTTCCTTGCCCATCTAATTGCATTTTTAATATTGCCATATTTTTCTAATATTTCATATAGATTGTCTAAGCTCTTCTCATATAACAACTTATTATCACTAATTTCATAGTTCCCTCCACACATACTTATTTAATTTGACTATACTTATTTAACACCGTTAAAATATTACTCTTGTGTGATGCATTTACATTAGCTAATGCCTCAAGATTAACTTTTTTTATCTTCTCGATTTGATGTCTGCTAATAAACTGCAATGCTTTTTGCTTTTTCTCTTTTTTGCCGACTTTTGAACCCCACATAACATCTTCAACTGTTTTAATAAACCATATTAATTGATGTATTTGTTCTTTACAGTATTTCTTTACATTATTCTCAAATTGAGTATCACGATGATCTTGTGTATTAAGATCTTTATCAAATACATAAATAACATATGATTCTCCATTCCCGGTAACTTTATAATCATTAACAAATTTATTAATTTTCTTTAGTATCTTAGAATGATTATAGTTGAACTTACCACTCATGTAGACATATGAAATCTTATTCTCACCCACATTATAATATTGATTAATTACTTGATTAATGTATTTGCTGTCAATCGCTGCTTTTTCTGTTGATTCTACACAAAATATCAGTTGTATATACTCATCACTCATTCGGGAACACCCCTAAAAATGATTCTGCTTCAATATTGAAAGGAAGTCCTTGAACCATACCTTTTTTATATAATTTAGATGGAGAATAATTCCCTATTTGTGTCCAAGATGTAAGTTTGCCAGACATAGACATAAAATCAATAGAATTCTTTTTTGACTTTAGCGATTCCATTGGTGATACATTGTGTGTCGTAAAGATTAATTGACCATTAGAATATTTAGAGATATATTCTATCAATTTTACTAAATAAATATCATTAATGTGTGAATCTAGTTCATCAATAACTAAAATACCACCGATCGATAAATGTTTTAAAGAAGTATACAAGTTCATTAGTTTTTTAATACCAACACTCTCAAGCTCAATATCAATTGAATAATCACCATAATCTATAAAATCATTCACAGTGTAAACATCTTCTTCTTCTGAAGTTTTCACTAATTTTGACTCGACTTTAATAGCTTTGATATTTGGTTTAAATAATTTGATGAATTTTTCTTTCTTTTTTGCTTTTTCTTTATAATCTTTCAATTCATCTTCAGTAAGTAACTTTGTATTATAACCAGTTTCTTCAACTATCTTGATTAGTTCTTTATTTTCTTGTCTAAACTTCAATACCTCTAATAGTTTTTCAGTTGTATGTGTAAGTGCTGGGAAATGATTATCTTTGGAATCTAAAATGACTCTTGTTCCAAAGACAAATTGGTATAGTGGCTCAATAGATTTAAATCCAGCTTTTAAATCAGCTGCTATTTCATCATTGTCATCTAAATCTTTTTTAAACAATTCAAGAAAGATTTCAGCAAAACTTCTCTTCTTAAGAAGATTTGTAAACTCATCTTTCAATGATTTTTCTAAATCATAAGCAATAAATCCACCATTTACACTTTCAATGATGATTTTTTCTTTTGCATATTCACTTGCTTTTTTAGCATATTTTTCGTAGACAATCTCAAACGAAGCATTTTTATAAGTTATATTAATCTCATACGTATAAATAGCAGGTTTTTCACCTTCATTTGCATGGAAAAAATCTGCTTTAATTTCAATAGTCTTGCAAACCTTATTCATCAATTCATATAAGTATTTTGCATTATCAGGATCATATAGATACCCATTTTCAATAATAATGTCCCTTAACACTTGAAAAGCATGAACCAAGGCTGTTTTACCACTGCCATTTGGCCCATAGATTGTTTTAATATTATAATTTCTTAATTCAGAAAACTTCTTAATCTCTTTCTTTGAAAAAACTAGTTCAACTTCATTACAAAGATTTTTAATTCCTTTGATTGAAATGTTTCTTAGATATACTGACATTTCTCTCTCCTCCATTAAATAAAACTTATTATGGTAATATTTTATCACCTTGCACTCTATAAATCAAATGATTTTTAACATTATGTTAATTTTTATTGTATTATATTAGGAAAAACAGCGTGATTTTTAAGTTTTTCTTATTAAAAAGTATGATTTTTACTTTTAAAAACCCATAAGATTTCTTGTGATAGAATTCTCTAACTGACAAAAACTGTCAATTAAAAGTTGCTTTATTGATTTTCAGACGGTTTTTGAACTCTAAATGACAAATACAGAAATTAAAAAACCAAAACATCAAAATGATATTTCAGCTCATAGTTTTAACTTTTTATTTACTCATTCATTAATTCTTCAATTGTTTGATTGAAATAATCTTTGATTAATTTATTGAGTCTTTCTAAGTTATCTTTAATTGACTTTTCAAAGAACGGGTACGTTTTTTCAAGAGATACTGTTTTACTTGATGTATAATTACAAAGATATCTAACAGCTGTAAACTGTAATTGTTTACCTGGTACTGTGTCAAGAAAACAGACACTTTAAACTTCCTTTTAAGAACTTCAAGATCTCTGTTAGTTCATTTTTTAATATCATGTGATTAACTCCTATATTCTTAGATTTACCACATAAATGGCCGGTCAATTATATTTTGATTTGTATAAAATACGCTATGATTCACAACTAATGTGTCCACTTCTTTTATTGAAACCAACTCTTTAAATTCATAATTAATTTGAGATATTCCCAGATTGCTGAGTTCGTATTTATCAAAGAATAAAGTTTTGCATTGATCAATTACTTTAAGTCTTACTTTTAAATGTCCACTATAGCCTTTAGCAGTTAATTGATCAATATTTTTAATTTTTAATACGTCCATATGACTTAACGTGTTCTTTTCAAAGAAATTTATATTATCTATTTTTATAGCTTCAACTAAAGCTTTAATTGCATATTCACTGATTAAGAATCCTCCTTTAATATTTTGATTAAATTGCACTTCAAATATCATAGCACATATATCAAATAAACCTATATAAGCATCGTACAACATGCTCATATCATAATTATCAAAAGGAAGTATCATTTTTCCTTTTGAATGGAACAACTTATTTCTCATTTTGGTATAGTGATAATTCATAAAATGTTTCTTAATGCCATTAGTATAGACTAATGGGTTTTTTGATGTTTTGTTTGCAAGTTCAAGTACATCACCAAACCATTCTCTTTCACGTTTATTATTATTATTATTATTATGAGGACTATACGCATTTAATGCAGACTCAACTGATAAAAAAAGATATCTATAAGCATCAAGCAAGCTCTCAGACAACTGAGACATCCGAAGATACCTTGCTGCAGGAACATATGTTGCTGTTATTTTAGGATTTATTATGTTACCGTTTGAATCTCTAGCCTCGATCTGAATGTCTGCTTCAAATTTAAGATAATCTCGTGAAATTATTTCTAAGGACCTATTCTGAGGATTATTACATATGTAAAATGAAACTTGTTGTTTAGTATCATAGTCAATTGACATAGCAGGTTTTTTTATTAAACAAACAATATCAAGAAATCTTTGTATTGCTTTGTAAGCAGATTCAAAATACGATTTTTTGCTCTTTTTAAAGCCATCAGTTTTGGCACAAACCGCGTGATTTCCTTTAATGATTTTTACAGTCCATGTCAAGCTAGCTATTATCATATCAGCACAATATGACAAATTAGATTCCTTCTTTAAAAAGAACACAACTGCTACAGCATAATCTGATTCATTTATCTCTAAGTTGCCTATCTTTATCATAAACACACCTTCTTTTTATTCAAATAATATCATTTGAATAATATATAAAATTCTTTAATCACTTGATATATGTCAATTTCTCCTCATATTAGACCTAGCTATTTACTAGCTCCTAATATATAATCAAACAACTCATTCAGATTTGTCCCCACTTTAGCATACAAGGTATCAAGATTGTTTTCTAACAATACTGATATAGAGTTATTTCTTGCATTATTGATAGAATCAATAATTGACACCTCTTTATTTTTACCTTTTAGTATTTTATACTCTTTTTGATGTAGCTTGCCTTGCCTGTTTTCTTATTCTCAGCAATTTTAACTAAATCTAAATTTTCAGCGTTTTCAAACTGTAAAATAAGCCAAAGTTCAAAACATGGATTTGAGATGTATGGATAAATTTTTGTGCCATCCTGTGTTGATAGACTTTCTAAAAATACTTGTATTTTTCAGTAATAATAGATTGAGTATTACCAAAATGCTTGTCGACATCAGTAATAATACATAATCTATCTGGAATGGCAACCCTTTTCCGTAAGTTTGTCTGATGATAAATACCTAAAAATTAGTTCATTTGAAAATTATATAAAGGTTTCTGTTGGAAAAAACAAAAAAGAGAAGCAAACAAAAGACATCATAGGATTAATCTTAAAACTTCAAGAACATATAACTTATTATTATACAAAGAAAGATTATATAAAACACTATTTAAATAATTATGGTTATATTCCTTTGTGGGTACTTGTTAATTGTTTATCTTTTGGAGTTATAAGTAAATTTTATTCTTTAATGAAAGACAATCAAAGGATTAAAGTTTCTAAACATTTTGATCTTCACAAAATAGCCTTAAACAATATATTAAAGCATTGTCTGAAGCTAGAAATTTATGTGCCCATGATGAAAGACTCTATAATATTCAGCTTCGTAATGATTCCAAAATTTTCGATACAATTTACCATACAAAATTAAAAATTGCTAAAAACAAAGGGAATTTTACTCAAGGAAAAGATGATTTTTTTGCAATAATAGTTTCTCTAAAGGATCTTCTGCCAAAACGTGATTTCAAAAAATTTGTTAAAGAAATTAACAACGATATTTCAAACCTAGAAAAACATCTTAAGTCAATTAGCATAGATGTGATAACATTGTCTATGGGGTTACCAAACAACTGGTTTGCTATACTGAATATGTAATTAACCTGAGATGACTTATTTGTCATCTTTTTTTATACAATTTCAACGGTATTTTTGTTTAAAAATCGACGGAAAGTACAATTTTATATGAATTTATAGCGTCTCGTGCAAACTTGCATATACGGAGCGCAATCAAATAATTAGTCTTAATTCTTAAAACCCCTTGATTTTTACTTTTTAATTATTGACTATATATAGAGCTCAACCCTTATTCCTTAGAAGTATATAAGTTTGAAATTAGAAAAACGAGATAAAATCAATTAAAAATGCAGGAAATAATCCTGCAAATTCTAAAAATAAAAATAACGTGATTTTATGTCAAAGGCTTCATAGATACATACATAGAACCGACAGTCTTTAGTAAAGGGTGTCGGTGCCCCGAGCGATTACATAGAACTGTCTGTCCTTATGAAAGTCAGCACATAGAACTGTCTATTGTTATGAAAATTGCTCAATTTAGATGTGGAAACATCTTTATTTATCACTCAAAATATTGTCAAAAATCATGAAGGTCCTAAGTATAGTGTTAAGACTCTACATTCCTTTTAGTTTGTACTCTAGTAGTTATTATATACCTCTCAGGAGATACTATTTCCACTCACAAATATTGTGATTCCATATTTTTGATTGCGTAGTTGATTGAGTAATTATTTCGATAAGTGGTGATAAAAAGCGTTTGATTTTTGAGATGACTTCTTCTAGTTCAATGACACTTAATACATTTTTTGCTTTTAAAAAGGATGCCCACATCCTTCTGCGATATTGGTCTGTTATGAAGTCATCTTCAAATGCAGTTATAATATCGAAAGATGTTTTTCTGTTATCGAATGTTTCTTTGATTGCTTGTGCTAGTATATCACTTTGAAAATTGAAAGAGTTCAAGAGTGCATAAATATCATAAAAGTCCTTCATTCTACTGTTCGCATTACCAAGTGAAACAATGGCTTGGAATTTTTCTGCTATTATTGATTCTTTAGAATATGTCTGTAAGATGGGTGCTTGTTGATCTAGCAGTGTGGGATATTCCATTGTAGAAATTTCCGGATACACGACATCACCAAACCCTATATCGATATGAACAGTTATTTTTGTTCTATCTAAGTATCCTTCAATCATTATGTTGATTCCAGGATATTTTTTGAATTCAGTAATTTTTGTTGCTTTTAATGATGATACATCATATAAAATTCCATCTTCCGGATATTGAATACTGAATATTTCAATAAACGATTTCTTTATCGTGTCAATATCACTGTTGATTTGTTATCCCAACAAAACAACGTCCGCAGTACCTCTTGTAAAATCTCCGTGGTACATTGCATAAAGCAAAATACCCCCCCTTGAGAATGTAATGTTTTGAATACGATGAAATGGATAATCGATATAATGCTCTTTCTAGTCCGTATATGATAAGAACTTCTTGAAAGGTTCTTTTTTATTTTATTGCACGATTTTTAAGTTTTGCTTTTACAGAATCCACTACACTCATAGTAGTACCTCCAGATATTTTGTAAGAACATTTTGACATCTCAGCTTTTTGGAATAGGCTAGAAGTTTATTGATGTCTCTATCTTCTCTACGGAGATAATTCTTTAGAACCGCTATACAATCTTCAAAACCGTATTTATTTCGGTATGTAAGAAGATCACACACCGTTTTCTCCATATCATATATTTTGAAAGAACCACCTTCACATGAAATTGTTTGAATTCCTAGTTTATATCTTTGAATAGAAAAATAATAGATTCCTATAGTAGGCCAATCGGGTAGTATCGATACTTTTGATTTTTGGCGGATAGCAACATCAATCTGATTGGAACGAAAGGTGCTTAGACCATAATAGACTGCAGCACTCATTAGACATACTACTCCTTCGTCAACATATCCAAAAACATATAGAAAATCATTCTCATCCCTTGAATATGCAAGATTTTCATATGTATTACCATTTATTTTTTTAATGACGTTTTCTTCTACCATTCGATTAATCATATAGTAAGAAAGCTTCTGTTTTAGAAGTTCCTTTGTTTTTATGAATTTGCGTTTTGGAAAGGGAAACTCGATTTGTTTTGATTTATTCATTTGTATCACCCATTTAAATGATACCACTTCAATCAATAAAAAATAATCATTATTTAAAATATTTTCGGTGTTATATTTTATTTACCGTTTATTTTTTAATTAATGTGATTCTTCACCCTTGATTTTAAAATAAAGTGATTCTTAAGTGCTAAATAATATGAATCATTCAGATTATATCTCAACATTCAGTTATTTGCCCTTTTCTATTTCTTGAAAGGTGAGATTGAAGCAATCCCTAACTTCATAACTACTTTCCGAATGAATGGTGTGTAAACAACAAAACTCTTAATGTTTTTTAGTAACAGATATATTCTCATGATTCTAGTAGATTTTTTATACTTCTTAGAAATTTGCATCTGAGAATTTTGAAATGCAACAGCTAATCTTCTTGCACTTTTAAGTGCGAAGCTGATTCCTTCTCCAGAACTCGGACTAACAAAACCAGCCGCTTCACCAATCAGATAGATTCGGTTTGTTCCGAGAACAAAGTCTTTCCATTTTCTTGGCCTAAGAAGCAAATGAGATTCTTTCAGAAATGGCTTTTGATGGATAGGATGTACTTGAATGATGTCTTCTTTAAGAGAAATATATTTATTATAAGCTTCTGAACCTAGTTTTAATGCAGACCCAATTACAATCGTATTATTCTTTGGGATTACCCAAGAATAATAGTCTGTAACATGTAAAGAGAAATGAGCAAGATAATGTGAAATAGTTGAATTGGAAAGAAACCATTCCTGAATGCATATGTATTTTTGTATTGAGTCAAGACCATCTGTTAGTTGTTTACGCACTTGTGATGTAGCACCTTCAGCACTTACTAAATATTTCGTTTGAATTGAATGTTGTTTCTTATTTTGTATATAATTCACAATAATAAAGTCACGTTGTTCTAAAAACGACTTGAACGTGCCTTCATATGAGATATCAACATTTTTAGGTACCAGCTGCAGAAAATAATCATCAAATTTGGCTCGATTTACATTTACATAATGGCGGGAATAATACCTGCTAATATTTTGATCTGCATCAAATGCTAATACACAATCTAGTTGTGGGGTAACATAAACATCTTCAGGTATGACAATTTTTTGTTTTTGTATTTCTTTTTGGGCGTCTGGAGCTAATAATCCTCCACATACCTTTCCTTTAGTTGAAACTTTTTCACCTTTTTCAATTATTAACACTTTAAAGTGGTTTGGCAACAGTCTAGCAAGTGAAGCTCCAGCTGGTCCTCCACCTATAATTACAATATCATAATCCAAGTTATGTCACCTCCATAAACAATCATTATACAGATCATTAGTCTTCACTACATTGGTTTATCCATATAATTGTATGAAAATAGCTCATTTCAATCAAAAAAATGTTTCCTTTAATTTGTAAAAATTTTCAAAAAATCAATAATTTTTCGATCGTTTTTCATTGGAAACCTTGACCCTGTAGCTTAAACATAGGGTTTTATCTTCCCTTCACTTCGAACATACTATTTCGGAGTAAGTCAGTACTTTGAACAGTATTTTAGTATGAAAAATGGCTTATTTGAGATGTTAAAACCACTTTTTTTATGTGCGGTTTTTCTATCAATCTTACCATAAATTTATACATAAAGCCTTAGGGGTACCCTAACACTTTACTTTGAACATACAAAATTTCTGACGAATTATTTTAAAGAATGAGTATGTATAAAAAACGAGTAACTGTAGCCATTTTCATGAAGGAGTATGTCGTGATTATGCTGTAATTGTTATAATTGCTTTGAGCCATCATTGAGAACTGTTGGTTACTTAACATCTCAGCACTTTGAACTGTCGATTACTTAACATCTTAGATCAAACCTATAATTTATTGTTATTTTTTAATTCTATCTGTTTGGTCGTTTACACCTCTGTTTAGACCAAATCATACTCTTTTTAGTTTGTCAAGTATGCGTAGTGCATATATTGCCGTAACTGCTAAAATAAACATGTTTATCTAATGTCATATAAGAGTAACTCTTTTGTATCACAATAACTGTTTGTTTTTAGTACTAGACTCATTAACACTTACATTAATCATACTTAAAGACCCTATTCTTTAAAATAAGATCTTCTTCTACTATTCAGTACTCATTGGTTAATCAATTACTTCTTTTCGTCCTTACTTGTAATACGTGTGGCTCTGGCGCGAGACAAACTAATAAATTCTTTGATATCATCTTCTGTAAAGCGCCAACCATTTGGGATTTTGTATCCTTTGAGCTTGCCCTCATGGACATACTTATAAAGTGTCCTTGGACTGAGTTTCAGTATGTCTGCGACTTCTCTAAGTTTATAAGACTGTAAATTGGTCTTTAGTGGTTCATTCATTTTTGTTTTCCTCCTTACTAAAATATAGGCCTTCTAAGCGTTCTTCTGAATCATTGGCTAAACGGTCTAAGTGATCGGCGTAAATTAAGGTTGATGCGATATGTTTGTGACGTAAGAGTTGTCTTGTTGCGGCTAGACTTCCCCCGTGTTTCAAATTCAGATAAGCTGTCGTATGTCTTAAAGAATGGGGTGTGATTCTTTTTGTATCAAGACCAGATAAAAGCAAGAGTTTTTTAATAAGCTTACCAACAAAGTCTCTTGTAAGTGGATGAACCGATTTTTGATGACTGACAAAGAGATAAGGATTTTTATCTAAGCGGTAATATAAGTAATCGGTAATGGCATTGGTTACTTCAAGAGGGAGTTTGACAAATTGGTTTTTCTCCCTTGAACCCTTGCCTTGGATATATAAAATGGATTGCTTATCAATATGGCTGATATCTTTTATTTTTGCGCGTGTGATTTCAACCGTTCTTAGACCTGTGACAAACATCAGCAAAACCATGGCATAGTTTCGATAGCCTAGAATATTAACTTTCGAACGTTCTGTCGTGTCTAATAGCTTGTGAACTTGTTCAATTGATAATGGTTCTTTTTTATAATAGGGCTCTACACTCGCCCCCTTTAATCCTTCTGAAATATCTATCTTATATGATGAATCTAAATCAAACTCAGCTTGATGTCTTTTTGCCCATTTATAAAATTGTTTGATCACCACCATATATTTTTGTACTGTGGTATTGCTTCTGCCATCTTTCCATAAAGAATCACGATAATTCATGATAGTTTTTCTTCTTGGCTTTATAATATTGTTTTCAATGAGGTAGGACTCATATTTTTTAAGAATCCCCACATAGCCTTTGATTGTATTTGGTGAGAGATCCACATATTCACTGTATAAAGTGATGACTTCACCAAGTGGATGTATTGCTTGCAAACGATCACCTTCTTCCATACTCACTTATATAGTACGGATAAAGGCGCTTTTTTCTTTTTTTCAACTAGAGAAATAAACACTTTATTAACATTTCTTGTTAAAATCAGCCGATTTAAGAGATTTTTTTATGGTGTTCTCTTGATTTTCCATAATTTCGCTTTGAATAATGAAAAACCTTGATTTTGCCATTAAATTGAATAAAACCTTGATTTTGCCATTAAATTGAATAAAACCTTGATTTTGCCATTAAATTGATTAAAACCTTGATTTTGCTTTAAAGATGTTATATAATCAATACAAGGAGGAATTCCTATGTCGAAAAAAATAAATGAAGATAGAAAAATAAAAGATGATTTAAGCCAAGAGTTCAAGCATAAAGAACTCATTGAAACGAATGATCTTATAAAATATTTAAAAAAAATATACCCTGATTATAAAAAGCGATCACTTTATTGGGTTATTAGTGATTACAACAAAAGAAATATTATTAACAGGGTATCACGAGGATTTTATAAGTTAAACGACAATTCAAAAAACGATTTTTTATCTGCAGTTGTCATAGGGGATATAAAATCATCTAGGGCTGTTTATTCTGCAAATCCAAATTTCGAAGAAGAAATAACTGATAAAATAAAAAAAGATTTTATCACATTACAAAATGAACATTATAAAGAAAATAAGTTTGATTCTAATAAAATTCATGAGGATTATTTTATAATAACAAAAGGGGATGAAATAAACTTTCAAGCGCAACTCGATAATTTATTTTTTAAGAAAATACTGCTAATCTTCTATAATATACAACCCGCAAAGATAAGATTTATAATGGATACTGGATCAATTTACAAAAAAGAAGCGGAGTCATTTGATGGTTTAAATAACCAACTTATTTGGAATGCTAGAGACTATTTCAACAAAAAAATAGAGGATAAAAAAGAAGCGGAGTCATATACAGGTCTTATTTGGAATTCTCAAAAGAGCACCGAGTCCTCACTGCTCAATTTAGTGTTACTTGTTATTGATCGATGGACAGAAAAACAGTGGGAAGTAGTTAGATATCGTCTGTTTCATTTCACATACAAAGAAATTGCTAAAAAAATTGATATCTCGCCACAAGCTATAAATGACAGAATACAGGCTTCGAACTTTGACATAATTGAAAATGCATTGGAAGAACTAACTAAAATATTAAGGAGCGAAAAATGATTGCATATATCTTACTATTAACACATGCTTTAGGAGATTTTATTTTCCAATGGAAATCTTTAGCAAAAAATAAAGTATATAATCCTCAAACAAAAAAGACATTTATTTTAGCACACATTACACATATATTTATTCATTCAATTATAATAGTTGCATTTTTGTTTGTTTTTAATTTGAGTTACAGTTCAAAAATATTTTGGCTACTTCTATTTTATCTTTTAGTCCACTTTATTATTGACGTAACAAAAGGAGTATTATCATATAATTTTCACAACAGAAAAAATAACCTTGTATTTTTCATCTTAGATCAGTCTTTTCACATTTTAGCAATTTTAGTCATTAGTATCTTAGCAAGAACTAGTGTTATTGATTTTAATTTTGGGTTCTTATTTCATATAACTGAAATAGAATCTGCATCATATGCAAACGTGCTTATGGTCCTTTTCATAATAATATATTCAGTGTTTGGTGGTGCATTCTTTGTTCCATTAACACTAGATTTAGTATATGATAAATTTCTTAAAAAGTTTCCTGATGAAAATAATGACAATAATAATATCGGATACAAAATTTCTGAACTCTCTATTGAACATGATATTAACGATTTAGCAATTAAAAATAATATTAACAATAAAGTTGGTATCGAAAAATACAGATATTTGTATATGAATATTAGTGTTGGAAAACCTATAGGTATGATTGAAAGACTTCTAATTACTATTGGATTATTAATGAACAGCATAACTCTTATCGTAGGGATCATTGGTATAAAAACGTGGGTTAGACACACAGAATTTAACAAACGCTCATTTTCAGAGTATTACCTGTTAGGCACTTTGGTTAGTATATCTTTTACTGTTATGACCTACGGAATTGTTCGGCTACTTTTCCCACTTTAAATAATTACTACTATTCTATAAAAAGCGGCTTTCCGCTTTTTTCTTTATAAAGTTATGAAAGTTCACAAATCCTAAATGTGGGAAAAGTCAATTAAAAGTTAATTTGTATTGTTTTTAGGTGGTTTTTCTACTCTAAATGATAAAAAGCAAAATTAAAAAAGCCAAAACATCAAAAGATATTTCAGCTTATAATTTAATTCTTGATTAAATCATTCATAAATTCTTCAATCGTTTGATTAGAATAATCTTTAACTGGTTTTGATAATCGTTCTAAGTTATCTCTAATTGACTTATCAAAAAACTGATATTTGTTTTCTATTAGTACTGTTTTTCTTGACGCATAATTGCATAAGTATCTAACAGCTTTAAATACGGCATCTTGATCATAAACCTGATAAAGTTCTTCAAACAGTTGATTGTATAAATATATATCAAGATCATAATCATCGATATATTTGTAGTTAATCAGACATGATGTTAAATAATGTTTATTAGGTCCTTGTTCTTTAATCTTCTTTTTGATTATTTCTTTTCGTTTGATGCGCTTCTTTTCCTCTTTATTTAAATGCTGATAATCATCCTCTATGAATGTTTCCTCTTTTATTTTAGTTTTTGATGCTTTAATGACAGGCTTCATCAACCAGTACTTCGTATAATCCTGATTTTTTCTGTTTTTTGTCATTAAGATAAAACGTTTTTGAATGCCTCTTGAGGTAATAATATGATTTTCTAATGATGCTTTATCAATTAAATTGATTTCTGCCATATATAATATAATCTCTTGTAGCTTATATTTACCGGATACATATTTACCACCAATGGTATTGAGTAATATATGTGCTAAATCATCAATATTTGCTTCTAAGAAATATCCCTTTTGATAAACACTGATTAAGGTAATCAAATAAGACATAACCCCTAAGGGTCCATAACGTTTACTAAGCTTGATGATTTTCGGATCATTAAAGAAGTCCACATCAATGTTAAAGTAATCCAATCCAAACTTGTTTGCCATGTTTAAATGCTCTCGCTTCATGAAGTGTAATAAATTCTAGAATTGCTTTTTTTGTAAAGCGCCAGCCACTTGGTAATTTATAACCTTTTAGTTTTCCTTCTTTTAAATACTTATAGACTGTTCTGGGAGACAGCTGTAAGAAATCAGCGACCTCTTTTAATCTATATCCTTGTAAGTCATTGTTACTTTTAATCATTTAGTCTTCTTCTCCTTTTGAGTGTTCTTTTTCTAACATATTAACAATGCGTTCTTCTGACAAATCTTCAACACGTCTAATATTATGTGCATAAATCATCGTTGTTTCAATGTTCTTATGTCTTAATAATTGTTGGGTTGATTCAATACTTCCACCATTTTTTAAATTTAAATGTGCGACAGTATGCCTTAATGAATGTGGTGTAATCTTTGGTGAATCAATCCCTGCTTTTAACAACATCTTTTTAATCATCTTGCCAATGAAGTCTCTTGACAATGGTTTATCATCAGCTTCCTTTTGATGTCTAGTGAATAAATATTTATTTTTATCCGTTCTTTTTCTTTTGTATTCATTTATCGCATCTAAGACAATCATCGGAAGTTTAACAAATTCATCTTTTCCATCACGTCCTTTTCCTTGAACATAGAGTATGGGTATTTTCCCTTCTAAGATGCTAATGTCTTTAAGTTTAGCGCGCGATACTTCAACCGTTCTTAATCCTGTTACAATCATTAAAAGAATCATGGCATGATTTCTTAACTCAATGATATCACCACTCTTTGGCATAGAAACTTCATATAATTTATTAAGTTGTTCTAAGGATAAAGGTTCTTTCCGGTAGATTTGTTCTACCCTAGCGCCTTTAACACCTTCAGAAATATCATTGATAAAACATTCATCTAATTTATGATAGCTTTGATTGAGCCTTGCCCATCTATAGAAGCTTTTAATCACAACCATATGTTTTTGAATCGTTGTATTTGATAATCCCTTATCATAAATATAGGTTCTGTAATTTATGACTTCACTTCTTCTTGGATATCTAATATTTCTACTCTTTAAATAAAGTCCATAATTATTTAATATGCCTTTGTAATTTTTAATACTTAATGTTTTTAAATCTAAATTTTCTAAATATAAATCAATCGCTTGATCGATTGGATGATACTTAATCATAACAACTCTCACCTACTTTCCCTCGTTGCTTTAAATAATCATACTCATAGAGATAAAACTCTTCAATGGTGATATTCAAACTCATGGCGATTTTATGTGCCATCATTAATGATAGTCTCATCCCTCTTTTCCCTGATTCGATCATCTGGTAATGGTTATAACTCATACCCGCTGCTTCAGAGACTTCGTCAATTGTGTAAGCATTAATTTTTCTTAATGCTTTTAAATATAATCTTTTAGACATGGGTCCTGCCCATAGGGCGATAGCCTTTTATCTTCTTTATCATTTTATCTTTTTACTTTCCTTTACTTTACTTTGTATGAAAAAATGTATTATTTCAGTGTTTTTACCGGTTTTTATTAACACCAAAAAGTTGACATTGTCAACTAAGCTATCAAAAATTAAGGGAAATGTAAGCCATATCAAATCTAAGTTATCTATATCAACACATAGATAAACACATCAAAGAAAACGGATTTTAATCTAACCATTAGAACATGAAATTTTGGTGAAGATCAGAACATGGTTAAATATTATAAGTTTTATTATGTGGTTTATGTCTTTCAAACCATTAATATTTAAGCTTAGAGACGTTTGCTCGAGCTATATCTAGTTTATCAAAATAAAACGAACGAAATGAAAGTATTTGATTATTTTACCAAAAGTGTCCAACTAGACGTGTCAAGAAGCTCAAAGCATAAAATTATTTATTTTTTCATTTATTTTTTTTGGCCTTAACTAAGCCATAAAAGATAAATATGAACTTTCAGCATTACGAAAGATAAAGTCCAGACAGACAAAAAGTGTCTAGCCAGAGTTTTTGTATACTCTTTTTCTTAGTATGTCAAA
>Ga0136557_1000825_pt1 | contig 22071 bp, 17 predicted proteins | sample AntRauTorckE6832_FD_104796 | JGI IMG/M metagenome (GOLD analysis project Ga0136557, IMG submission 104796) | Saline lake microbial communities from Rauer Islands, Antarctica - Metagenome Torckler E6 #832 | ecosystem: Environmental > Aquatic > Non-marine Saline and Alkaline > Saline | place...
CAGTATTATTCGCTTCGGCGTCAGCTTCTACCTTATCAAAATACCCTGCAGGAATGTCAATGACTTGCTTAATCGGTAAGTTATATTTGGTTGCAAACTCATAGTCGCGTTCATCGTGAGCAGGTACTGCCATTACCGCACCTGAGCCATAGCTCATAAGTACATAATTGGCAACCCAAACAGGCACTTCTTCGCCAGTCAATGGATGGGTCACAGTTAGGCCAGTATCCATACCAATTTTTTCGGCTTTAGCAAGGTCTGCCTCAGCGACTGAGCCTTTCTTGCAAAGGGCACAAAACTCTGCAATCGCTTTATTATTCTCGGAGGCATATTGGGCTAGCGGGTGCTCTGCGGCCACTGCCACATAAGTGACACCCATCAAGGTATCAGGACGAGTGGTAAAGACGTCTAAGCTATTGCTTTGACCAGCCAGCTCATAAGGGAAATGGACTTCCATACCGGCACTACGACCAATCCAGTTACGCTGCATGGTTAGCACTTCAGACGGCCAATGACCTTCTAACTGGTCTAAATCATCAAGCAGCTCATCAGCATAATCGGTGATGTTAAAGTAATACATTGGGATATCGCGCTTCTCGACCATTGCACCACTACGCCAGCCTTTACCATCGATGACTTGCTCATTGGCTAATACAGTATTGTCGATTGGATCCCAGTTGACGGTTGCAAGCTTTTTATAGACCAAGCCTTTTTTATATAACTGCAAAAACAACCACTGCTCCCACTGATAATATTCAGGGCTACAAGTGGCAAATTCACGTGACCAGTCAATAGACAAGCCAAGCAATTTTAGCTGGGCGCGCATACTGTCGATATTCTCAAACGTCCACTTGGCAGGCGGCGTCTGATTGGCAATCGCGGCGTTTTCTGCTGGCAAGCCAAAACCATCCCAGCCCATTGGCTGCATGACTTCATAACCTTTAAGGCGATAATAACGGCTTAATACATCAGAAATAGTATAGTTGCGCACGTGACCCATATGCAGCTTACCACTTGGGTACGGAAACATAGACAGCATATAACGGCTTGGCTTATCGCTTGGCTCATTGCTGACTTCAAAACGCTTATCTGTTGCCCATTTGGCTTGCTGCTGCGCTTCGATAAGTTGCGGCTGATATTGGGTCTTGTCGCTAGAAGTATTATTAGTATGGTTAGTATTAGCAGTTTCTGCTGTTACGGCGTTGGTCATAGTTGGCTCGGAATCGGTTATTACAGATAAATGGGGTGAAATTTTATAATGCCATAGCATAGCTTAATTTGGCGAAAATTGCGACGATAGGATGTCGCCTTTCATTGATTACCTAGTGGCTTTTCAGCTTATATTCGGCGCTTGCCGATATCTACATTTGCCATGTGCCAGCTTCAAGCATTATTTGAGTATAATAAACAGTAACGTTCATTGACAAGGAGACATTATGACCATCACTATTTACGGTATCAAATCTTGTAGCACCATGAAAAAAGCCTTTACCAAGCTTGATGAGTTGGGCGTTAGCTATAACTTTCATGATTATAAAAAACAAGATATTGATAAAGAAACGATACAGCGCTGGGTGGATAGCCTAGGTATTGATAAAGTATTAAACAAACGCGGAACGACATGGCGTAAGCTAGAAGATGCTCAAAAGCAAGCGGCGGATAGCGATGTGGATAAATCCATTGATTTACTCATTGAAAATACCAGTATGATTAAGCGTCCGATAGTTGAAGGTGAGCTGACTGATAAAAATAAGCCGATATTATTATGTGGCTTTGATGAAGCCGAGTTTGATAAAGTTTTTTCGTAAAAGACTACTGCTACCATCAATAAAGCCCGAGCTAAGAACCTCTTAGCTCGGGCTTTGTAACACCTAAAATAAACCAAATCACACTTGCGAGCCATATAAGCAAGACGTAAAAGCGAATTTGTTCGGCATTCCAATCTAGTGCAAACCACTCAATGAGGAAAAATGACTTCCACCCTTCTATCCATTTTGCGCCACCATAGCCAATAATCCACCAGCAGTACAGGCTTTCTAAGATAAAAAGTAGACACCAAAGCCACAATGCCATGATTTACTCCTGCTATTCTGCCAATGATTAGCCTAGATCTCGACTGATTAATGTACCAACACCTTCGTTGGTAAAAATCTCTAACAGCGTCGCATGCGGTACGCGGCCATCGACGATAACAGCACTTTTTACGCCGCTACGAACGGCATCAAGCGCACATTGAATTTTAGGAATCATGCCGCCTGAAATCGTACCATCTTCAATTAGGCTGTCCACAGTCTTAGGCGTCAAACCAGTGACGACTTCGCCATCACGACCCAATACCCCTTTGATATTGGTTAATAGCATGAGTTTCTCTGCCTGCAAGAATTCGGCGACTTTACCAGCAACCAAATCGGCATTGATATTATAAGTATTGCCTTCTTCATCGACGCCAAGAGGGGCGATAACAGGAATAAAGTCAGAAGCAATCAGCATGTTAATCACGTCTTTATTGACGCTGACCACGTCCCCGACAAAGCCCAAATCTACCGGTACAGCAACACCATCTGTGCCGATTTTTTCCATCATCAATTTTTTAGCCAAGATTAAGTTGGCATCTTTACCCGTCAAGCCGATAGCGCAGCCGCCATGTTTATTGATCAAGCTCACAATCGATTTATTAACATTGCCGCCAAGTACCATCTCGACGATATCCATGGTGTCCTTGTCAGTAACGCGCATCCCATCGATACGGTCTGAGTGCCGCCCAAGCTCTTTTAATAAATTATCCACTTGTGGACCGCCACCATGTACGACCACAGGATGCATACCAACAGTTTTGAGTAGGACGATATCTCGGGCAAATGAGCTTTCAAGCGCAGGATCGGTCATGGCATTGCCGCCGTATTTGACCACAATGATTTTATCGACGAAGCGTTGAATATAGGGCAGGGCGGTGGTCAAGACTTCAGCAGTAATTTTGGCTTCATCTAAATTCAAGGTCATTATAAACTCCTAAAATACGGTGTTAAGCGATTGGTTGTTGTTATAAAAGGTCATAAATAACAAAGTTACATTTGTGATAAAAAAATAGTTTTGATAACTGACTACTGAGGGGAAATAGCTACAATCTGCGCAGCTAGATTTTCATCAAAAGGCAAACATAGCGCGGCAAATTTTGCTTGAATATCTTGTAGATGTGCCATGCTGTCTCCTGCAAAGCGCGCGGTTAAATTGTGACTGGTATTAGATTGACGTATGACCCCAAAACCATGGGCGAAATCTAGACGCACGCCATCAATACAGCTCAGAGTTGTACCTATTGGCAATAAGTCTTTGGCTTGCTCTATGCTAATAGGGAGGCTTTTTATAGAGCAACTACAAAGCGTCCGCTGACAGGTACTGAGTACTTGATATTCAGCCTGGATAGACAGTGGAGCGGTTACTTTTATGAGTTGTTGTAAGTACACGCATAGTCGAGTTAGCTGCTCAATGATTGAGCAATCAGTTGACGCACTTACTGGCAGCGGTAAATAATGATCGGCAGTACTGACAATGTTTGGTAATTGATAGATGATATTAGCAAGATTTGTTGTAGGATTTAGACTATTTGAGTTATCAGCTGCCAGCCAATGCAACAGTCTTAAAGCTGCATATATGGCATCATCATAGACAATAAAGCGACTGTCGTTAAAGATAAAATGCCCCGATAACTCTCCAGCAAATACGATTTGCCCAGCAGAGTCCTGCATCTGTTGGCGCATTAGACTACTGCCAGTTTTGCTGATGATAGGTTCTGCGCCAAGCTCAGTCAGTAGCTTCGGCAAATGATGCGAACATTTAATATCAAAGAGAATTTGCGGCGGAGATTGCAACTGGGTACAAGCGACTGGACGCTCAGTCAATATCACCTTTGCTAATAAGTAGAGTAAGTGATCGGGTGTGACTACCTTGCCTGTATTATCGACGATCATTAGTCGGTCGCCATCACCGTCAAAGGCGATACCTATATCTGCCTGATGATTAATTACGCTTTGCTGCAACTGTTTGAGCCGATGTGGTTCAGTAGGATCGGGATTGCCAGTAGGGAAATCTCCATTAGGCGTGTCATTAAGCATGATGACACAGTGGCAAAAACGATCAAACAATTGTGGCGCGATATGACTGGTCGCACCATGCATGCAATCGATAACAACCATCAAATCTAGCTTGGTAAGAAATGATTGGTTATCATGCGGATAGAGTGCTTTGAACACTTGCACAATAGCATCAATATAATGCGCTGCTACTTGCTCAGGCGATAAAGACATTTGCTGATTGCTAATAGGGTTATCCACTACATGTTGTGGAGTGCTTGACGCTTTATAGCCTTTTTGATTATCTTCTTTATCAATCACTTTTTGAAAATCAGTAGTTTTAAACCCGTTTTCTTGCAGGCAGCCTTTATGGAAGTTACTTTTTTCAAGCATACTGTTGTCTAAAGAACGTTCAATTAACTGCTGATGAATAACTTGCTGGTAAAGCGCCTGAATGTCTTCAATGCTAGGGGATTGATGGTTGACCAACCATTTAACACCTAAAACATCTCTCGCAGAATGACTGGCAGTTACGATAATGCCATGTCCCTGATATTGCTCTGCCCAAAATACCATCATAGGCGTGGTAATCAGTCCCAACTGGATAACTTGTAAGCCACATTCGCTCAATGTATTAGCAAGTCTGTAAGCAATGACATCGCTATCACGACGTACATCACAGCCAATCACGACGATAGCTTTTTGGCTAGGCGTGCGATGAGTCAAATTTGGCGCAAATGTGCTTTTATCAAAATTAGATTCTATTGGAGACTGATTTGGCACGTTATAAAGATGCGCAAAGGCATACCCTAAAGCTTGAACAAAGTCATCATTAAAATACTGGCGCGAACCGCGAATATCATAGGCACGAAATAAGGAGTGCTGCGCAGCAAAAAACGGCATCTTTTACTTCCTTATTATCGTGATAAATATGAATAATAAATAAATCGCTGATAGTTTTTTATACAGCTTAGGTTATGCGATTTAGACTATATAATTTAGAGCAAATGATAATGACTACTGACGACCGGAGTGTCCAAAACCACCAGCACCACGTGCGCTGGTATCACTAAATTCTGTCACGACTTCAAATTCAGGACGGGCAACAGGGACAACCACATATTGTGCCATGCGTTCTGCAGGACTTAATACAAAGTCTTCCTGGCTACGATTCCAAATACTGACCATCAGCTCACCTTGATAATCAGCATCGATAAGTCCAACCAAGTTACCCAAAACAATACCATGCTTATGTCCAAGACCTGAACGCGGTAAAATCATACCTGCAAAGTTAGGATCTTGTATATAAACCGCCAAACCAGTACCAATCAAATGGGTAGCACCCGCTTTAATCGTTAAAGGCTCATCAATACAAGCGCGCAAATCAATACCTGCGCTGCCGTCAGTGGCACGAGTAGGCAAAGAAAACGCTTTATCTTCAGTGATTTTAGGGTTTAAGACTTTAACTTGTACAGCTTGCATAACGTACTCACTTAACGATTTAATAGTTTTATAAACAGAATGAATTTAGGGCGTGCCCTAATTTTTAAATTTAATTGCTTAACAACAACTATTTTTATAAATAGCTGATGATTTTTAACTTCTAGTTTCTAAATTTTAATAAGCGATTGATTAAAGAATCAATATACTTGCCAAGCCCAAAAACGACATAAAGCCAACAATGTCCGTTACCGTGGTGAGAATAACAGAGGCAGACAACGCCGGATCAATATTCATGCGCTTTAGCATCAGTGGAATACTAATGCCCGAGACATTAGCAGCGGTCATATTAATCGCAATCGCTAGACCGATGACCGCGCTGATTTTAATGTTATGAAACCACAATTGCGCAATAAACGCCATAATTATCGCCCATATGATACCGTTTATCGCCCCAACCCACAGCTCTTTATTTAATAGCCATACGCGGTTAGAGCCACCAATTTGTCCCATTGCCATACCGCGAATGACGACGGTAAGCGTCTGCGAGCCTGCAATACCGCCCATACTGGCAACTACGGGCATAAGAATCGCCAGAGCCACCACTTTTGCTAATACGGCTTCAAACTGCCCAATTACAGCAGCGGCTAATAGTGCCGTACATAAATTGATACCAAGCCAAATACTACGGCTTTTTGCACTGGTCAAAATAGGTGCGAACAGCTCTTCGTCTTGACTGACACCAGCAAGGTTTTTCATGGTACTGTCGACATCATCTTGGATGATTTCCATGATGTCCTCACCGTTTAATTGACCGACCAGCTCGCCATGACTGTTAATCACTGGGGCAAAACGAATGTCTTCTGAGCGAAAAATCGCCGCCGCATCTTGAATGTCCAAGCGATCATTGATGGTAATGGCGCTATCAATCAAATCGGCAACTAAGGTGCTTTGGTCATGCTTAATCAAATCAGCGAGACTTAATAAGCCAAGCAGTTGCTGGCTTTGATCGACAACCAATAGCTCTTGGCTTTCATCATCGAGCAGCTCAATATCTTCTCGCAGCCAGTTTTGAACATCAGCCAGCGTCATATCCTCTTGGACTTGAATAAGCTCAGGATCCATATAGCTGCCAACTTCCCAGTCGGCATAGGTATCGAGTTTATTGACCTGAATACGTATTTCTTCATCCAAAGTTGCCATCACTGAAGTACGCACACTTTCGGTAACGGTGTCTAAAATCTCTGAGATGTCTTGTGCATCAAGATCTTGGGTAAACAGCGATATCTCTTTTGACGAGATATTTTCCATCAATGGCTGGCGTGTATCAAACTCTAGCTCAGCTAATACTTCACCTTTGATATTCTCTGGGACTTGTGCCCAAATCAGTAGTCGGCTCTGAGTCGGGAACGACTCTAGTAAGTTGGCAATCTCATATTCTGACTGCTTCCCTAAAAACTCAGTAATCGCTTCAAAAGCCTTGTCCGCAACCAACTCTTGCAAATAGAGTAGTTTATACTCAGCGTTAGATTCAGCCGGATTATAATCTCCCTGTCGTGTCGATGGTCGTGCAGAATTCGGCGTAGGAGCGGGCATAAAAGTTCCAAGTTTTTCAAAATATATAAATAATAATGACTAAGATCTAAGCTTAATGAATCAGTTGTATTTGTTAGCTTTTTTAATGGTTAAACATTATCGATTGCCCAATAAAGCCCGAATATTAGCCAAGTATTCATCAGCAACTGCTGCGGGGTCTTTGGTGGCTTTTTGTTTTTTTGCTTTGGCAGGCCAATCGATATGATCTTCTGGCAACTCATCTAAAAATCGTGATTCAGAAGTGACGCGCATTTGACCACCAGCACGGCGCTGAGTGGCTAGTGTCAAAGTTAGCTCGCGACGCGCGCGAGTAATGCCCACATACATCAAGCGCCGTTCCTCTTCGACCGTCTCGCTTAGGATAGAGTTGCGATGTGGTAGCATCTCTTCCTCAAGCCCCATGATATAAACAAAATCAAACTCCAAGCCTTTTGCCGCATGTAAGGTCATTAGATTAACTTTATTGGTGTTTTCTTCTTCCTGCTGCTGCTCCAGCATATCAAGCAATACCAGCTTGCGAATGATGGTATCAATGGTACGGTCTTCGTCTTCTTCGGCGCGATTAATCAGTGATTGAATACTGGTATAAAGCATGTCGATATTATCAATGCGGTTTTTTTCTTGCTGCGGTGTTTTAGAGTCACTACGCACAAAATCAATATAACCGGTCTCATCAATCATCTGGCGTACGATTGGCACAGGGTCAGGATGTTGATCAAGCTCGCGAGTATAGTGCTCAATAAAGTCGCCAAACTCCTTTAACGTACTATAAGATTTCGACGGTAAAACGTGGGCCAGACCGGCATGCGTACAAGAAGCCAGTAGCGAGATGCTATGTTCTTGTGAAAATAAGCCAAGCTTTTCAAGCGTGGCTGGTCCCATACCGCGCTTGGGCGTATTAATCACGCGCAAAAAAGCACTGTCGTCTTCTGGGTTTAAAATCAGACGTAAGTAGCTCATAACGTCTTTAATTTCACTACGAGCAAAGAACGACTGACCACCCGATAATTTATAAGGCACTTGCAGTTGACGCAACTGCGCCTCTAGCATCCGCGCTTGGAAGTTACTGCGATAAAGAACGGCATATTGTTCCCACTCATTGCCAAAGCGCAATTTATGCGTGACGATTTCTTTGGCGACACGCTCAGACTCATCATCATCATTACGGCAATTGATAATACGGATTTTTTCGCCTTGACCTTTATCTGACCAGAGTTTCTTTTCAAATAAATGTTCATTGTTGGTAATAACCGCATTAGCTGAAGTTAAAATACGCGTGGTCGAGCGATAGTTTTGCTCAAGCATGACGATTTTTAATTTTGGGAAATCCTCTTTAAGTAAACCCATGTTTTCAGGTTTAGCACCGCGCCATGCATAGATAGACTGGTCATCATCGCCAACGACAGTAAAGCGTCCTTGTGGTCCGACCAAATATTTGATCATCTCATACTGAGCGGTATTGGTATCTTGATATTCATCGACCAGCAAATAGCGAATACGGTTTTGCCATTTATCACGTAGCTCTCGATTTTCACGCAGTATTTTGGTCGGTAAGACAATCAAATCATCAAAATCAACGGCGTTATAAGCCCGTAGATTGCGCTCATATAAAGCATAAAGCGTCGCAAAAATCATATCTTCTGGATCGTCTAAGGTTTCCATCGCCTTATCCGGCTCAATCAAATCATTTTTCCAATCAGAAATCATCTTGATTGCTTTACCAACCAACTCACGACTTTCAGCGCCGCTTAAGTTATCACGCATCATAAGCTCCATTAGCAAACGCTTGCTATCGTCGCTGTCCATAATGGAGAAATTGCCTTTCAATGGCGTATGAAGCAGCTCATATCGCAGAAACTGCAGCCCAAATTGGTGAAAGGTTGAAACCGTTAGACCACGGGTCTTTTCACTCGGTAGTAGCTTACTGACTCGAGCTTTCATTTCACGCGCCGCTTTATTGGTAAAGGTCACCGCCGTGATCCGCTCAGCAGGCATATTGCATTCTTCGATCAGATAAGCAATCTTGCGGGTAATCACTGACGTCTTACCGGAGCCGGCACCTGCTAACACCAGTAGCGGACCAGATACGTAGAGCATGGCTTCTTGTTGTTTGGGATTAAGTTGACTCATAACGTGACCTGTAAGACAAAAGCAAAAAGAGGGTAGCAGTAAATCGTAAAATGCCACTAGCTGCCATCAAGCGAAAAATACGTTCGTTAAAATAGAGGGCATATTGGCATTTTAAATAGAGTAACTCACAGAATAATTTTAAAGTTTTAGGCAATCTGCGAGCAAAATTAGGTGAGTTATTATAAAGCAAAACCAAGGCTTTTGGGCAGGAGTTAGTAGCGTGGAATATATAAGATTATGAGGTATATATAAGGTACGTCTTGAAAAATGACATAGAGAAATATTTTGTTTCAATGAAAACCGTCGAAAATTTGGCCAATACAAGCTCATTTCCCATGAATAAAAATAAGGAGTCAGACTTAAGTATTATCCATTATGGAAGTGAAAGTGAAATAATTACAAGCTGTGACTAACTGCGCGTTTTATATAGATTTTTCATCTTAGTTAGCAGTCAATTAATAATATATTCCTTAAACTTTTAGAAAGTTTTTAGAGCAGGATGATGAATAATCTATAGCATAGTTTGCGGATAAAAAAACCTATTTTTTTTGCCGATAAAGTGACCGCTCAATGCAGTTAAAAACTAGCTTTTGATTGCCGATATGCGTATAGTACGTAAATAATTTATGCCAGTTGTCACGTCATTGTTGACCACGTGTAATGAGCTATTAAATCAATTAAATAAACTATCGAATATGACATTGATTTAATACGTTGATCTTACGTTGTTAGAAGATGCGTTGGGCGACCAGCCTTTATCCGCATATAGAGCGGACACTCTACAGTTGGTCAGATCTGACATCGTCGTCAATAAGCTTGATAATTGGTTGTTACCAGTACAGAACCTAACATGTGACTCAATGACAGTTACTTAAATACAGTGACAGTTGCTTTGTGTTTTCGTCTGCGTTATGCCTGTCGCTTGACGACCTTAATATGTAGGTCGATGCTTGCGCGGCGTGTAACACTCGATTGGGTGAGGAGCACGTATTATCATGTCTGCTTTTAATTGGTCAGCCATTGCTTTTATTTTAGCCGCCATTGGGCTAGTTGTTTTTATGCTGGTCGTCCCGCGTCTACTTGGCGGTCGCTCACATGGCTCACAAAAAGAAGAGATATTTGAAGCGGGTGTTGTCGGATCTGGCAACGCCCGTATTCGTTTGTCTGCCAAATTCTATTTGGTGGCGATTTTCTTTGTTATTTTTGATCTAGAAGCCCTTTACTTATATGCTTATGCAGTCTCAGTTCGTGAAGCTGGCTGGCTTGGTTTTGCTGCGGCCGCCATATTTATCACCATCTTGATCATTGGCTTGGTATACGAGTTGAGCTTGGGTGCGATGAATTGGGCACCGGCTGATAAGCTACGCAAAAAAGCCCGCCTATATGCTGCACCCGCAGGCTTTAGTTTAGCTGACATCACCAAGTTCGATGGTGTTGATGAACTCATGGTCGATCCTACGGGCAAGATACCTGCGCAGTCCTCCGGTCAGATTAATGTCTCAAACAATATTGAGACCAATCGTCGTCACTTACAAAACATTGATCATATTAATACCACGGGTAATGTCACTTCTGTGGACTTTGCGACGTCTGCACAAACAGATAAAATGACGCGTTAATGAATAACAGTGCGTGTTAATTAGTGAATAACAAAATTATTTAATAATGAAGTTAAGGCAGTAGTGAGGGCAAATCATTGCCGCACTTTGTTTAACATAAAGGTTGTATGTTATGAAATACACATTAACAAAAGCCAACCCTGATGCAGATGTCTATCCTGCTCAGACAAGCCAAACTGTCAACGATCCAATGGAAGATGAAGTCAATAAAAACGTCTTTATGGGTCGTCTAGAAGATCTTGTGCATTCAACAGCAAACTGGGGGCGCAAGCACTCACTGTGGCCATTTAACTTTGGTACCTCATGTTGTTATGTCGAATATGCGACTACTTTAACGGCGGTTCACGATTTGTCACGCTTTGGTGCCGAAGTTATTCGCGCCTCGCCACGTCAGGCAGATGTGATGATTGTTGCTGGTACTTGCTTTGTTAAAATGGCACCCGTTATTCAACGTCTATACGAGCAAATGCTTGAGCCAAAATGGGTCATCTCGATGGGGGCTTGTGCCAACTCGGGCGGTATGTATGACATCTATTCAGTCGTGCAAGGCGTGGATAAAATTATCCCCGTCGACGTCTATGTGCCTGGTTGTCCGCCACGTCCAGAAGCATTGATTCAAGGCTTGATGTTATTACAAGAATCTATTACTAAAGAACGTCGTCCGCTGGGTATCCATGTCAATGATCAGGGTGTCTATCAGCCGCAGATGACGCCTGAGCGTGACCGTAAGCAAGCAGATCGTATCGCTGTGAAAAACTTACGTAGCCCAGATAGTATTTAGTTAAGCAGTTTGGCGTAGTTATTAATAATTGTTAGAAGTGCGCGTACGCTCATCATAGTTTGGTTATGATTATCATCTTTTATTATGGTTGTCATGGTTCAGTTATGATTAATGAAGGAAGACATCATTCATGGTCACGGTAGTCGAAAACACAGATCCTAAGATCAAGCCTGTCCCAGCAGTTATCAAAGAGCTGGAAGAAAAATATGCTGGTAAGTTCGTTGTGCAGCACACGGTTGACGACATTCCAACGGTTTGGGTGGCACGCGCTGATTTATTAGACGTTCTCTTATTCTTACGCAAATTGCCAAAACCTTATGTCATGTTATTTGACTTGTCAGCGATAGATGAGCGTTTACGTCAGCATCGTCAAGGTTTACCTGACAGTGATTTTACGGTGTTTTATCACTTGATGTCGCTTGAGCGTAATAGTGATGTACGTATCAAAGTTGCGCTCAGTGAAGAAGATTTAAACGTCCCAAGTGCGACACAGATTTGGCCCAATGCCAACTGGTATGAGCGCGAAGTCTGGGACATGTTTGGTATTGTCTTTACTGGTCATCCGCATTTAACCCGTATCTTATTGCCAAAATACTGGGAAGGTCATCCACTGCGCAAAGAATATCATGCGCGGGCAACTGAATTTACCCCGTATTTCTTGAATACCGCCAAACAACAATACGAGCAAGAAAACCTGCGCTTTGTCCCTGAAGAGTGGGGTATGAAACGCTCGGGTCGCGATGAAGACTTTATGTTCTTGAACATCGGTCCTAACCATCCATCCGCTCATGGTGCTTTCCGTTTGGTACTACAGCTTGATGGCGAAGAAGTCGTCGATTGTATCCCTGATATTGGCTATCACCATCGCGGTGCCGAAAAGATGGCTGAGCGTCAAACGTGGCACTCATTTATTCCTTATACCGACCGTATCGACTATCTCGGCGGCGTAATGAATGAGCTACCGTATATCATGTCGGTTGAAAAGCTTGCAGGAATTACGATTCCGCCGCGCGCTGAAACCATCCGCGTGATGATGAGTGAGTTTTTCCGTATTACCAATAACTTGCTGTTTGTCGGTACCTTTATCCAAGATGCCGGTGGTATGACGCCGGTATTCTATATGTTTACCGATCGCCAAAAAGCTTATGACGTTATCGAAGCCGTAACCGGTTACCGTATGCATCCAGCTTGGTTTCGTATCGGTGGTACGGCACATGATTTACCGCGTGGCTGGCAGCGTTTGGTACGTGAGTTCTTAGATTGGATGCCAAAACGCTTGGATGAGTATGTCAAAGCAGCATTGCAAAACAGTGTGCTTAAAGGTCGTACCCAAGGTGTTGCCCAATATAATACCAAGCAAGCATTGGCGTGGGGCGTTACTGGCGCAGGTTTGCGTGCAACGGGTTTGGATTTTGATTTGCGTAAAGCGCGTCCGTACATGGGATACGAGAACTACGATTTTGAAGTGCCAGTCGGCTATAACGGCGATGCTTATGATCGTTGTATGGTGAAAGTTGAAGAGATGCGCCAGTCGCTACGTATTATCCGTCAATGTATGGATAATATGCCGCAAGGTCCTTATAAAGCGGATCATCCATTGGCAGTACCACCGCCAAAAGATCGTACCTTGAATGATATTGAAACCTTGATTAATCACTTTATCTCTGTTTCTTGGGGTCCTGTGATGCCAGCGGGTGAGTGCACAACGATTGTAGAAGCGACTAAAGGTCTAAACAGCTATTACATCACCTCGGATAAAGCGACGATGAGCTATCGCACGCGTATTCGTACGCCGACATTCGCGCATTTGCAGCAAATGCCATCAGTTATTAATGGCTCACTGGTATCCGATGCCATTATGTATCTGGCATCGATTGATATTGTGATGGCGGATTGTGACCGTTAGAGCGTCTGTGGTTATACGTTTATCATTATCGTTTATATATTAAAAGTACGACGCGTTCATTAACATATTATCGCCAAATTGGCACACCAAAACGCTGTCATTGCGCCATGAGCGCAACAAACACAGTGGGATGAGTGAGGAAAGAAAAAGATTATGAAAATTGTTTCCGATAAAATGCCAAAAGTAGATGTGGCAAGTATCTTAACTGCAGAAGAAATTGCGGCTATCCATGAGTTTATGCATCATTATCCCCATCCACGAGCAGCGTCTTTAGATTCGCTAAAAATCGTGCAAAAACGTAACGGCTGGGTCGATGATGCACAAGTGAATGCGATTGCTAATATTTTAAATGTTCCTATGACGGATATGGATGGGGTAGCAACCTTCTTTAACCGTATCTATCGTCAGCCAGTTGGTCGTCATGTCATCCTTGTTTGTGATTCGGTGGCTTGTTATTTAACAGGCTATGAAGCACTAGCAGCTGAGCTCAAAACGCAGCTAGGTATCGACTATGGTCAAACCACTGTTGACGGTCGTTTTACGCTATTGCCGATTTGCTGTTTAGGCAACTGTGACAAAGGTCCTGCGGTATTGATTGATGAAGATACCTATGGTCCTGTCCAGCCTGAAGAAGTCGCCCAATTGTTGGAGCTATACGCATGAGATTAACTGTTTCAGAGCAGATTGCTCTTCGTAATCAAGGCAAAGCGCCAAGCCAACTTAATGAACAGCGTATTCCTATCTATGGCGATAGAGCGACTGCTACCAGTGAAACCAAACCACTGACATGGCGCTTAGCGCATCATGATGCTGTGCTTGATTTGGCCACTTATGAATCATTACGTGGTTTTGAAGCGTTAAAGATAGCGTTAAACCAATCGCCAGATGATACGTTAAATACTATTAAAGAAGCGGTGGTAAAAGGTCGCGGCGGTGCAGGTTTTCCAGCAGGTATTAAATGGTCGCTAATGGCACCACCTGATGGCGGTCCACGCTATCTAGTCTGTAATGCTGACGAGATGGAGCCGGGTACGTTTAAAGACCGTTTGCTCATGGAGCGTTTGCCGCTTCAGCTTATTGAAGGCATGCTTATTTCTGCCTATGCGATTGGTGCAACAGCCGGTTATATCTTTATCCGTGGTGAATATATCTTAGCTGCGGAGCGTTTAACGGCAGCGATCGAAGAATTAAAAGCCAATAATCTAGTCGGCGATAATATTTTAGGCTCAGATTTTAGTTTTGATTTACATGTGCATACGGGTGCAGGTCGTTATATTTGTGGTGAAGAAACCGCATTGATTAACTGTCTTGAAGGTCGCCGTGCTAATCCGCGTACCAAACCACCATTTCCACAAGTGGCAGGTGCATGGGGTCGACCAACTGTCGTTAATAACGTTGAAACTTTGCATAACGTCTCAGCAATTATCCTGCATGGTAGCAAGTGGTATCAAGACTTGCCAAAAGCCAAAGGTGTGGTCGAAACGCCGGGTACTAAACTATTTGGCTGTTCAGGCTTGGTCAATGATCCCGGTCTTTGGGAATTACCATTTGGTTATACGGCACGTGAGATCATTGAAGATTTTGCGGGTGGTATGCAGGAAGGCCGCACGCTTAAGGCTTGGTTACCGGGCGGCGCATCAACGGATTTTTTAACCGCTGAACATTTAGATACTGTTGTTGATTTTGATACCATTCAAAAAGCCGGTAGTCGTATGGGTACAGGCCTGCTGATGGTCGTCGACGAAGAGCAAGATATGGTGCCATTGGTACGTAACCTTGAGATTTTCTTTCAGCGTGAATCGTGTGGTTGGTGTACGCCATGCCGTGATGGTCTACCGTGGGGCGTTAAAATCCTTACCGCTATCAATGATGGCGAAGGGCAGATGGGCGATGTTGAAAAGTTAGAAGGGTTAACCCGTGACTTATGGATCGGTAAAACCTTCTGTGCCCATGCGCCGGGTGCGATGGAACCACTCATGAGTGCAATTAAATATTTCCGTCCTGAGTTTGATCAAAAGATTGCGCAGGCGGTTGGTGAAGATGTCATTGAGGCTGCAGCCAGTCAACAGCTAGATGTGAAATAAGGAGAGCGGCATGGCAGTCATACATATTGATGGAACCACTGTCGAAGTAGATAGCGCGGATAACTTGCTACAAGCATGCTTGTCCCTCGGCATTGATGTGCCGTATTTTTGTTATCATCCAGCCCTTGGCTCCGTAGGCTCTTGCCGTCAGTGCGCGGTTAAGCAATATATGACCAAAGAAGATATGGAAGCGGGTCGCGGTCGCCTGGTGATGTCCTGCATGGTCGCCCCAGGCGATGATATGTACATCTCAGTGACTGATGATGAAGCGAAGGCGTTCCGTAAGTCGATGGTTGAGCTGTTGATGATTAACCATCCGCATGACTGCCCAACCTGTGAAGAGGGTGGACATTGTCATTTGCAGGATATGACCTATATGTCAGGTCATCATCGTCGTCGCTACCGCTTTACCAAACGCACCCATCATAATCAAGAGCTTGGTCCTTTTATCGCGCATGAAATGAACCGCTGTATCGCTTGCTACCGCTGTGTCCGTTTTTATAAAGACTATGCAGGCGGCGAAGATTTAGGTGTTTATGGCTCAAACGAGCGTGTTTATTTTGGTCGTGATAAAGATGGTCAGTTTGAAAGTGAGTTCTCAGGTAACCTAACGGAAGTCTGTCCAACGGGGGTATTTACCGATAAGACACATTCGGATCGTTATAACCGTAAGTGGGATATGCAGTATGCACCAAGCATCTGTCATGGCTGCTCAGCGGGTTGTAATATCTCTGCCGGTGAGCGCTATGGTGAATTACGCCGTATCGAAAATCGCTATAATGGCGAGGTAAACCGTTACTTCTTATGTGACCGTGGTCGTTTTGGCTATGGCTATGTCAATCGTGAAGACCGCCCGACTCAAGCGCTTGAACGTATTAATGATAAACACGTCAAAATCAATATCGACTATGCTCTTGATGAAACCATTAAGCGTATTAAAGACAAAAAAGTCATTGGTATCGGCTCACCACGTGCCAGTTTAGAGACCAACTTTGCGCTGAAAAACCTCGTTGGTTTTGATAATTTCTCAACAGGTCTTAATCATCAGCAGCAAGCACTGGTCAATAAATGTATTGAAGTATTAAGTACCGAGGGTATTTATAATCCAGGTATGACCGATATTGAAAGCCATGATGCGGTACTGATTTTGGGTGAAGATATCACTCAAACGTCATCACGTGTGGCACTCTCTATCCGTCAAGCGGCGAAAAATGAAGCCATAAAAATGGCGGCTGCTACCAAAACGCAATCGTGGTTGGCTGAGCCAGTCAAACGTATTGCTCAAGGTGCACAAAGCCCAGTATATGTCATCGATGTGACTCAAACCAAACTTGAAGATATCAGTAAGGTCAGCGTCGTAGCGACTCCTGAAGACATCACTAAACTTGGTTTTAAAGTTGCGGATGAAATTGCTAAATTTGCTGATAATTTAGCAAAAATAGTCGATCCGCAAACAGTTGAAAAAGATGCCGATACTGGTATGGATCCCATGCAAGCATTGGCACAGCAAATCGCTTATGACTTGATCCAAGCGGATAAGCCATTGGTTGTCTCTGGTAGCAGCTTATCGTCTATTGCCTTGATAGAAGCAGCTGCGCAAATCACGCAAGCATTAAGCCAAAAGCGTGCAGCGATCAAAGCAACTGAGCAGTATGAAGTTGAGACACATAATGCCAAAGTTGCAGCAGCTGAAGCGCAAGCACAAACAACAACGGCGCAGCAAACAGAAGATAAAGACCTGTCTGCCAAGCCAAATAAGCCTGAAACGGGCGTTAATACTGAAGCACAAGACGATGTTGAACGTCAGCCAGCAACCAAACTTGAGCTAAAAGAAGTCAATAAAAAGTATCATGCCCAAGCGGGTATCTATTTAGCAGTGACAGATGCTAATAGTATCGGTGTTTGTTTACTCGGTGGTCATTCAGTTGAAGAATTGCTGGCGACTGATTTTGATGTGGTGATAGTCGCTGAAAATCAGCTGACTGATGCTATTGATGCGAATAAATTAACTCAGCTATTGACTGATAAAACCGTCATTGCGTTAGATCATCAATTGCTTGATTGGCACAAAGACGTCGATATTGTATTGCCAGCAGCCACTTTTGCTGAAGCAGACGGCACGCTTATTTCTGCCGAAGGTCGTGCGCAGCGCTTCTTCCAAGTTTATGATAATGACTATTATCATCCGCTTAGTAGTATCAAAGAAGGCTGGCGCTGGTTGCATGCTGTGCACAGCAGCTTAGAAGGACGCGATGTCGATTGGACGCAGCTTGACGATGTCATCAATGCTTTGATAGCGACCCATCCTAAGCTTGCCGGTATTAAAGAAGCTGCACCCGATGCTGATTACCGGATGACGGGTCTAAAAATTGCCCGTCAGCCACGTCGTTACTCAGGTCGTACTTCTATGCGTGCGCCTGTCTCTGTCCATGAGCCAATGCAGCCAAAAGATTTGGATACCGGTTTAACCTTTTCAATGGAAGGCTATAGCGGTAAGCAAACCCCGAGCGCGATGATTCCTTTTGCGCAATCTGCCGGTTGGAACTCACCGCAAGCTTGGAATAAATATCAAGATAAAGTCGGTGGTAGTCTCAGAAATGGTGATCCGGGCGTACGCTTGTTCGATCAGTTAGAGCGTTTAGCTACGCGCCAATATGTTGCGCCAGAAGTTAGCTCAGTAGCTACGACGGATATGCATCAAGGACAAGCTAAATTGGTTCCTATTTATAATATTTATGCCAGCTCAATGATGGCATCGCGTAGCCCAGTGGTAGCTGAGCAATTACCAGTAGCTGCATGGCGTATAGGGATTGATGACGCAAAAGATTGGAATATCGCGGCTGGTGATTATCTAGCAATTGAAATTGATAAACAGAAAATCACCTTACCCGTTGAGCTCGTTGGCTATTTAGCTGAAGGTTGTATTGGTTACCCTGTCGGTCAGGTGAGCATTATTCATCCATCAATGCCAGCGTCAGTACGTAAAGTCGATGCACCTATTACGATGATGGGCGGCTTGGCTAATGACGCTAGTGGCAATCCTGAAAATGGCAGTGCTTTAAACAGCTTTGAAGATAACAATAACCGCGCCGTACCGGTAAGCACAGCGCCGACCACCACACAGGAGGTGTAATATGCAAGTCACTCGTATTATCCCTGATGTACCAAATGTTTTGGCAAGTATGATGACCTTTGATACTTGGTCCATACTTTTTATGGTCGTACAATCGCTGGTTATCTTTTTAGTCGTCGTCATTGTCGCGGCAATGATGATTATCTATGAGCGCCGGATGCTAGCACTCTGGCAAGACCGTTATGGTCCAAACCGTGTTGGACCGTTTGGTTCACTACAGCTAGTCGCCGATATGCTCAAAATCTTCTTTAAAGAAGATTGGACGCCAAATTTTACCGATAAGTTTATGTTTACTTTGGCGCCTGCGGTTGCCATGTTTACCGCTCTGGCTTCATTTGCCATTATTCCTATCTCACCAACTCTTGGCGTTGCTGATTGGGATATTGGTATTTTGTTCTTTTTTGCCATGGCTGGTATTGCAGTCTATGCAGTACTGTTCGGTGGTTGGGCATCAGCCAATAAGTTCTCATTACTTGGCGGCTTACGTTCAGCCGCGCAAACCATCAGTTATGAAGTATTTTTAGGCTTGTCGTTGATGGGTGTTGTTGCTTTGACTGGCTCATTTAACTTACGTGCGATTGTTGAAGCACAGGCTGATGGTTGGTATATCATCCCGCAGTTCTTTGGCTTTTTAACTTTTGTGGTTGCTGGTGTTGCGGTCACGCATAGACATCCATTTGATCAACCAGAAGCTGAGCAAGAGTTGGCAGAAGGCTATCACGTTGAATATTCCGGCATGAAGTTCGGTATGTTCTTTATTGGCGAATACGTCAATGTCGTATTGATTTCTGCTTTGATGACCTGCTTATTCTTTGGTGGTTGGTTGGCACCTTTTAATTTAGATATCCCGTTTATTCCACCCGCTTTTTGGTTCATGATTAAGACACTTTTCTTTATGACTATGTTTGTTTTGGCTCGAGGCTCACTCATGCGTCCGCGCTATGATCAGGTGATGAACTTTGGCTGGAAAGTCTGCCTGCCCGTAACCTTGATTAATCTATTGGTTACTGCTGCAGTCATTTTGATTTTTTCCCCAACGTTGTAATCATCACTAGCCATCACTGATGAACTAGGGTAAAGCTGAGAAGGATAATAATCCCATGTTTACTACGATAAAAAAGACCGTCATTGGACTATTTACCATTGTCCGCAGCATGTGGATGGTCAATAGTCATGCGCTCAGACCACGCGACACCATTCTTTATCCTGAGGTGCCAGTACCAGTGCCGCCACGTTTTCGTGGACGTATTATCTTGTCGCGTGACCCTGACGGCGATGAGCGCTGCGTTGCTTGTAACTTGTGCGCTGTGGCATGTCCAGTTGGTTGTATCTCCCTGCAAAAAGCGGAACGTGAAGACGGACGCTGGTATCCAGAGTTCTTTCGTATTAACTTTTCACGTTGTATTTTTTGTGGCTTGTGTGAAGAAGCTTGTCCTACGACAGCTATCCAGATGACTCCTGATTTTGAGATGGGCGAATACGTCCGTCAAGACTTGGTCTATGAAAAAGAGCATTTGCTGATTTCAGGACCGGGTAAATATCCCGATTATAACTATTATCGCGTGACGGGTATGGCGGTAGCAGATAAACCAAAAGGCGCGGCGCAAAATGAAGCGGCACCGATTGATCTAAGGAGCTTGCTACCATGATGAATATTTTAAATAATCCTGAATTGGCAGGGTTTTACTCATTAGCAGCGGTAGCAATATTTGCCAGTTTGCGCGTGGTAACTCAAGCCAATCCAGTCCATGCTATTTTATCGATGATTGTGTCATTGCTGGCAATCGCTGGCATATTTTTTGTGATAGGTGCGCCGTTTGCTGGAGCGCTTGAAATTGTCGTTTACGCGGGTGCCATTATGGTGCTGTTCGTCTTCGTGATTATGATGCTGAATTTAGGCATGCGTAATGATGAGCGGGAAGAGCGTTGGCTTGATGCCGGCACTTGGGCGATACCGACGGGTTTGACGATTATTATCGCGGTTGTGCTGTATGCAATGATTGGTCTTAATCATAACGAAGCTGCCTTGATTGGCGGTACTACGATTTCAGCAAAAGCAGTAGGTACAGTCTTATTTACCAAATATATTATGTTGATAGAAGTAGCCGCATTGCTACTACTCGCAGCCTTAGTTGCAGCTTATCATTTAGGTAAAGAAGCTATCGATGACGAGATTATCGGTAATGATAGTCTAGTAGCCAATCCAAATGTTGGTAGTATTGAGCTGTACGAAAACGACAGCATGCACACCAATAACGATGTAGTAAAGATGGCAAAACCCTACGAATATAAAGATGTCGACCCGCATGACTACGTGGGCATGAAGGTTGGCATGAAAGCAGGTACGCAGAACGGTATGAAGAAAGTCACGCGCAAGGAGTCAGACTGATGGTACTAGCAGCAAGCGTGGCACAAGATATTGCCAATGTGCCGTTTGCCCATGAAGTAGCCGGCTTAGTGCAGCCGGTTGCTGAGGCGCAAAATGTACTGGGTCTGATACCCATGAGCCATGGACTAATCTTGGCAGGTATTTTATTTGCGATTGGTCTGTGCGGTGTTATGGTACGGCGTAATTTTCTATTTATGCTGATGAGCCTTGAGATCATGATGAATGCGGCGGCACTAGCATTTGTGGTAGCAGGTAGTCGTTGGGTCGATCCGGATGGACAGATTATGTTTATCTTTATCTTGACCTTAGCAGCAGCAGAGGCCGCTATTGGTTTAGCAATATTATTGCGTTTTTATCATCAGCGTGGGCATCTTGATGTCGACAGCGCCAATGAGATGAAAGGATGATGTCATGAGTTTATTACCATTAACCTTTATATTCCCGCTCGTTGGCTTTTTGATTCTAGCCTTTATGCGCGACAAATTAAGCGAGCAGGTAGCAGCGATTGTCGGTGTCGGTAGTATGCTGCTATCAGCGCTATGTACGCTGATCGTCAGCTATACCTTTTTAACGACGTATCCAGCCGGAACTGTTGTAGAGATTCCACTATGGACTTGGTTCCAAGTCGGGGATTTTGCGCCAAATTTTGGCTTAAGCTTTGATGGATTAGCATTGACGATGACGGGTGTCATTACCGGCATTGGCTTTTTAATCCATCTGTTTGCCGCATGGTATATGAAAGGTGAAACAGGCTTTGCGCGCTTCTTTAGTTACATGAACTTGTTTGTCGCCAGTATGTTATTGCTGGTCTTGGCAGATAACTTGTTCTTGCTATATCTTGGTTGGGAAGGCGTTGGTATCTGTTCTTACTTGCTGATTGGTTTTTACTACCATGACCGTGTGAATGGTCGTGCGGCGATAAA
>Ga0136557_1000826_pt1 | contig 22068 bp, 18 predicted proteins | sample AntRauTorckE6832_FD_104796 | JGI IMG/M metagenome (GOLD analysis project Ga0136557, IMG submission 104796) | Saline lake microbial communities from Rauer Islands, Antarctica - Metagenome Torckler E6 #832 | ecosystem: Environmental > Aquatic > Non-marine Saline and Alkaline > Saline | place...
AATTTTCTCGCGCAACGAAGAGATTGGACGGTAAGTGAGCGAAGCGAGACTCCGAGAAGGGCCTTTTTTCAAGGTGGCCCCCAGATGATGCTTACCATCACGGGTAATTGTCAATATATTACAACCTGCTTGGAACTTCTATAATTCTTTCTTCCGTTACAGTATAATCAAGTAATTCATCATGCGGCTGCAGGGGAATTTCATTTACAATTTGTACCTCATAGGCTAGCCCGATACGAGTTGCATAGGGGATTCTTTCGAGAAATCTGTCATAATACCCACCTCCATATCCCATTCTCCCTCCACGCTCATCAAAAACAGAACCAGGAATGATAACAACATCTATATTCTGGGGTTCCGTTATATTCTTGTGCAATATATCAGGATGCGGTTCCGGGATATCACAGTAGCCTGGAACAAGATCTTTTGACACATCTGTAATATGTACAGCATCCATTCTCTTTTCTTGAAGACGAGTAATAGGAACCGATATTCTTTTGTTCATTTTCATGAGCTTGTCGATCAACTCAACCGTTCGTACCTCACTGCGAAAATGAACGTAGATAAAAATATTTTTCGCGCTTTTTATCTCATTAAAGTCCAGAATTTTATTGATTATACTATCACTCTTATGTTTTTGCTCATCATCTGTAAGTGCATCACGTAATGCGAGTTTTTCCTTTCGTATATTCTTTCCATCACTCATGATTGCTTGTGCTCCTTGATATCTTGAAATTATTGACATGCCATCGTAGCTCAGGTAATCTTTTGCATTATGGGCAACTTTTTTAAAACTTCTTTAATATACACAAAAAAAACGTAATCTTACTTACTATGTAAACTTTATGGAAAAAAATATAAGAGTTAGCAAAAAAGTGGACGCCCTTCACCTTCACAGCCCTATTCCTCTCTTGCGTTTAAAAAAAGGACTTGCTGGTGTGAAACCACAAGATGTAGTGCAAATTGACTGCACCGATGAAGGATGCCGTGACGATTTTGCAAATTGGTGTTCTCGAACGGAACATATCCTGCTCGGTGATAAAAACAATTCCGATTATACAAGCTACTTTATTCAGAAAAAAGAATAAAGAGATCGTTTGTAAACCACCTTAAACCATTTTTTTTGTACTGCTATGAGCAATTACCCTTTTTCTTCGAAAAAACCGACAAGTGCATCATGTACTGCAGGACGCATTTCACGTATATTTTTAGTATCTTCCCCATATATTACTCTGTTTGTCAGAAGAACAGCGACATACTTTTTCTCCAGATCCACCCAGAATGACGTCCCAGTAAAGCCGAGATGACCAATTGTATTGGCCGAAAATCTACTCCCACAGGAAGGCATGGTCCCGGTTGGTATATCAAAACCATATGCCCAATGATATTCCTCTCTTTTGGTCAAAAGAAACATTAAATCTTCTCGTCTGTAAGATGGGTTATCCTTTTTACCCAAAAAAGTAAGAAGAATATCTTCACACAATGCAACAACTCCTCCAAGAGTGGCAAACAAACCGGTATGACCGCAAATCATGCCGATTGCCCGGCAATTATCGTCATGAACATGGCCACGCAAAACAGCCGCAGACCACGGGCATTGTCCTGTTTCTACAAAACCGCGCTCCTTCATCGATCGTTCATTTTCATTATACAAATAAAAACAATCTGACAGGTTGAGTGGTTGACATATCTTACGCCGCCAATACGAAGCTATTGTTTCTCCGCTTACAAAAGCTATGATATAGCCAAGCAGCATATAATCAAGATCACTGTATACATATTTGCAACCTGGCCGATTTTGTAATTGTTCCTTGAGAATCAGGCGCACCACCTGCTCCATATTGTGCGACGCGTTTTTCTTTGACAACACTTCAAAATACGGTCGATGTGACGGAAGACCAGATGTATGGCGTATTAAATCAAGCAAACGAATATTTCTTTTATCCCCAACGGGTATAAAAGGCAAATAGGTGTATATACGTTCCTCTAGATCAAGTTTGCCTTCCTGCACTAACGCCAACAGGGAAAGAACCGTTACCAGTGGTTTTGTTAAGGATGCAACATCAAACAAAACATTTTCATCTATCTTCATTGACCCTGGCGAGGTGTTACACGTTCCATTGAAAGCACAGTACCGCGTAAAAGAATTATCGTACAAATGACTGAACGCCACCCCACAACCTGTAAAAACACTTTTATTTTGATATGTTACAAGAAGCTTTTCAATTTTTTTGTTTTTCCCATACTCCATAATGCGCCGCAGCCCTTTGCTGGTACAAATAGGTTGAATTTTTTGCTTTTTTTTACTAGACTGGAAGGTTGTTTTACAGCAACTCATCTACTTGTATTTTTTATAAAAATATAAACTCCAAAATAGAGTTATCAACAGGTTTTCAACAGCCATTGTTGAAAGAGTCGGTGATAAGCATGTTGATAACCTGTTGATAAGATCATTTACACAAAAAAATATACTTTTCCGAAAGTTTGATGTTCACAAATATTTATTTAATTTAAATACGTTATATTTTTTTTTAACATACTCACCGCGTTAATAATAATAATAAAAAGATACTTATAGAAATACCTACATTCCACCCACAAAGGCTTTAAAAAAAGTAAAAGGAATAATATATGGGACTGTATTGTACTGTATCTCAAAAGGAACTCCTTGAAGGGCTTAGTAGCCTGCAAAATATAACCAATAAAAAGGGGACACTGGCTATTCTTGGCAATATCCATATAGAAACATCGATCAATGGTATTTTCATTACAGCAACTGATCTGGAAATTGGATCGCGTATCTTTGTTCCAGCAGAAATAAAAGAAACGGGACAACTTACTCTTCCTTCAAAGAAAATTTTTGAGATAGTACGAGAGTCCGGATCAAATGAAATAATCATTCAGGAAACCGACAATAGCTGGGCTGTTGTACAGGCTGGTTTAAGTACCTATAATTTAGCCGGCATAGCCGGTGATGAATTTCCGGAATTTCCAGACTACGAAGAAGATACTTTTGTAACATTTGAATCTCATATTTTTCTTGATCTCATAGACAAAATTATTTTTTCAATAGCCAGTGAACAGGAAAATATATACTCGCTCACTTCGGTTCTTTTTGAAAAGGAAAAACGGGAGGGACAATCCTATCTTCGCATGATATCCTCGGACGGCCACAGGCTTTCCATTATGGAAAAGGATGTGGCCACTGACGTTGATCAACTCAAATTAAAAGATGTTACTCTTATCCCAAAAAAAGGGATTCAGGAGTTGAAAAAATTCTGCGAACATAGAGATTCTATTGACATTTCGTTTGAGGAAAAACAAATGGTAGTCCGTGATGACGAAGCCATTATGGTTGTTCGTCTGAAACAAGGTGAATTTCCTCAATACAAAGCGATTATAGATGCTGTACAACTCGATAATTATCTCGAAATAAGCAGGATTCCTTTCCTGGAATCTTTAAAAAGAATTAATCTCTTCACCGAGGATATTTTCCATACCATCCAGTTGAAAATAGAAAACGGCGTCATGACGCTTTCTTCGCAAAACGCTGATTTGGGTAATGCCAAAGATGAGCAGAATGTCACATACAGCGGAGATCCTCTTGTTCTTGGATTTAACTGTCGTTATTTCATTGAAACTCTTCAGGTAATGGAATGCGATAGCGTTACTGTATACATCAATTCCAATAATAGCCCCTGTCTGCTACAATCAGAGGTAGATAAGGGTTTTCTTAGCATTATCATGCCGATGCAACTCTAATATACAGTTATCCACATTTCATAGTACTTGTGTCATAGTGATACAGGTGTGCCTTTCAGCGCAAGACTATACGCTATTATTCAAACAGGTATTAAAAAACTGTATATAAAATATTTTATAAAGGACAAGACGTGACAGAAGAAAAAAATCAATACGGGGCTGCAAATATAAAGGTTCTTGATGGACTTGAAGCTGTTCGCAAACGACCGTCCATGTATATCGGAAATACTTCACATGAGGGATTGCACCATCTCATATGGGAAGTTGTGGATAACAGTATAGATGAAGCCCTGGCTGGCTACTGCAATAGAATACGTGTAACAATCCACGAGAACAATGCTGTCTCTGTAGAAGATGACGGTCGTGGTATTCCCGTTGAAACACATCCGACAGAAAATATATCGGCACTGGAATTGGTCATGACAACTCTACACGCCGGTGGAAAGTTTGACCATGCCACGTACAAGGTATCAGGTGGCCTTCACGGTGTTGGTGTCTCTGTTGTTAATGCCCTGTCTATTGAAGCTACCGCTAAGATATGGAGAAACGGTCATATTTATTTACAGGAGTATGAGTACGGCATTAAGAAAGGTGATGTGCAGATATTAGGAACAAGTGATAAAACCGGTTCACTTATAACCTTTCTCGCCGATCCTGAGATTTTTTCAGAAACAAATGTGTATGATTATGAAATTGTGAAAAATCGTCTTCAGGAGCTGGCATTCTTAAACAAGGATGTTCGTATTTATCTCAAAGATGAGAGAAGCGGGGCCGAAGATAAATTTCACGCCGCCGGGGGTATACGGTCCTATGTTGAATATCTCAATCGCAAACGTACCCCCTTCACTGCGGAACCTATTTATATTGAAGGCGAAAAAGATTCGGTAAAAGTTGAAATAGCTTTGCAACATTATGATGGTTACTCTGAACGTCTTTATTCCTTTGTCAATAATATCAACACTCGAGAAGGCGGCAGTCACGTTGCCGGTTTCAGATCGGCTCTGACAAAATGTATAAACAGATATGCAAGCGATGATATTATTCCCAAAAATCTACGGGAAAAGATGGGGGGAGATGATGTTCGTGAAGGCCTGACATGCGTTATTTCCGTACACGTTCCCAACCCACAGTTTGGTGGGCAGACAAAAACGAAACTTGGAAATTCTGAAGTAAAATGGATTGTAGATTCCATATGTACGGACAAATTAACGTTATTTCTGGAACAAAATCCACATATCGCCAGAAAAATTCTCACCAAAGCCGTTGAAGCTGCTCGAGCCCGTGAGGCGGCCAAACGAGCCAGAGATCTCAGCCGAAAAAAGGGATCGACAAGCCTCCTTATGGCAGGAAAACTGGCTGAATGTCAGGAGAAAGACCCTAAAAAACGTGAAATATTCATAGTTGAGGGCGATTCTGCCGGCGGTTCCGCCAAACAGGGAAGAGACAGGAAAATTCAGGCTATTCTTCCCCTGCGCGGCAAAATAATGAACGTCGAAAAGGCCAGGTTTGATAAAATTCTCGGGAGTGAAGAAATCAAACAACTCATTGCCGCCCTTGGGTGTGGCATAGGCAAAGATGACTTTGATGTTGAAAAACTGCGATACCATAAAATCATCATCATGACCGACGCTGATGTTGACGGTGCCCACATTCGAACATTGCTCCTTACCTTCTTCTATCGCCAAATGTTGCCGATAATACAGCATGGCTTTGTGTATATAGGGCAGCCACCTCTCTATCGACTTGGACGCGGCAAAAAGGAAAAATACTTCCTGGAAGAGGCCCATCTCAACAGCTATCTTTTCGCTGAAGCCAGCAAAAGAATGAGCATATATATAGATGGACAGGATTCGTTCATAGAGGGCGAAGAAATGGTCAACCTCTTGGAAAAAATATCGGTTTACGAACGTATTATCCAGTATCTCAACCGTATAAATATATGGGAAGATATTATTTACTTCATGTTGAACAGCAATGTTAAATCAGCGGATCAGTTCAATGACAAGCAATTTATTCAAAATCTTCTCGATTCCCTGGATCATGAAAAGCTCATTATCGGTAATATTCGCTCCTGTCGCTGGCGTCCTGATTGTTATGAAGTAAATCTGGCAATACGCGGTAAAGTGCAGGAGATGATGACACTTGGTCCTGAAATACCCCTTATAAAAGAATACAGAACCGCTCTGGGACTTTTTCCAGTCATTAAAGATTACATCCAGTCCTCCTTTACCCTCAAAGTTTCTTCCAAAGGCGGGCAGGATAGAGAAATAGCCTGCAGTGACTGGCACAAAATGATGGAAACAATTCGTGCAGAGTCCTTTAAAGGAAGTCATTTACAACGCTATAAAGGTCTTGGTGAAATGAATCCGGAACAGTTATGGGAAACAACCATGAATCCGGAAAACAGAACGCTGGTGAAAGTGGGTATCGACGATGCCGAAAAAGCCGACGATATATTTACCACTCTGATGGGTGATAAAGTAGAACCACGACGGGAATTCATTCAGAATCACGCCCTTGAAGTCACCGACCTCGATATATGAGCGTTATAACCCTTATCAAATAGTATCCCTATGACTACTGAAATAGAAAGCAGCGAAGAGAAGTTTGCAAGCATATCCATAGAACGCGAACTGCAAAAATCATATCTAGATTATGCCATGAGTGTCATCGTCGGCAGAGCCTTGCCGGATGTTCGGGATGGTCTCAAACCTGTGCATCGACGATCACTCTATGCCATGCGTGAACTCGGGGTTTTTCATAATCGTCCCTATGTAAAATCCGCACGAATCGTTGGTGATGTCATCGGTAAATTTCATCCACATGGTGATACCGCCGCCTATGATACCATTGTTCGCATGGCCCAGGATTTCTCTATGCGTTATCCACTGGTCGACGGCCAGGGTAACTTTGGCTCGTTGGACGGCGATTCTCCCGCCGCAATGCGTTATACCGAAGCAAGGATGACACGCATTGACCGAGAAATTGTAGATGATCTCGATAAAGAAACAGTTGACTTTATACCTAACTACGATAATACCCTGAATGAACCTTCCGTAATGCCCAGCAAGATTCCAAATCTGCTCATAAACGGTTCGTCGGGTATAGCCGTGGGAATGGCCACAAATATTCCACCGCATAACCTCAACGAGGTTTTAAACGGCCTTATGGCCATAATAGATGACCCTCAGATTTCGGTTCATCAGCTCATAGGAATTATATCAGGACCTGATTTTCCCACTGGTGGAATAATCTGCGGGAGAGCAGGAATACGGGAAGCATATGAAACCGGTCGAGGCGTTGTCACCATGCGCGCTCGCACGCACATAGAAAAAATTAAAGACAGCAATCGAGAAGCGATAGTCGTCACCGAAATCCCCTATCAGCAGAATAAAGCGCTACTAGTCGAAAAGATTGCCCAGCTTATTAAGGACAAACGAATACTCTCCATAGCCGAAATACGCGATGAATCTGACAGACAAGGTACCCGTATCGTTATGGAACTGCGTAGGGATGAAATTGCAGAAATAGTCATTAACCAATTATATAAAATGACACCGCTGCAAAAATCCTTCGGTATAATATTTCTTGCTCTTGTCAACAATAAACCTGAAATCCTTAATTTAAAACAGATTCTAGAGCATTTTATACTGCATCGAAAAATCGTCGTCTATAGACGAACTGCTTTTGAATTAGCCAAAGCCGAAGAACGGGCGCACATCCTTGAAGGACTCAATATAGCAATTAATAATCTCGATGAAGTTGTAGCTCTTATTAAAGCATCTCAAAATCCTGCCATTGCAAAAGCTGAACTTATTAAACGCTTTGAACTTTCTGAAATTCAAGCACAGACCATTCTTGATATGCGTCTGCAAAGACTAACAGGATTGGAGCGTGATAAAATTGCTACCGATTACGAGGAAATTCTCAAGGAAATAGAGCGCCTTAAAGCTATCCTTGGTAGTGAATCCCTTATAATGGGCGTTATTAAGGATGAATTTGCTCAAATACGAGAAAGCTATGGTGATGAAAGAAGAACAGAAATAATTGACGCCATTGATGAAATTCTTCCAGAGGATCTCATCGCACCAGAAGAAATGGCTGTAACAGTAACGCACACCGGATATATAAAGCGTAATCCTATCAGTCTTTACCGATCACAACGCCGAGGAGGGAAAGGTGTTAAGGGTGTAAATAATATAGAGGAGGATTTTGTCTCAAACCTCTATGTCGCCTCTACCCTGGATATTTTTCTGTTTTTCACCAACTACGGAAAAGTTTTTTGGAGAAAGGTATATCAATTGCCGCAGGCAGGAAGAACGGCAAGGGGAAAAGCCATTGTCAACTTGCTTGAACTGGCAGAAGGTGAAAAAGTTGCCGCAATCCTCCCCATTTCCAACTTTGATGATGACGAAAAGAGCAAAAGTATCTTGATGGTAACCCGCTATGGTCGTATTAAAAAGACCAGTTTGGAAGAGTTTAACAGACCTCGTCGAAAGGGCAAAAAGGCACTTACTATTAACGAAGGCGATGAAATAATTGCCGCCAATATCCTTGACGGTGATAACACCATCCTGCTTATATCCAAAAACGGTATGAGTATCCATTTTCATGAATCCGATATTCGCCCCATGGGTCGAATGGCCGCAGGTGTACGCGGAATGAGACTCAAAGATGATGATTTTATAGTGGGTGCTCAGGTTATTACCACAGATGAATCAATTCTCACCGTCACTGAAAAAGGATATGGCAAACGATCTCCCATAGAAGAATATCGATTGCAAAAGCGTGGTGGGAGAGGTGTCTACGCCATCAAGCCCAGCGAGCGTAACGGTGATATAATCGGCGCTATGCAGGTCTATGACAACGATGAAGTCATCCTCATTGCGGATTCAGGAAAAATGATACGTATGGATTTGAGTACCATCAGGATAATTGGACGAACTACTCAAGGTGTCAGATTGATTAATATTGAAGAGCATGAGAAAGTTGTGGCAATGGATACGGTTGCATTCGTAGAAAATGATGATGAGGATGAGGGGATAGATGACGGGACAGATGAAGAATAGATCTGTTGATACTATAGGTGTAGTCGGCGCCGGTTCATGGGGAACCGCCCTGGCCGACGTGCTTAGCTCCAAGGGATATCGCTGCTATCTCTGGGGACACCGACGGGAACATATTGACGCATTACTCCGCGATCAGGAAAACAAAAAGTATCTGCCGGGCGCTCATTTCAACTCCAATCTCGTTCCAACCGCCGACATAGGGAAAGTTGTCAAAGAAAGTCAAATACTTGTAATGGTCGTACCTTGTCAGATGTATCGATCAGTTTTTAAAAAAATACTACGCCATGTATCACAAAATATGGTGGTTGTTTCAGCATCAAAAGGTATAGAAAACGATTCACTATGTACCATGACGCAAGTTATGGAAGAAGAAATACAGCAAAGTGATGGCCTAAAAACTCTCGAATTGAGCGTACTCTCAGGTCCTTCTTTCGCGCGAGAAGTCGCCGATGGGGTCCCAACCGCTGTAACAATAGGCGCAAAAGATATAGACCTGGCACTGTGGTTACAGAAAATCTTCGTTACAGAAACATTTCGAGTTTATGCTGCAAATGATGTTATTGGGCTTGAATTAAGTGCTGCTTTTAAAAATATAATTGCTCTGGCAACTGGGATTTGCGATGGGCTTGGCTATGGTCTCAACACGAGAGCAGCGCTGATAACACGAGGCCTTGCTGAAATAACCCGTATAGGGACACATCTGGGTGCGGATCCCATGACTTTTTCCGGGCTCAGTGGAATGGGCGACCTTATTTTAACATGTACCGGCGATCTAAGTAGAAATAGATCGGTGGGGATTGAACTGGGAAAAGGGAAAAGCCTTGATGAAATTCTGCATAACATGCATATGGTGGCAGAAGGTGTAAAAACGACACTTTCCGCATATAAATTGGCCAAGCTTCATAACGTCGACATGCCTATACTGGAACAGGTATATAAAATTCTCTATTGCAATAAAGACAGTTCAAGCGGCGTGAAAGATTTACTACAACGAGAACTGAAAATAGAGTAAAGGGACCTTGAAATAAAGGCTAACTTGAAAAATGAGATTTTTTCTCCAAGGTAGAGGCGCGTGAGGGAATTTTACCGGAGGCATATAATTGATATTCTGAGGATAAAACTTTCTTACACAACGAAGAGATTGGAGAGGTAAGCGAAGACTCCGAAAGGGCCATTTATCAAGATGGCCTTAATTATCAGACCAATCATTGTTCATAAATTCGCTATGATCAGGTTTCTCGGGTTTCTCTTCCTCAAGACGAATATCTAACCATTTTATGACACTATCAAATTCATTGCGCAATTCGGCAAGAGCCTTTCCCCTGTGGCTGACCATATTTTTTTCTTCCATGGTGAGTTCGGCGAAGGTTTTTTGAAGGTCTTCAAAATAAAAGACCGGATCATAACCAAATCCGCTTTCACCTCTTCTTTCATATAGTATATGACCATCGCAACGCCCTTCGTAGGTTAATGCCGGCCCGGAAGGAACCGCGATGGATAAAACACACTGAAAATAAGCATTTCTAATTGATTTTCCCTGCATTTCCGTAAGTAATTTAGCTACATTGTCATCGTCTCCGGCAGATTCTCCGGCATATCTGGCAGAGTGAACACCGGGTGCACCATCAAGTGCTTCGACGACAAGTCCTGAATCATCCGCTATGGCTGGTAAACCTAAAATCTTAGCTACATGGTGCGCTTTTTTGTAGGCATTTTTATCAAATGTTTCACCATCCTCAATTGCCTGAGGAATAGGGCCAAAATCACTGAGTGATCGTATTTCTATATCAAAATCCTTCGTGATTTCTTTAAATTCTTTAATTTTATTTTTGTTTGTCGTTGCCAGAACCAATATTTTAAGCATAAAGCATTCCTATTTTTTGTTTCGTTTCGCTAATTTTCGTAATCGCTTTTTCTCACGATTATCGTAGCGCTCATGTTCACTGAAAAGGCAGCCACAGTAGGGTTGCCGGTAGAGTTTTTTTGCAATTGACCAATCAATACCTTTTTGCCATCCAATCCTAAAGTCACGGTATATAAATTCAATCCCGTATTTTTGAGCTAAAATATGACATTTTCCAACAATAGTTGAGTGATACTGATATTTGCTGTAAAGAAGAGTAGTGGAAAAGGCATCATAGCCGTTATTTACGGCATACTCGGCACTTTGCTGGAGTCGCATATCATAACAAATAGAACAACGATTTTCTTCATGAAAAGCGATCTGACGCATCCATTTATGCAGGCCATAATCGCGCTCAATTACAATTTTAAGATTATCGTTTTTGGCAAGGCTTGCCAAGGTATCTCGTCTCCGCTTAAATTCCTGAAACGGATGGATATTAGGATTATAAAAATACCCAGTTATATCGAAATTATCCTCGCGTAAAACCGTTATTGGATAGAGAAGGCATGGAGCACAACATGTGTGGAGAAGTAATTTCATAGGAAAAACACCTCTACGGCCTACCTTAGTAATTTTCCATTCGGCTATTTCCCTCAAACTGAACAAACGTCTTGATTTTCCATGTTATTTTATATTTTCACTTCTTTGTCGAGTTTGTAGCTTTTAGGGTCAATATTATATTGATGAATCTTGTAGTTTATAATTCGTAGACTGGTATCAAGATATTTTGCCGTTTTAGTCTGATTTCCATTATTTTTTTTCAGTCCTTCAATTATGAGATCCTTTTCAACACGTTCAACCGCAGCTGTCAAAGAAAGTGGATTACTTGTTGATTGTTCTTCACAGACCTGCAGCGTCGGTGGCAAATGGATTCCCCTGATAGAATCTTCATCACATATAAGAACTGCCCGCTCCATGCAGTTTTGTAGCTCTCTGACATTCCCAGGCCAATGGTATTGAATAAGCAGATCAATGGCCGAGGTTGAAATACGGCGAATCTGCTTATTATTCTCTCGTGCATATTTATCGAGAAAGAATTCCGCAATAAGAAGAATATCTGTTCTTCGTTCCCGCAGAGGAGGTATATAAATTGGGAAAACATTGAGCCTATAATAAAGATCTTCCCTGAAATTTCCGTTAGTTACTGCATGCTCTAAGTCCCGGTTAGTTGCAGCAACCAGTCGTACATCGCAGGAAATAGATTTACCCGAACCCAGGCGCTGAAAATATCTTTCTTGAACAACATTGAGCAGTTTGACTTGAACCGAATTGCTTATTTCGCCTATTTCATCAAGAAAAAGTGTTCCGCCTTCAGCTTGTTCGAATCTTCCTGTTTTGCGTTCATTTGCTCCTGTAAATGCACCTTTTTCATGACCAAAGAGTTCACTTTCAAGAAGTGTCTCAGGCAGAGCGGAACAGTTGACGACAATAAAAGGTTGGCTGCTGCGTTTACTATTGTGATGCAGCGCCTTAGCGACTAACGTTTTTCCTGTTCCTGATTCTCCGCGCAAAAGGACAGTCGCACTGGAATCTACAACGCGGTGGACCATTTCAAAAACTTCCTGCATCTTGCTGGAATTGCCTATAATTTCATTAATTTTATTCTTTTCTGAAAGTTCCCTTTTTAGTTGTAGGTTTTCGATGCGAAGATTTTCTTTTTCTTTGTTGACGACCTGAATACGTTTGGTTGTCTGAGCAATGAGACTGCTGAGTACGGTAAGAAACTGAAGATCTTTATTGGCTTGATTATCTATGCCTGAATTATAAACTCGATCTACCGAAAGCGCCCCTATAATATCTTTATCAATTTTGATAGGTACACAGAGAAAAGAACGACTCTGGTCGGAAATATTGCCACGGGATCTGGTACGATTAAGAAAAAGTGGTTCATCCGCGATATGAGGCACCATTATAGGTTCACCTGTTGAAACAACCCTTCCGGTGATTCCTTCACCAATTTTGTATTTCCCGCGTTTTCTACCATCAGCTGTAAGTCCATAGGCAACCTCTATTTCAAGCTTACCTGTTACAGGGTTAACAATTGTAACGGTTCCATTTTCCATTCCCTTGGAGTGAAAAAGAATTTCCATGGATTTATGCAGGCATTCAGATATATCAGCAGAAGATGCAAGCTCTCGGGTTATATCGTAAAGACAGGTGAGATCTTGTAACTCCTTTTCAATATCTGTGGATTTTTGAGTTTCCATCATAGTAAAATACTTTTATACAATAAAATGAGTTTTTTTGAGTCGAAAGACCAGATAAATTTAGGGCATAATCTATCACAATACTGGCGAAATCGATCTAAAAAAATGACAATGTTCAGTCCTAATATTGACAATTACACTGAGAGGTGGTACAAGAATTCAGTCAAAAGACAGGAGGGATGGCCGAGTGGTTTAAGGCGGCGGTCTTGAAAACCGTTGTACGAAAGTACCGTGGGTTCGAATCCTACTCCCTCCGCCATTCTAAGGAGAGATGACCGAGTTGGCTGATGGTGCTCGCCTGCTAAGCGAGTGTGGGGGTAAAACTCCACCGAGGGTTCGAATCCCTCTCTCTCCGCCACTTAATTCCCCTGGATACACACAATCACCCAAAAAAAAAGCGCTTAAACTGATAGTTATTTACTTTTCCTAATTATTCAAGCAATACAAAGCTAAAACCCCCACAGAAGGGTTCTTTTTATCCACCCTATAAGGCCTGTCTCGTGCCTGACCTTCGCCCAGCCCTGCTTTTGTTCAAGAGTCTCAAAGACCACGCCATAGTAAGCTTTTCCAACTACACTGTAGCTTGTTCCCGGTCCACTACGAATATTAATCCGTTTATTCTGGTTTTTAAAAACCTTTACAATCATATGCCCTTTTGAGGAAAGCAGGGGTTTGTAAATCCAGCCACTGTCATTTTCAAAATCACTGACCTTAACCCAGTCTCCTTTTTTTGTATGGACTTTGAGAGGAAAACCCTTCCCATACTCCCATTTTACCTGATATTTCGTACCAGGACCCGATCGTAAATTAACATTATCACCATCGACGCTTAGCATTGTTATTGCGTTCGCCGTAGAAACGGAAAACACCAGGAGAATAACCAAAAAAACTATTTGTTGAATTCTTATAGATAACATAGAGTTAAAGTAACTATTGTTTTTTTGTAACTACTTATGGGGGAAGCGACGTAATGTAACTCCCCCCGGTATTTGTAACTGCTTGCAGGGTGCCGGAGATTTTCACGATCAGACTGGTGAAGCGTATTCATACGTAAGCCAGGCTGATTGCGGGAAAATCTGGTGTCCTGTGAGCAGTTACGTTTTTTTAAGTGAGAGTGATTTATTTGTCATCATTCATAACAACACCGATGACGCGTTCAAGATCATCCAATGAGTAGTATTCAATTTCAATCTTCCCGCGTGAGCCATTCTGGGTAATTGCAACTTTAGAAGAGAGTTTGTTTGTCAATTGATTGACGAGTGCTGAGCAATAGGAAGAGGGTATTTCTTCAGTCGGTTTCTTTTTGTCCAGCCGCTGTTGTTGAGGTGATGACAGAATTTTCTTTACCAATAATTCTGTTTGTCGAACAGACAGTTTTTTTGATACCACCGAATCCCGTACTTCCTTCATCGCCGAAATATTATCTGTGAGCCGAAGAAGAGGCCTGGCATGCCCTTCCGATAAGACTCCCTCCGACAAATCACGCAATATAAAATCTGGAAGATTTAGTAATCTTAGTATGTTAGATATTGATGAGCGGCCTTTTCCTAATCGTGCGGCAGCTTCTTCCTGGGTGTATTCGAACTTGTTGATTAGGCTTTGATAGGCTTCGGCCTCTTCTACTGGGTTTAGATCTGTACGCTGGATATTCTCTATGAGAGCAAGCTCAAGAAGTGTATTCTCATCTTCAATGTCCCGAACAATGACAGGTACTGTTTCAAGGCTTATCATTTTCGAGGCCCTGAATCTGCGCTCTCCAGCAATAAGTTCAAACTTTCCGCTATCATCCTTATCACGGCGAACAACCAGAGGTTGTAAAATGCCATGCTCTTTTATTGATTCAGCAAGCTCTTCAAGGTCTTTCTCATTAAAATTGGTACGCGGTTGATATTTATTTGCTACAATATTGTCAATATTGCATTGGAAATAGAGCTCTTCATCTTCCTCGCTGGAGAATAGAACGCCCACGCCTTGTCCACCAAGTCCTCTGTTTTTTGACATGTGATTTACCTCTGATTGCGAAGGAATTCGTTTGCCAAAGAAATATACGCTTTGGCACCGCTGGATGTTTTATCATAGTCAATAATTGTCATTCCATGACTGGGACATTCGCTTAGGCGAACATTACGTGGAATAACCGTTTTGAAGACCTGATCTTTGAAGTGCTCAGATATCTTATCAGCTACCTGATACGTAAGTTTATTCCTTTTATCGTACATGGTGAGGAGAAGTCCCTCAATAAAAAGATTCTTATTGTAGCTTTTTTTGACTGATCGAATGGTCGAAACAAGTTGGGCAAGTCCTTCCATGGCATAATATTCGCATTGAAGAGGAATAAGGACGGAGTCTGAAGCGGTCAATGCATTAATTGTAAGCAGGCCCAGAGATGGTGGACAATCTATAAAAATATAATCAAAACTATATCTTACGTCATCAAGAAGGTTTCTGAGTACACGCTCCCTTCCTTTCATTGAAGCAAGTTCTATGTCAGTAGCAACCAAATCTATGCTGGAAGGTACAAGTTTCAGGTTCTTGACACTGGTTGAGAACAAAATGTCAGCAACCGGCGCATCTCCCGTGAAAGCATGGTAAAGATGTTTTGTTCGTTGTTTCACTCCTATCCCTATGCCGCTGGAGGCATTCCCTTGCGGGTCAGAATCTATAACTAAAATCTTCTTGTTCCTGGCAGCAAGCGCAGCGGCAAGATTGACGGATGAAGTGGTTTTGCCCACACCACCTTTTTGATTCGCAAAAGCTACTACTTTCCCAAGTCGAGAACTCATCATATCCTCCTCAATTAGTGTTCTCTCTTTATTAATCTATTCTGTGATGTCAAACAATCAAAACAGTATATTTATTCAAAAAAAGAGGTAATAGTCAGCAAAAATTAAAAAAAGAAAGAAAATTATTAAATTTTCTGTTCAAATACAAGCATAACTTTGATTTTAATTTTGTATTGTTTCACGTGAAACAATACAAATCTCTATTACTAACAAAACTTGGCCCGAAGCAGCAATTTTTTATAAGTATTTGTAACTAAACTTATAGAAATGAGATTATGGCATCCAATGAGAAATATGCGAAAGGCCGCTGGATTAAAATAAATTGAATGTGATGGTAGTTCAAGTAATGAAATAGTACGTTTTGATTGTTTCACGTGAAACACTGTTGAGGAAAATATGGACACAGATTTTTTAATAATTGGTTCAGGGATTGCTGGTTTGTCATTTGCGCTTCGTGTAGCTGCGTTGGGTAAGGTTGTTGTGGTAACAAAAAAAGAAAAAGTAGATACTGCGACTAATCTGGCCCAGGGAGGCATAGCGGCTGTCCTGTCGAAAGAAGATTCACCGGAAGAACATGAGCAGGATACGTTGTTTTCTGGTGCCGGTCTTTGTGATGCCGATGTTGTTCGAATGGTGGTGGACCAGGGACCAGATAGAATAAAAGACCTCATCGAGGCGGGAGTAAAATTTATCCGCGATGAGCAAACAGGTGAACTTGATTTGGGCCGCGAAGGAGGGCATTCCCAAAGGCGTGTAGCGCATAGTTATGATTTGACAGGGAGGGAGATTGAACGCGCTCTTTTGGCAGCGGTTAAGGGACATAGCAATATACGATTGTATGAAAATCACTCAGCAGTAGATCTCCTTGTGGTAACAGAAAATACAGGGGAGAAAAAATGCGTTGGTGCATATGTTTTGGGGAGTGATGGGAAAGTGTATACCTGTAGAGCAAAGGTTACCACTCTTTGTACCGGTGGGTGCGGTAAAGTGTATTTATATACGAGTAATCCTGATATATCTACAGGTGATGGCATTGCAATGGCCTTTCGTGCGGGGGTAAAAGTTACAAACATGGAGTTTGTTCAGTTCCATCCAACATGTCTTTACCATCCGCAAGCGAAAAATTTCCTGATTTCCGAGGCTGTTCGGGGAGAGGGGGCAGTTCTGAGGGATTGGGAAGGTAACCGTTTCATGCAGAAATATGATCCACGTGGAGAATTGGCAACACGAGATTGTGTTGCCAGGGCTATAGATAAAGAGATGAAGGAACGCGGACTTGATTGTGTGTACCTTGATATTACGGCAAAAAGTCAAGACTATTTACAAAAACGCTTTCCTACGATATACCAGCGGTGCTTGGAGTTTGGCATAGATATTTCGAGAGATCCTATTCCGGTGGTTCCGGCGGCTCACTATATGTGTGGAGGCGTTGTTGTTGATGAATACGGCAAAAGTAGTGTGAGTGGACTGTTTGCCTTGGGAGAAACATCGAACACAGGACTTCATGGGGCAAATCGGTTGGCAAGTAATTCATTGCTTGAGGCTGTGGTCTACGCCCAGCGGGCAGCACAATATTGCACGAATACAATTTCAACAATTCGAAATACCGCGTTTGCTGATGTTGATGAATGGTTCACTGGCGAAGTACAAATTTTAGATGAAGAAATTCTCATAAACAATAACTGGGATCTTCTTCGGCGAACAATGTGGAACTACGTCGGAATTGTGCGGAGCAACCGACGGCTATTATTGGCAAAAGAGAGGGTCGCAGACTTCCTCCGAGAAATTGAAGGACATTATTACGATTACTCAATCACACCAAATATGATCGAGTTGCGCAATATCAGCCTTGTAGCGATGATTATCATCGAATCTGCATTACACCGACAGGAGTCACGAGGATTGCATTATATGGTGGATAATCCCGAAAGTTCGGATGAGTATAGACACTGGAATATTTATCAACGAAGTCGTGGAAAAGACATATGGGCAATGGAAAAAACAGGAATTAAAGAAATAAAAAATGATAAGTGACTCAAAGTAATACTTATTAGCATACCTCGTTCTTCTAGGAATCCGCTCAAAAATACATTTGCAAAACTGAAGTGCAAAAGTGATATGGTGTGCGCAGCGGCAGATGGCAAAATCACAAGTAGAAAACAGCAAATAGGGCAGCGCCCTTTTTCACTATGTGTTATAAACCAAAAAATCCAAATATATTCATTAATATTAGTGTTTTATGAATCCTTTTTGTTGTTTTTAACGAATACACTTATCCGATATAAATTAATTTGTTTTTTATTACCAACGAAACATAGCTCGAAGCACTCTTGGGTCAATCAGCTGAGTTTGGCTGGTAATCAGATTTTTTGAAACTTAAAATGATTTCGAGCAGGTTAGTTATATGCCGTCCTACATTTCATTGAAGCATGTTTAGATAATTTTACAAGGAAAGAGACTATGAAAAGCTATAGAAAAGAGCTCTGGTTTGAGGTGCCCTCCAGGCGAGGGTTGATCAATATCACTCCAATCGTTGAAAATTGCCTGGGAGAAAGCGGCATTGAGGAGGGGCTATGCCTGGTAAATGCCATGCATATCACCGCCAGTGTCTTTATAAATGACGATGAGGCAGGATTGCACCACGACTATGAGGTGTGGCTGGAAAAGCTGGCACCCCATGCTCCCGTGGAGCAGTATCGACATAATGGTTTTGAGGATAATGCCGATGCTCATATGAAGCGCCAGATCATGGGACGTGAGGTCGTAGTGGCAATCACCGAAGGGAGGCTCGACTTCGGAACATGGGAACGTATTTTTTATGGAGAATTTGACGGCAGAAGAAAGAAAAGAGTGTTGGTCAAAATAATTGGCGAATGATGCTATCTCATAACAAGAATAAAAAAAGAGCTCATATCATTGATATGAGCTCTTTCGTATGTGGCGTCCCCAACCGGATTTGAACCGGTGTTGCCGGCGTGAAAGGCCGGTGTCCTGGACCTGACTAGACGATGGGGACCGGGAAGATACCTGGTGGGTCGTGTTGGGCTCGAACCAACGACTCTCTGCTTAAAAGGCAGATACTCTACCGACTGAGTTAACGACCCATGAGGGAATGCTTTATACAAATAAGATGGAGAAGTGTCAAGAAAAAAAACTCCTTCTTATCTTTTTTAATCACTCATTGGTAAGACAGTCAAGAGAGGCTTAAAATTCCTGTTCTGTTTAACAACTGTTGAATACCGAGTATATACAATTTCCTGGAGTCTGCGGGGTTATTTTCATGGGCTACAGCTTAAGCCCCCAGGGATGGGTTTATGGCGTCTTATGAAAACACCACGGCAGGATCCTGGGTCAATTCGCTGAGCTTTGTTGGTAATCAGGTACATTTTTTTAGTGAGGAGAGGGAAGGAAAAACGTTGTAGCCCGCTGAGCCTGATGATAGGATGCTCTTTCAAGGTAGCCTTAAAAACCGCAGCAACACAATTATAATTATATTGGGATACAACAATGGGATTTATTAGTGGATCGGCAAGTTTTGTTCGCTTCAGTGTCGAAGGTGAGTTGCCGGAAAACATATGGGATTTTATAGCCGAGCGAGTGGCGGCCTTTTCTTTTCAGGACATAGATGATACCTATGATGAATTCTCCATAGGATGGGTTTCGGTTATCAACATGTTTGACTCCGATTTTGAGTATGCCTCCTATGCTAATGGGGATTATGTTACGCTTACCCTACGCATGGATGAGCGCAAAGTCTCTCCGGCCATCATTAAAAAATTTTGTGCCAAGGAGGAGGAACGGCTCAAGAAGGAGCGCCAGTTGCCCAAGATTGGTAAGGCAATGAAAATGGAGATCAAAGAACGTGTCCAGACCGAGCTGATGCGCAAGGCGGTACCTGTTCCTGCCGTCTATGATTTGTGCTGGAACCTTGCCGAATCGACGGTGCTTTTCTTTTCCACCAACAAAAAGGCCCAGGCGCAACTTGAAGATTTTTTCAAGGAGACATTTGGCCTGCTGCTCATGCAGCAAATCCCCTACCTCACCGCCGAGCACCTCCTGGACGAGGAAGAAAATGAGCAGCTTCCTCGAATTGGGCCAAATATATTTGTATAATACTTAACTGACAGCACAGGAATAGAGCATGGATTTAGTCGATCTGATAGATGAAAAACGTTTTCTCGGCCAGGAATTTCTTACCTGGCTCTGGTGGAAAAGCGAAGAGCGGGGTGGAAGCATCCTTTTGCCTGAGCGAGGCGATATAACCGTTATTTTTGAAAAACATATGCTTTTGGAGTATGGCGAGGGGGATACCTCGGAAAAACTTGTGTGTTCTGGGCTGCAGTCCGAACTCCAGGAGGCCCGTACCGGTTTGCAAGTGGGGAAAAAATTGGAGCAGGCACGAATACAGATTGTCCATGCCGAGCAGGAGTACAATTTTACACTGGCGGCTGCCCTTATGGAATTTCGTAGCGTAAAACTGCCCAAAACCGCGGGTACGGAAGGGGGAATATCAAACGATCCCGAGGAGACAGAGGGTATGATTCTGGAGCGGATATTTCTCTTTGAAGAGTTGATACGCTTCGTCAATGAACTGTTTCGTCTGTTCCTCAAAATTCGAGTAGCAGAGCAGTGGGCGGAGGAGTTGGAAAAGATACGAAGCTGGGTGAACAGTTCGGTGAGAAGCGGTTAGTAGACGCATAGAAATGGGAAACAATATGGATTTTGAAACTGTTATCGGGCTGGAGATACATGCCCAGTTGAAAACGAAGACAAAAATATTCTGTGGCTGCGCGTTGTCTTTTGGTGCTCCGCCAAACAGCAACACCTGTCCGGTATGCCTGGGGATGCCGGGAGTGCTGCCGGTATTAAACAAAAAGGTGGTTGAGTTTTCGATTAAAATGGGGCTGGCGACGAACTCGACTATCAACACCTATAACCAGTTTGCCAGGAAAAACTATTTTTATCCGGATCTTCCCAAAGGCTATCAGACATCACAGTACGATCTACCCATCGTCGAGCACGGGGCTGTTGAGATACAAGTGAATGGACCCAAAAAGACCATCGGCATTACACGCATGCACATGGAAGAAGATGCCGGCAAACTCATTCACGATGATCACGAACCTGTATCCTATGTAGATTTGAACAGAACGGGAACGCCTCTTCTAGAAATTGTCTCGGAGCCTGATATTCGCTCTCCGGAGGAGGCCTACGCCTATCTGAAAAAGATCCATGCCATCCTCCGTTATCTCGATATATGCGATGGCAACATGCAGGAGGGCAGTTTCCGCTGCGATGCCAATATTTCCCTGCGTCCCCGTGGCGCCGATAAATTTGGCACCAGGACCGAGTTGAAGAATATGAACTCTTTCAGGAACGTGCAGAGTGCCCTGGAATACGAGGAGCGCCGTCAGCGCGATCTCCTGCTTGACGGTGAGCAGGTGGTGCAGGAAACCCTGCTCTGGAACCCCGACCGCAATACAACCGAGTCCATGCGCGGCAAAGAGGATGCCCATGACTATCGTTATTTTCCCTGTCCTGATCTGGTACCGGTGGAGATCGATGATGCATGGATTGAGACGATCCGAGCAACGCTTCCCGAATTGCCGGACCAGCGTAAAGCCCGTTTTATCACCGATTATGAGCTGCCGGAATATGATGCCGTAATTCTCACCGGATCGCGCGAACTTGCTGATTATTTTGAAAAGGCCGTCGAAGTCAGCCATAATGCCAAGAAAACCTCCAATTGGATAATGACGGAGCTCCTGCGCGAGCTCAAAGGCGAGGAAATTACGGCCTGCCGGGTACAGCCTGGGCAGCTGGGCGCCTTGCTGGCCATGGTGGAAAAGGGCACCATAAGCGGTAAAATAGCCAAAACGGTCTTTCTCGAAATGATGGCCAGCGGTAAAGACCCGGCCGTGGTGGTCGAAGAAAAGAATCTGGTCCAGGTCTCCGATGCAGGCGAACTGCAGGCCATGGTGGATGAGATCGTAGCCGCCAACCCTGCACAGGCCGAGCAGTATAGAGAGGGGAAAACCAAGGTTATGGGATTTTTCGTCGGCCAGTTGATGAAGAAAACCCAGGGCAAGGCCAACCCCAAAATGGCAAACGAGCTCTTTCACCAAAAATTGACGAAAGAGTAACACGACGCAATACCGGCAAAGCTCAATTGACTCAATTGATTGTGGAAAAAGTATCAAAGAGCAATAGGGACACAACCAATAGTGTTCGGCATTATAATTGCATGACTTAACGCACAATCTCAGATGTTTGCGGCAGGCTAAAAAAAATCAAAGGCGGCAGGCTGTGGCTAGCTGGCATTAAGACAGAGCCGGAACTGA
>Ga0136557_1000829_pt1 | contig 21975 bp, 24 predicted proteins | sample AntRauTorckE6832_FD_104796 | JGI IMG/M metagenome (GOLD analysis project Ga0136557, IMG submission 104796) | Saline lake microbial communities from Rauer Islands, Antarctica - Metagenome Torckler E6 #832 | ecosystem: Environmental > Aquatic > Non-marine Saline and Alkaline > Saline | place...
AAACTGCCTTTTTTGCCCAGTTCTGCGTTAGAATCAAAATTTAATCCTCAAAATACTCCAGTATTCCTGCGGTTAAATTTTTCATCTGCCTTGAACTGAACAAAAAATTCTAGTTTTCGGCCAATCACTATTTAAAAAACAATAAAATTTATCCAACGTTTAAGATTAAATATTTTAAACTAAATAAAGTTAAAGTAAAGTATAAGTTTTGCTTTTTGAAAATCAGCTTAATTTAACAATATCAAGGGATGGAAATAAAATGATTGCAGGAATAGATCATATAAATATCGTGACAAAAGATATAAACAAATCTGTGAAGTTTTACACAAAACATTTTAATTTCAAAGAAACAGGGAGGAAAAGACTCAGCGGAAATTGGATAGAAAACCTTACAGGTCTTGAAAATATAGATGCTGAAGTCGCATTTCTTATAAACGATGCATCAGATGTTAAAATTGAAATTCTTAAATATTTTTCTCCTGAAGGAAATCCTTTAACCAGCAATAGTCTGCCCAATACTCCGGGATTAAGACATATAGCTTTTAAAACAGATTGTTTTGATAAACTTATAAAAAGCCTTCAAAACAGTAATGTCAAGTTTGCAGGAGAAGTTGAAAAAGTTCCTCAACCAACCGGAAGATACAAATCAAAAATATGCTATTTTTATGATCCTGACGGAACACTTCTTGAAATAACAGGCCACTCATAAATTTGACATTTTTGCTTCTTTATGTAATGAAATAGATAAAATTAAGTGGCAAAAGAAGTATTTATTTATATAACAAACTGTAAATACTAAAAAATAATTCTATACTCGGAGGGCAGTATCGAAACTCACAGTACTATTAAACATAACCCAGCATCTTATTTGATAAATTTTTTTCAGTTAAATTTAATTCAAATAATTGTCGATTTTTCTCCTCCTTTTATATATATAGATAATTATTATCCATAAAATCTTTCTTCAAATTACTGCATAAAATATTTTTTTATTTTTTTGCGTATATTTATAACAAAAATGTCCACAAATCCTGTTAACCAGGAATTATAATTTTAATTTATTTAAGGTGAATAAAATGTCCAAAATAGTTATTGAAAATCTATACAAAATTTTTGGGCCCCATCCGAAAAAAGCTATTAAGCTTTTAGAGGAAGGAACTTCAAAAGACGACCTCCTAAACAAGCATGGTCATGCTGTTGGTGTTGGTGGTGTAAGCTTTGATGTTCAGCAAGGAGAAATCCTTGTTGTAATGGGCCTTTCAGGAAGCGGTAAATCGACTCTTGTAAGATGTATCAACCGTCTTATTGAACCATCAGCCGGAAAGATCACAATTGATGGTATTAATATTAATAAGCTTACAGAAAAAGAATTAAGGGATGTAAGGCAGAGCAAATTCGGGATGGTTTTTCAGCATTTTGCTCTTTTCCCGCACAGAACAATTGCAGAAAACGCAGAATACGGCCTTGAAATTAAAGGTGTAGACCCTGAAGAAAGAAGAAAAACAGCTCTTCAGGTTCTTGAACAAGTCGGACTTCAAGGACATGAAAACAGCTACCCTGCGCAGCTCAGCGGTGGAATGCAGCAAAGAGTCGGTCTTGCAAGAGCACTTTCACTTGACCCTGATATTCTTCTTATGGATGAAGCATTTTCAGCTCTTGACCCTCTTATCAGAAGCGATATGCAGGATGAACTTCTTGATCTTCAGGAAAGAGTTCAGAAAACAATTGTTTTTATCAGCCATGACCTTGATGAAGCTCTTAAACTCGGTGACAGAATTGTTCTGATGAAAGACGGGAAAATTGTTCAGATAGGTACCCCTGAAGATATTCTCATGAACCCTGCAACAAGATATGTTGAAAAGTTTGTAGAAGATGTAAATCTTTCAAAAGTTTTAACTGCAGAGCATGTAATGAACAAGGTCAAAACCACAGCCCATATGAGAAATGACGGCCCAAGAGGTGCTCTCAGAAAAATGAAAAACAACAACTTTTCAAAGCTTTTCATTACAAGAAGAAACAATGAACTTGTAGGCATGATAACAGCTGAAAAGACATCTGAAGCATTAAACAGAGGCGACAAAGATCTTACGCAGATTATAGAAAAAGATATAAAAACAGTTACAACAGATACGCCGGCTTCAGAAATTTTCGATATTATTCATAACCTGCCTTATCCCCTTGCTGTTGTTGATGAACAAAACAAATTAAAAGGTGTTATTATCAGGGGAACACTACTTGCCGCACTGGCTGAAGGAGGTAATTAAAATGGATTTTGAAATTCCAAGAGTCCCTTTAGGGGAAGGAATAGAAAAAAGTATAGAGTTTCTGGATACCAATTTTTCTTTTATTACAAAAGCTATGTCCACAGGGATTGAGGCTTTTATAGATGTTATGGTAGCCGGAATGACAATGTTTCACCCGATGGTCTTTATAATACTTGTAACTGCATTTTCATGGTGGCTTACAAGAAAAAGATCGGTTGTATTAATATCATTTATTGGTCTTTCTCTGATACTTAACCTTGGATTATGGTATCCGACAATGGACACTCTTGCCCTGGTCTTGATAGCAACCTTTATATCGATGCTGCTCGGGCTTCCCATAGGCATTTTTGCAGCACTTAATGAAAAAGCATATAAAGTTATAATGCCTATACTAGATTTTATGCAGACAATGCCTGCTTTTGTATATCTTATTCCGGCAATACCTTTTTTCGGGCTGGGTAAAGTTGCGGCTATATTTTCAACAGTTATATTTTCAGTACCACCTGCTATAAGACTTACATGCCTTGGAATCAGACAGGTACCATCAGATCTTGTTGAAGCAGCTGATGCTTTTGGTTCAAATCCGAGACAGAAACTTTTCAAGCTTCAGCTTCCTATGGCTACTCCGACTATAATGGCAGGTATTAACCAGACTGTTATGCTCGCTCTTTCCATGGTTGTTATCGCAGCGATGATCGGCGCTAAAGGTCTTGGCGGTGAAGTTTGGAAAGCTATTCAGAGGCTCCAGAGCGGGAAAGGCTTTGAAGCAGGTATAGGCATTGTTATTATTGCAATGGTTCTTGACCGTATACTTCAGCAGCTTGGTAAACAGAAACATATGGAGTAACAAGGCAACCATTAAATTTTAATGGTTGATCTTTTTTACAAATAGGAGAATGGAAATAAAACCAAAAGGAGAATTACAATGAAGAACTTAAGACTTTTAACAGCAATAATGGTTGCTCTTGCAGTCACTGCAGGATTTGCTGCTAATTTATCAGCAGCAGATGACACAGTAGAAATAGTTTATGTTGAATGGGCATGTGCAACAGCAAGCTCAAATGTTATGAAAGCAGTTATTGAGCAGGAAACAGATTATGATGTTGAGCTTACATCTGTTTCAGGATCAGCAATGTATGCTGCTCTAGCTGACGGAGACCAGGATGCGATGACAACTGCATGGTTACCTGTTACTCACGGTGCTTATATGGACAAATACAAAGACGATCTTGTTAATCTTGGACCTAATTTTCATGGTGCAAAAATCGGTCTTGTTGTTCCAAAATATGTAACAATTGACTCAATAACAGAGCTTAATGCTGCAGCTGACAAATTCGATAACGAAATCATCGGCATTGATCCTGGCGCCGGCATAATGGGTAAAACAGAAAAAGCTCTTGAAGCATACAACCTTGATAATATGGAACTTGTTTCTTCAAGCGGACCTATGATGACTGCAACACTTAAAAGTAAATACGAAGACAAGGAATGGGTTGCTGTTACCGGATGGACTCCTCACTGGAAATTTGCAAGATTTGATCTTAAATACCTTAAAGATCCTAAAAAAGTTTACGGCGAAGCTGAAACAATCAATACAATTGTAAGAAAAGGTCTTAAGGAAGATATGCCTGAAGTATATGCAATCCTGGATAAATTCAACTGGGAGTCTGCTGACATAGGTTCTGTTATGGCCATGAATATGGAAAACGGCGAAGCTGAGAAAAATGCTGAAAAATGGGTTAAAGAAAACCAGGATATGGTTAAAAAGTGGGTTGAATAATAACTGCTTGAAAATTTAATCATTATTTAAGTATAATAAAAGGGGAGTTTTTTACTCCCCTTTTTCTATTTAAGGTCTAAATTTTAATATATTTTTTGGAAAAGCTTAAAAAAACTTTCTGATTTATTAACTGGCCCCAAAATATTCAGAGCTTTTTTAAAAAGCCCTGTTAGCTAAAATTTGAGTCAGTAGAGACAAAAACAGATTCCTAAGTAATAAAAATCAGCTGAATAGTTAAAAAAGAAATTTTATATAGAGTACAAATTGGGAAAAATGCTCTTTAAGGATTTGTATAAATTAAAGCAAAATGATTTATAATAAATTATTCAACTTAATCTATTTCGAGTTTTTTTAGCCTGTACCTTAAAGACCTGAAAGATATATCAAGGAGTTTGGCAGCATTTTTTTTATTCCACTCTGTTATTTCAAGTGCTTTAACAAGGTAATTTTTTTCTGTTTCTGCCAGAATTCCATCAAGATCTACTCCTGATTCAACCGAATTTAAATCGAGACAAAAATCAGAAAAGTAATTTTTACCTGAAAACTGTGCTTCATCTTCGATGTCTTCTTCCCTTGATATCTCTTTTTTATGAAAAGACAAAGAAAGGCTCTCAGGAAGAATAATATTTGTTGAAGACAGAGCAACGCTTCTTTCAATAATATTTTCAAGTTCCCTTACATTACCGGGGAAGTCGTATTTCTGGAGGAGGTCAAGAGCATACGAAGATAGTTTGGATATTTTCTTACCTGCTTCCCTGGAATATTTATCCATAAAATGCTGGGCAAGAGTTTTTATGTCTTCATTTCTCTGCCTTAAAGGAGGAATTTTTAATTCAATAACATTGAGCCTGTAAAACAAATCTTCCCTGAAACGGCCTTCAATAACTTCATTTCCAAGATTTTTATTTGTTGCGCATATTATCCTGACATCTATATTAAATTCAAGATTTCCGCCTACAGGTTTTATTTTTTTCTCCTGAACAGCCCTTAAAAGCTTAACCTGAAGTGTAACAGGAAGCTCTGATATTTCATCAAGAAATAAAGTACCCTTATGCGCAGCTGCAAAAAGCCCTTTCTTATCCCTGTCTGCTCCGGTGAAAGCACCTTTGAGATATCCGAAAAATTCACTTTCCATAAGATTTTCAGGGATTCCACCACAGTTTACTACTATAAAAGGAAAGTCCTGTCTTGTACTCTGGTCATGAATCGACTTTGCAATGAGCTCTTTGCCTGTTCCGGACTCTCCTGTTATCATTATATTTGTTTTTGTCGGAGCAACTTTTTCAATTTTTTTGTAAATACTTACCATCTTAGGACTTGAACCGACAATCTTGTTAAAATAAATATTTTTCTTTAATGTTTTTTCAAGATCTTCCTTGTCTTTATCAGGAGATCTCAGTTTTAAAGCTCTTGCTATGGCATTTAAAAGATCATCATTGTCAAAAGGCTTGGGCAGATAGTCATAGGCGCCGTTGTTCATTGCAGCCACTGCATTTTCAGTGGTGGCATATGCAGACATCATTATTACAACTATTTCAGGATATATCTTTTTTGCATGCTTTAGTACCTCTATGCCGTTAATATCACCAAGGCGAATATCGCATAAAACAAGATCAAAAAATATTTTATCAAGAGCCTGTATTGCATTTTTACCACTTGATGCCTGATAAACAGTGTAGTTTTCCCTTGAAAGAATTATCTCAAGGAATTCTCTTATTCCGTCGTCATCATCAGCTATAAGTATTTTTTTATATTCAGCAGGCATAATTACTTATTTCTGCTCCAGATAATTTTTCCCTCTTTTATTGTATATTCACATACACCCTTCATTTTTCTGTTAATAAAAGGAGAGTTTTTACTTTTTGAAACAAAGGATTCTTTGTCTGCAGTCCATTCATAATCTTTGTTTACAATTGTTATATTAGCTCCTGCTTTTTCAGCAATACTGTTATCCTGATTTATAATCTTACCCGGATTAATACTCATTTTATGAACAAGATCTTCCATAGTAAGAAGACCTTGTTCAACAAGCTCAAGACTAAGACTTAAAGAAGTTTCAAGACCGACTATTCCAAAAGCTGCCTGCTCAAAAGGAACAATTTTTTCTTCATCACTGTGAGGCGCATGATCTGTTGCTATTACATCGATTGTATTATCCTTAAGACCTTCAATTACAGCAATACGGTCTGCTTCAGTTCTTAAAGGAGGGTTCATTTTTGCATATGTATCAAAATCATGGACACTCTCCTGGGTCAGTGTAAAATAGTGAGGTGCAGTCTCAGCAGTAACCTTTATATTATTTTTTTTTGCATTCCTGATAATATCTACAGCTTTTGCTGTACTTACATGTGCAATGTGGACATCGTGATCTGCAAGTGAGGCAATCTCAATATCCCTTTTCACTCCAAGACTTTCTGCTGAATCAGGAATTCCGGGAAGCCCTAGTCTTGTTGAAACAATACCTTCATTTACAACTCCGTCTGCTGAAAGTGAAAGTTCTTCACTGTGACATATTACCGGAAGCTTAAAACCTGCTGCATACTCAACAGCTCTTCTCATAATTCCTGCATCAGGAACCGGGCGACCATCATCAGACAATGCCGCAGCTCCGGCTTTTTTTAGTTCACCGTATTCACATATTTCGCAACCTTTAAGACCTTTTGTCAGAGATGCTACAGGATGTACCTTTGAAAAGCCTGCTTCAGCCGATTTTTTTACAATAAAAGAAGTCACTGAAGCATTATCATTAACAGGATCAGTATTGGGCATACAGCAGATATCTGTAAACCCGCCCTTTGCTGCTGCTTTTGCACCTGTTTCTATTGTTTCTTTATATTCCTGGCCTGGTTCTCTTAAATGCACATGGATATCTATAAGACCCGGGAAAACGTATAATCCTTCAGCTTCAATAATTTCATCTGCTTCAGGCTCAGTATCAGTAAGCTTAGCAATTTTTTTATTTTTAATTAAAACGTTTGTGTTTACAAACCCTTTGTCAGATATATAGACTTTTCCGTTTTTAATCAGAATCGACATTTTTTGCTCCTCCGGATACAAGGTAAAACAAGGCCATTCTTAAGGCTACTCCGTTTTTCACCTGTTCATTAATAACTGAAATACTGCTGTCTGCAAGCTCTGGAGTTAATTCGACTCCTCTGTTTACAGGGCCGGGATGCATAACAATCACATCTTTTCGAGCTTTTTCAAGAATTTTGGAATTAAGACCGTATGAAAGAGAATACTCCCTTTCTGTGGAAAAAAGATTCCCGCCCTGTCTCTCTTTTTGTATTCTCAGCATCATAATAACATCTGCATCAGTTACTGCTTCTTCCATTGATAAAGCTCTTTTTACTCCGAATTCTTTTTCAACTTCAGGAGGGATCATAGAATTAGGACCGAAAATTTTAACTTTGTTACCGGTTTTTACAAGTCCTCTCATATTTGATCTTGCAACCCTGGAATTGGAAATATCCCCGATAATACTCACATTAAGACCGCTTAATCTTTTCTTTTTTTCCCTTATGGTCATCATATCAAGAAGCGCCTGGCTTGGATGAGCATGTCTGCCGTCACCGCCATTTATAATGGAACACTTGAGAAATTTAGACAAAAAATGGGGAGCACCCGACATCGAATGTCTCATTACAAGAATATCAGGATTCATGGCCTCAATAGTTCTTGCAGTGTCAAGAAGGGTTTCGCCTTTTTTTATAGAACTTGAAGAAGCTGCAAGTGAAACCGAATCCGCACTCAGGCGCTTTGCAGCAAGATCAAAGGAGAGCTTGGTTCTTGTGCTGGGCTCCTGAAAAAATAAAACAATTGTCTTTCCTCTTAAAGTCGGAACCTTTTTAACAGGTCTTTCGTTTATCTCCTTCATGGAGTCAGAAGTATCAAGTATAAAACTGATATCTTCTGCAGACAAAGAATCAATATCAAGAATGTTTTTTTTATTAAATTCCATAATGTAATTAAATCTCTTAATTTGTAATTAGCCGAAAACTAGAATTTTTTGTTCAGTTCAAGGCAGATGAAAAATTTAACCGCAGGAATACTGGAGTATTGTGAGGATTAAATTTTGATTCTAACTTAAGAACCGGGCAAAAAAGGCTGTTTTAGCTCAGCAACTAATTTGTAGTCTGTTTAATCTGTTTGCCTTGACCTTACATAATATTTTAAAAAAAATAAAATCCGGAAAATCTTATCTTATTATATCACCTATTCTTGACCACCTTACTCCAAAACTGTCCTGCTTCCACGACCAGTAAATTATCATAGCCTCACCTTTAAGCTGTTCATAATTTATAAAACCGATAAATCTGCTGTCTGTGGAATTATCACGGTTATCGCCCATCATAAAATATGACTCTTTGGGAACGGTTACAGGTCCGTAATTGTCTCTTGGATTTAAAACCCCTTTATAAAAAACACTGTCTGTATGTTTTATATACGACTCTTCGTATCTTTTATTATTAATATAAAGTTTTTTATTTCTTATCTGAATCTTATCTCCTGGAAGCCCGACAACTCTTTTGATAAAATCTTTGGGCGGATCGACGGGCGCTTTGAATACAACAATATCGCCTCTATCAGGCCTGGATACAGGAATGATTGTTTTATTTGTAAAAGGCATTCTTACGCCGTAAATAAATTTATTTACAAGCAGATGATCACCTATAAGCAAAGTGTCCTTCATAGATCCCGAAGGAATTTTATATGCCTGAACAACAAATGCTCTTATTATAAGAGCAAGAATAAGAGCAAAAATTATTGCTTCAATATTTTCCCGAAGAACACCTTTTTTGTTTTCTTTTTTTTTTGATTTAAAAATCATTTTTTATTCCGGTTATTAGTAAAGTTTATCCCCTGCAGGAAATTGGGGCTCTCCAATTAAAAATTTCTTGTCTGCAATGTTTCTTTTTAATATTTCAGCAATCTCTCTTGCCTTGATCATGCTTGACAAAGGAACACAGTTTATTTTTTTTCCTTCAACTTCTATTTCTCCGCTTTTTAATTCTTTGTAGCTTACTTTTTTATAAGTCTTTCCTGTGGCATTGGGATAATCATTTGAATAATCGACCACATGCGTATAAAGATCTTCGTCCTTTACTCCGGTAAACTCTGCCATCTCTTCATTTAAAACAGGTATCGGTATGCCAATGCCTACGGCTATTGAAGTACCGTACCCCCTTATACTGACTCCTTTAAGCCAGTCAGAAGACATATTTTTCAGCTCGCCTATAACAAAAAGCGTTGCTGAAGGAACATTGGGAGTGCCGTTTTCTTCTCTTCCGGTTTCAATTTTACACTGGGTACCCTGCCAGGTTACATAACCCTGGGCACCTCCAAGAAAAATCCGGGTTCCTATTCCAATTGTTCTTAAATAAGGATCATTCATAAGAGGGCTTAATTCACCTGCGGAACAGTAATTTGCATTTGCAAGCTTAGGTTTGAGTGTTCCCATATATGTATAAATCGTTTTATTCGATGCATTTACTGCACAGTTATAATTCTGGTAAACATTTCTTGGATTACAAAGCAAAGCATAGGGAAGGTCATCAAGAGTTATCTCTTTTTCAAAAGCTTTGTTCGGATAGCAGTCTGTACCGTAACCCGAAGCACTCAGCTTTACAGTTTTGCCTTTTACAAGATCTTCAATAACATGGCCTCCTCCGTACCTGAAGCTTCCGGGCCAGACCTTGTTAAGAGGGTCATCACCATGAGGCTCTGTAGCTCCAAGATAACAGTCTACAGCAGCAAGTCCGCCGTAAGCAGGAACATTGTTAAATTTAACTTCTGAAGCCTTGATAAGAGGTTTTGACTGACCAATATTAATCATAGCGCCGGAAGAACACATCGGAGCAAAAGTACCTGTGGTAACAACATCAACCTTTTGAGCAGCCTCGACTTTACCCTGCTTTTCAACAATATCTTTCATTTCTTCAGCAGTTACTACAACAGCCTCGCCTGCTTTTATTTTATCATTAATTTCCTTGTAAGTTTTATTAACTTTAAACTCAGACATAATATCAAACCTTTAGTTTATTTATACGATTCAAGCAGTTCCAGCTTGGAACTTATATTATTTTGTATCCAGTTGGAATCAAGCCATTCTATGGGATCAACAAATCTGTTATTAACAAAAACAGCAAAATGTAAATGATCTCCCACAGCAAGACCACTTGTTCCTGTCCTGCCGATTATATCCCCTTTTTCAACCAAATCCCCTTTTTTGACATTTGCCTGGCTTAAATGGGAGTAACATGAAAAAAGACCAAAACCATGATCAATAACAACAGTAAGTCCGTAAATTCCAACTCTTTTTACATCAGCCACTTTACCGCTGTTTGAGGCGGGTACGGTTGCGTTTGAAACCGAAGCGAGATCAAGGCCCATATGATATGCTTCATCAATTTTTTTACCTTTGTAATAATATGATCTGTGATCTGCAAAACCAGCTCTTTTTGCAGATCCGGGCATTTGTATAAATCTGCCATCCCACATAATCTTCTTTTCCGGAGACTTTGAAGATTTAGTTATTTCTGTACTGTTTTCTTTGCGAAGCTTGTTATTTACTGCGAGAAACTTCTCAAGATTATCTGAATATTCACCCGGGTCAATATCAAACTGAGGCATTTTCCATGAAAGGAAATTATCAGAAATATTAATTCTGTCAGCAACAAAACTTTTATTTTTCAAATAATATGGAAAACCGGATTTATTTACATTACCTGCTCTGTCTTCTGCTTTTATATAAATTGGATTGTTGGCTTCTTTTTTATGATCCATTGCAAAAAACGCTATTTTATAATGCGGATCTTTTATGTATCCTGAATACCCTGGAAAAAATTCATCGCCTACCATGACTCCGTCAGTTGAATCTAGCTCAGAGACTTTGTAGCACACAAGACCTGTACCCCCCGGAGAGATATAATGTTTTCTTGATAAAACATTAATTTCAGGGGGTGTTGTATCTATTATTACTTCTTTCTGGAAATATGAACTGTTTCCTTTAAAAAAAGATCTGAAAGATGAGTCTCTTACAAACAGTCTTAAACTTGCCATTCCGTCTTTAATACCAAGCTTTTCAGGGTTAATTTTTACAGATAACCTGTAAGAACCAATACCTGTGCCTTTTATAATACCGACAGAATCAAATTCTTTTTTCTCCAGAAGAAGTTCTCTTTCATTTTTATAGAGATAAAGCTGAATGTCTTTCAGTCCGCGTCCTTCATCTTTAATATTAATTTCAATTTCAGTATTTGATCCTATTGAAGACGGAATATTATCAAGTGATGCAGCAGGTTTTTTCCCTTCAAAAAATAAAACCCACCCTGTTATCAATAAAACCACAAGAAAAAATGTTAATATAAGAAACCAGCCTTTTTTAAAGCCGCCTTTATTTTTTTTGCCTGAAGACTGTCTAACCACTTTGACCTCCGTAGGTAATTATTTAATTAAAAAGCGTAAAAAAATGCTTTTAATCTTATTTAGTTGCTGTAATTGAACAAAAAATCCTGGTTTTCGTCCAGATTCTTTTTTAATAAATGTTTTATCTTTATTAAGCTTAAACTATGATAAACTTATTGTAAGCTTAAATTGCCTTGTTCAAATCAGTTTTTTATGAATACCAGTAAGAATAAGACTTATCAAGTAGTAAATAGTAGCTGAACGAAAACTGCCTTTTTTGCCCGGTTCTTAAGTTAGAATCAAAATTTAATCCTCACAATACTCCAGTATTCCTGCGGTTAAATTTTTCATCTGCCGTAACTGAACAAAAAATCCTGGTTTTCGGCCAAATAGTAAATACCAAAATAGATTGACATAGAATCATACACTTTTTATTTTAGAAGAATAATTTAAATGGAGAAATTAATGCACAATATTTTTGACAGTAAAAAACTATTTATTATTGCAGGACCATGCGTAATAGAAAAAAGAGAAATACTTTTTGAAATTGCAGATAAACTAACAACTATCAAAGAAAAACAAGGTATAGAAGTTATATTTAAAGCCTCATACGACAAGGCAAACAGAACGTCCATAAATTCTTTCAGAGGACCGGGCAGATATGATGGGCTCAAATATCTTGAAGAAATAAAAGAAAAATTTGATCTGCCCGTTACTTCAGACATTCACCATCCTGAAGATGCTGAAGCTGTTAAAAATGTACTCGATATAATTCAGATACCTGCTTTTCTCTGCAGGCAGACAGACCTTATTCTTGCTGCATGCGGTACAGGGAAAACTGTAAATATCAAAAAAGGTCAGTTTCTTGCTCCATGGGATGTAAAAAACATTATAGACAAGGCAAAGTCCGGCGGAAATGAAAAAATAATAATTACTGAAAGAGGCTCATCTTTTGGATATAATAATCTTGTAGTCGATTTCAGAGGAATTCCTTTAATGAAAAGTTACGGTGTTCCTGTTGTTTTTGATGCAACTCACAGTATTCAGTTACCAGGCGGACAGGGATCTTCTTCTTCGGGTGAAAGAGAAATGGGACCGGTGCTTGCCAAGGCTGCTGCCGCCGCAGGAGCAGACGGAATTTTCATGGAAATCCATCCTGACCCGGACAAAGCTCTTTGTGACGGACCTAACTCGATTTATCTTGATAAGATTGAAGATATAGTAACAAAACTGGTTAAAATAAGAGAAATAAGCAATGAGCTGTAAAAAATATATAAATAGTATTTGGCCGAAAACTAGAATTTTTTGTTCAGTTACGGCAGATGAAAAATTTAACCGCAGGAATACTGGGGTATTTTGAGGATTAATTTTTGATTCTAACTTAAGAACCGGGCAAAAAAGGCAGTTTTCGTTCAACAACTAAATAAGGATTAATTTTGGACAAACCACTTTTTATTTTTAAAAATACAAGATTTCTTCTGCTTGATGTAGACGGAATAATGACAGATGGAAAAATAACATATACAAACTCGGGGGATGAATTAAAAAGTTTTTCAGTATATGACGGACTTGGAATAAAACTGCTTGCTGAAGCAGGCATAGGCACAGGAGTTGTTACTGCAAGAGAGTCAGAAATTGTTAAAAAAAGATGTGCTGAACTTTCTATAAGCCCGGTTTTTCAAAATATTAAAGACAAAAGCTCTGTAATCAATATAATTGAAAAAGATTTTAATATAAAAAAAGAAAACATCTGTTTTATGGGAGACGATCTTATAGACCTTCCTTTATTGAAACTCTGCGGGATCCCTGTTACAGTACCAAATGCATGTCCTGAAGCAAAAAGTTTGGCAAAATATCTTACTGAAAATTCAGGAGGCAGCGGAGCCGTAAGAGAGGTTTGCGAGCTTATCCTTAAATCTCAGAATATGTGGGAAATGGCTGTGGAAAAGTTCAGTTCACCAGGAGTTTTATAGTTGATTTACAAACTTAAAGTTTTATCTGTATTTTTATTCTTTTTTTTAATTACTGCATTTTCTGCATCTTCAAAAGAAGGTTACATAACAATATCTGACCTGACCCATAACATATCTTCTGAAGGCCGTCTGATATATAAAATCAATTCAAAAAAAGGTTATTTGAAAGATTTGTCTTCAAACGATTTTATTCTGGATCAAATAGAGATATTATGGTTTGAAGATAGTAAACTCAGTATGAAAATAACCTCAGACAATGGAAACCTGAACAAAAAAACAGGCAACATAAGGCTTGAAAAAAATATAAAAGCCTTTTCTGCCGATTATGAACTTTATTGCGACAAGCTCTTTTATAATAATAATAATAAAATTATATATTTCAGAGGTGATATAAAAATTCTTTCTGATACTATTTCACTTTTTTCCGGATACGGAGAATACGACACTTTGACCCAAATACTTTCTTTAAATAAAAATGTTAAAGGTATTTTAAATGAAAAAATATTTCCATCGGGCCGTTAATTTATTTTTTATATTTGCTTTGATACTGTTTTCTTCGATTACAGTTTCTGCCCAGGATGCAGAAAAAAATAACAGCGTAAATATCACATCTGATTCCATGAAGCTTTACTCTGATAAAAACATGACTGTTTTTAAAGGAAATGTAAAAGCTGTTCAAAATAAAACTGTTATTACAGCCGACAGCCTTACTGTTTTCCACAAAAAAACAGAAGACGACACTTCAGAAAACTCTTTTGAAAAAATTGAAGCTTCAGGAAATGTTGAAATAAAAATGGAAGATAAATACGCAAAATCAGAAAATGCTGTTTATCTTGCAAATGAGCAAAAACTTATTTTGACTGGAAACAGACCTGTTATAGTTGACGGTAAAAATAAAATTACCGGAGATAAAATAACCTATTTCATAGATACCGGAGTTATGGAAGCTGAGCAGGAATCAGACAATCAGGTTGAAGCAACATTTACTGACACAGAAGCTAAAGATTAATCATGAAAACCCTTTATCTGAAAAACCTTGAAAAATCATACGGAAAAAGAAAAGTTGTTTCCAATGTATCGATTTCCATAAATACCTCCTCTGTTGTAGGACTGCTCGGACCAAACGGTGCAGGAAAAACAACTACATTCAACATGGCTGTAGGTCTTATTTCACCCGACAAAGGAAAAGTTCTTCTTGGCGATACAGACCTTACCGGACTTGAAATTTACAAAAGAGGGAAAAAAGGTATCGGATACCTTCCCCAGGAATCTTCTGTTTTTAAAAAACTAAGTGTGGCTGACAACTTAAAAATAATACTTGAGCATACTTACTTAAAAAAAGGGGAAATAGAGTCGAAAATTGATAACCTGCTTGATGAATTTAATATAAAAAGACTAAAAAATCAGAAAGCTGAAAGTCTATCAGGCGGTGAACGAAGAAGACTTGAAATATGCAGGGTATTATCCACAGATCCCGATTTTGTTCTCCTTGATGAACCTTTTGCAGGGGTTGACCCCATAGCAGTTTCAGACCTCCAGGAGATCATTTATTATCTTTCAGAAAAAAATATTGGTGTATTAATCTCTGATCATAATGTAAGAGAAACACTTGGGGTATGTGATACAGCATATATAATAAATAACGGAGAAATTATAAGACACGGATCCCCTGATGAAGTAGCCTCAGATGAAGTTGTAAGAAAAACTTATCTTGGCAAAGACTTTAAAATGTAGTTAATAGTGTTTATTTTTAAAATAAAAACCAGAAGAAAATATAGATATGGTATTTGAGCTAAGACAGGATTTAAAATTATCACAACAGCTGGTCATGACTCCTCAGCTGCAGCAGGCGATCAAACTGCTCCAGCTTTCAAGACAGGAGCTTATTGAAACAGTCCAGCAGGAGCTTGTTGAAAACCCGGCTCTTGAAGAAAGAGTTTCTTCAGAAACAGACTCTGGTGATGAAATACCTGAAGCAAGTTCAGATATTGAAAAAAATGTCGAATTAAAAGAAGATACGTTCCCAAAAGAAACTGACTGGGATAATTATATTGAAGAATTTAACACACCCGGGCGAATGAATTTTGACCCGGAGACAAAAGAAGCTCCGAAATACGAAGCTTTTGTATCCAAAAAAGACAATCTTAAGGATCATCTGCTCTGGCAGTTTAAAATGCTGAGCCCTGACGAGGATGAAGAAAGGGTTGCATCTGCTGTAATAGGAAACCTTGATGTTGACGGTTATCTTAAAACCGATATTGAAGAAGTAGCTTCTGAGTCACAAACAGATCCTGAGTATGCTGAATACATACTGCGTGAAAAACTTCAAAAACTTGATCCTCCAGGAGTATGCGCAAGATCGCTTGAAGAATGCCTGTTAAATCAGCTCGATTTTCTTGGCATTGACAATTATGAATTAAGAGATTTTATAAAGTATCACCTCAACGACCTTGGACATAACAGAATAAAAAACATTGCTAAAGATCTTCATATAACCACAGAACTTGTAATGGAATATGCAGAGATAATAAAATCTCTTGAACCAAAGCCGGGAAGAGAGTTTTATGATGATATACCAAACTACATTACTCCCGATATTTATGTTTACAAAGAAGGAAGTGATTTTGTAATTGTCTTAAATGACGACGGATTCCCAAATCTTCATATAAACCCATACTACAATCAGGCTGTTACATCAGGAAGCAGAAACATTGATAAAGATACAAAAAGCTATTTAAGAGAAAGAATACGTTCTGCCTCAGGGCTTATTAAAAGTATCTATCAAAGACAGAGAACTATATACAGGGTTACAGAGTCTATACTAAAGTATCAAAGAGAATTTTTTGAAAAAGGGATAGACCATTTAAAACCGATGATTTTAAATGATATTGCTGAAGATCTTGAAATGCACGCTTCAACAATAAGCCGTGTAACTACAAATAAATATGTTTATACTCCCCAGGGAATGTTTGAGCTTAAATTTTTCTTTAACAGCTCTATTTCAAAAAAAGGGGGAGATTCCATTGCATCTGTGAGTGTACATGATAAAATAAAGAAAATTGTTGAAGAAGAGGATTCAAAAAAGCCTTTAAGTGATGAAAAGATTTCAAAAATCCTAAAGTCACAGGGCATCAACATTGCAAGACGAACAGTGGCCAAGTACAGGGAGGCTTTACGAATTCTCCCTTCAAGTAAACGCAAACAATACTAGGGAGGTGTGTCTATGAACACTTCTGTATCTTTCAAGAACCTCGAACCATCTGATGCTTTAAAAGACTATGTTACAAAAAAGCTGGAAAAGATTGAAAAGAGACTTGATGCCCCTGCAGAAGCTGAAGTTGTATTTACTGTTGAAAAGATAAGACATATTACAGAAGTAAGACTCAGCAGCGACAAGCTTCATATCCATGCAAAGGAAGAGTCTGAGGACATGTACTCTTCAATTGATCTTGTTCTTGAAAAAGTTAAAAGACAGATCAAAAGAACAAAAGAAAAAATGCACGAAAAAAGACCGGTTTCCAAAGATGGAATAAAAGGAGAAGGCGTTCTCCCTGATGAGCCGGTTTCAGATATCGGTTAAACTTAATAAAAAAGCCGGATAAACCAAAAAGCCGCTTCCTTTATTTAAAGGGAAGCGGCTACTTTTTTTAGAACGGCTTGATATTTCAACCGATAAATGCTAGTTAATATTTTGCTTTAAAATAGTTTTTTGTTTATAATTTTAAAAATCTTAACACTAAACTGTTTTGATGCTGTTTTTTAAAAAATTTACATATAAAGCACTTTATAATTCTTATGAAACTCATTGACTATATCAAACCCGAATTCATGCAGCTTAATCTTGAATCCAGAGATAAAAAAGGTGTCATAGAAGAACTATGCCAGCCTCTTGCTGAGTACAGCGGAATAAAAAGAGATAATCTTGTCAAAATTCTTCTTGAACGGGAAAGACTTGGAAGCACCGGCATAGGGAGTTCAATAGCTATTCCCCACGGAAAAGTCAAAGATCTTGAACATCTTATGATAGGTTTCGGGCTCAGTTCTAAAGGTGTAAATTTTGAATCGATAGACTCAAAACCAGTTTATCTCTTTTTTGTGATTATAACTCCGGAAGATTCCACCGGAGACCACCTTAAAGTCCTTGCAAAAATATCAAAAATACTCAGGGACAAAGATGTAAGATCTTCTATTATTAAATCTACAGAAAAAGAAGAAATACTGAAAATAATTTCAGATAACGACTCCAATGACTGAAAAAGATTAACTTAAATGAAAAATACTCCCATTATAATTATAACCGGGGAATCAGGTTCAGGAAAATCAGGTGCGCTTAATGCATTTGAAGACTGCGGTTTTTACTGTGTTGATAATATGCCTGCCGCTCTGTTGCCGAAATTCCTGGAACTTCCTGTAAATAAAGATCTTGAAGAAATAACCGGAATTGCATTTGGTATGGATTTAAGGGAGAAAAGTTTTATAAATGAATACCCTGATACTTTAAATTTTTTAAAAAATAATAACTATATATATAAAATAATATTTTTAACCGCTGATGAAGAAACACTGATTAAAAGATATAATGAAACAAGAAGGCATCACCCGCTTTCAAGAGACTCTAATCTGACCGATGGGATCAGAGCTGAAAAAAAACTTTTACAAAATCTGAAAGAAGAAGCTGATATTGTAATTGATACTTCAGCTTATACCATACATGAGCTTAAAGCCAGAATTTCAGGGATAGCGGGAACATACACAGCAACACAACAAATGCGAATCGACATTATATCTTTTGGATTTAAATATGGAATACCTAAGGAACTTGACCTTTTAATAGATGTCAGGTTTTTGCCTAATCCCTATTTTGTAAATAATCTGAAGGAAAAAACAGGCGAAGATGAAAATGTGAGAAATTTTGTTTTAAATAATACAAGGGCAGAAAAATTTTTAAAAAAATATACTGATCTTCTTGACTATTTAATACCTTTATATAAAAGAGAGGGCAAAGCCTATTTAACAATAGGCGTCGGATGTACCGGCGGCAGACACAGATCTGTTGCAATCTCAAGGTATTTATTTGAATATATAAGCAGACATGCAGCCAAATCAGGAATTTTACACAGAGACATAACACGCCAGCAATAAGCATGCGAGGTTTTATGATAGGAATAATAGTAGTAACACACGGTGAACTCGGACAGACATTAATAGAAACAGCAGAATTTATAAAGGATTCAAAAATTGAAAACTGCGTAAATGTTTCGATTAATGTTAATGAAGATGCCGACGGAATGAGAGATAAAATCAAAAAAGCTATCAAACAGGTCGATAATAAAGAAGGGGTGCTGATACTAACAGATATGTTTGGCGGAACACCTTCAAATTTAAGTTATTCTTTCCTGGAAGAAGGCTCGACCGAAGTTTTATCCGGAGTAAACCTTCCTGTTCTTATAAGAGCTGCTGAATTAAGGAAAAGACTTACGCTGAACGATGCAGCTGCTGGTATTGAAACTTTTGGAAAAAAAAGTATTTCCCTTGCAAGCAATATCCTTAAAGGGACACCGAGAAGTGCATGACTTCTCGGTTGAAATTTTTCAGGCTGAACCTGACGACATACCTTTAATTTTAAAGCTTGAAACTGAAGGATTCAGCTCTCCATGGTCACCTGCTTCCTTTGAGCAGGAATTTAAAAACATGGAAAGTTCTGTGTTTAAAGCTGTATCAGAGAGCCGCATTTGCGGCTTTCTGGTTTTAAGAAAATTACTGGATGAAATCCATATTCTTAAAATATGTACAAAGAAAAAGATGCAGAATAAAAATATTGCTTCATCTCTTTTAAATTATGTATTAAAAAATCTCGAAAACAGTTTTAATTATGCATTGCTTGAAGTTAACTCAGAAAACATAAAAGCTTTAAATTTTTATAAAAAAAACGGGTTTAAAATTACAGGAATAAGAAACAATTATTACGGACAGGGAATAAACGCCCTTAATATGACAAAAGAATTACCTGGAGGAGAGAAATGAGTGTTAGAATTGGAATTAACGGTTTCGGAAGAATTGGCCGGTCAATGCTGCGCGCCTCACTTAAGAATAATGAAGTTGAAATTGCGGCAATCAACGATCTTGCGCCTATAGAAACAATGGCTCACCTTATAAAATACGATTCAGTTCACGGGATCCTGGATGCTGATGTAAAAGCAGACAAAGACAGCATCATTATTAACAATAAAAAAATTAAATACACATCTTTTAAAGATCCTTCACAGCTTCCATGGAAGGAACTTGAAATTGACGTTGCTGCAGAATGTACGGGTCTTTTCAAAGACCGGGAAAGCGCTTCAAAGCATCTTGAAGCAGGTGCTAAAAAAGTTATTATCTCTGCTCCTGCCAAAGATCCTGATACAACCATTGTACTGGGGGTTAACGAAAAAACATATGACAGCAGCAAGCACAATATAATTTCAAACGCATCATGCACAACAAACTGCCTTGCTCCTGCAGCAAAAGTCTTAAAAGACAACTTCGGAATAAAACAGGGATTTATGACAACTGTTCATTCTTATACAGGGGCACAGAATATTCTTGACGCACCTCATAAAGACCTTAGAAGAGCAAGGTCTGCAGGAGTTTCAATGGTTCCAACTACTACAGGAGCTGCAAAAGCTGTGGGGCTTGTTATTCCAGAACTTGAAGGCAAACTGAACGGACTTTCTATGAGAGTACCGACACCAAATGTTTCAATTATAGATTTTGTTATAAATACTGAAAAAACAAATATTACAAAAGAAGATGTAAATAATGCTTTAAAATATGCATCTGAAAATGAAATGAAAGGCATTCTCGGATACAGTGAAGAACCTCTTGTATCTATAGATTACAACGGGAACAGCCTTTCTTCAATTATTGACGGCCTTACAACAGATGTAATAGATGATATGGTAAAAATTCTCTCCTGGTATGACAATGAAACAGGATATTCAACAAGAATGATTGAACTTGCCGCATATGTAGGCAAAAAGATTTAATTTTTTACCTTAAGAATTTAAGCTTTTATCATAATCCTGAATTTAATTTTAAAATTCAGTTAGAATAAAGTCAGTATTTATTCATTTAAAAAACGGAGTAAAAATATATGGCAAAAAGAAATCTTTTAATAGCCGGCAACTGGAAAATGCACAAAACCCCTGATGAATCGGCTGAGGAAGCTTTAAAAATCGCTTCTATGCTTGGAGATTTTGATCTTTCAAATAAAGAAGTAATGATCGCTCCGTCATTTACAGGCTTGTATCCTACAGGAGAAGCCCTTAAAGATACAAAGATAACCCTTGGTGCCCAGAATATGTATTATGAGGAAAAAGGGGCTTATACTGGGGAAATTTCTGCATCTATGCTTAAAGGATGCGGATGCCGGTATGTAATCATTGGCCATTCAGAAAGACGCCAGGTTTTCAATGAATCGGATGAATTGATCAACAAAAAAATATCTGCTGCAATTTCAAATAGTTTAATCCCTGTTTTTTGTGTAGGAGAAACAAAATCTGAAAGAAATGAAAATAAAACACTAAATGTTCTTGACAAACAGATCAAAAACGGATTAAAAGGCATTTTCGTAAGCGGAAGTAATGAACTTGTAATTGCATATGAACCTGTCTGGGCAATTGGAACTGGTGACACAGCAACCCCTGATCAGGTAGAAGAAGTTCATAAAAATATCCGCGGGCTCATTGAAAAAATTTATAATAAAAATGTTGCTGAGAATATTAAAATACTGTATGGTGGCAGCGTTAAATCAGGGAATGCGGCAGAATTACTTTCCCTTGACAATGTAGACGGAGCTCTGGTAGGAGGAGCAAGTCTTGATGCGAAAGACTTTACTGAAATCATAAAAGCATAACGGTATTAAAATGACTATTTTCTTTATTACTATACATATAATCGCTTCAATTTTAATAATAATTCTTGTACTTCTTCAGTCAGGAAAAGGTTCAAGCTTAGGTGCCGCTTTAGGTGGTGGAAGCAATCAGACTCTTTTCGGGCCAACCGGATCAGGTAATATTTTAACTAAAATTACAACTGCCCTGGCTGTGGTTTTTATGGTAACTTCAATCACTCTTGCTCATATTTCAGGTAAATCTGATTCAGACTCCGTAATAAACAAGGTACAGCAGGAAGCACCTGTAAACAGCAACTCAGCAGCTGATAAAGCGAGCAGCACTTCGGACAACGCAGACGAAAATACCGAAGGAAGTAATTAGGCTGCCGAAGTGGTGGAATTGGTAGACACGCAGTGTTGAGGGCGCTGTGGGATATCTCCCGTGCCGGTTCGATTCCGGCCTTCGGCACCATAGCAGCCTTGAATATATAAAGTTATAAATGTTCTTTAAAATTTGTTAATCTGGTGGGGTTCCCGAGTGGTCAAAGGGATCAGACTGTAAATCTGACGGCTCAGCCTTCGAAGGTTCAAATCCTTCTCCCACCACCATTATAAAAGGGTCATTAACTCAGTCGGTAGAGTATCTGCCTTTTAAGCAGAGAGTCGCTGGTTCGAGCC
>Ga0136557_1000830_pt1 | contig 21936 bp, 21 predicted proteins | sample AntRauTorckE6832_FD_104796 | JGI IMG/M metagenome (GOLD analysis project Ga0136557, IMG submission 104796) | Saline lake microbial communities from Rauer Islands, Antarctica - Metagenome Torckler E6 #832 | ecosystem: Environmental > Aquatic > Non-marine Saline and Alkaline > Saline | place...
GCTCTCTTATGCCTTTAAAAAACCCAAAAACCTCAGGCGAAGCCTGATTTACTGAACTGGCTTTCTCTGAAAACATCAAATAGCTTGAAAAAGTGACCATCTGTTATCGTGAACAAGCTCACACTGCCACCAAAATCGTCGGTTGCGGTGTTGCCATAGGCCCAGTGTCCCTGACCGAAAGACTTGCTTACCGTACCGGGCCGGACACCCTCCCAGACACGGGCAACACACTCACCACTGGCGGCAACGGATGTAATACGAACTTTATCGCCATCCTTGATGCCGAGTTTTTTTGCGTCCACGGGGTTGATCCGAAGAGAATCCTGGCTGCCGACATCACCGGGGTCGACATGCTTGAACTCATAGTACCAGGGAGCGTTCTGGCTTCTGCCCTCCCGGTTAAGCCGTGATTTATAATCAACGAAGACAAAGGGATAATCGGCCTCGCTACCGTGACGCATAGGTGGTTCATGGTGGGGAACAAAGGCGAGTTCGCCCCTGGCCGTATAGTTGCATTTCTCCAGGACCGTATCAACACCGACCTTGTGCTTTTCAGCATGGGCGGTCAACGCCTTTTTGATGGTTTCGCTATAGAACTCGAACTTACCGGTTGCCGTATTGAAATTTCCTCCCCAATGTTGCTTGTACTCATAGGGTTGGGAGTTCCACATGCCACGTTTAAGCATATCGTTCCAACCGTTGATTGTCTCACCATGAGTGTCTTTCTTGCCGTTCCACAGCGGATAGGTATAGTACTTCAGGGCAGACACCGTAAACTCCTTGGAATCTTTGGCCTTGGCACCGGTTTCGGGATCGGCGTACATCTCTGTGAGATAGTTATAGAGATTGGGAAACCCTTTTTCCTTGAGTTTTTCCGATAGGAGGAATGGAAATTCCGACTCGTCCTGAATAACATCCCAGAGAGGATCAACCACCGGCTGCTGCAGAGTACAGGTTGCGTAACGGTTTGCCTTGGTTTTGAGGAACCCGTAACGCTCATATTTGCTGATTGCGCAGGGCAGGACAATGTCGGCAAACATAGTAAATTCTGAAGCATTAGTGGTCAAATGGACGGTGAACGGCACCTTGGCAAGTGCCTGTTCCCAGAGATCGGTGCCATTGCAGGAAAAGACAAAATTGTTCATATAGCCCACCAGCACCTTGATGGCATAGGGATCCTCATTGAGGATTCCGTTGGCCGCGTTGTTGGTGGAAACACCGCCGCCTGATTTGCCTTCTTTCATAGCCGGTAACTCAAGTCGTCCACGCTGGTCGATCTTCTCCATCTTGGAATGCTTCTTGGCCAGATCGTCCTGATGCTTGCTCAACAACTTTTTATCATACTTGTTGACCGGAATTTTGGCACTCTGCAAAGATCCGCCCTTGTTGTCGACGCCGCCGACCAGGCCTGCCAGGGCATGAACCGCCATGGCGGAATAGCCGCCGCGTGCATGCATGGCGGCACCCGGACCCATCCACACAGCAACATGGGGAGCCGCTTTGCCCATTCCGCGGGCCACCCTGATGATCTGTTCTTCATCCACACCACAGATCTCCGCCGCTTTGACAGGCGTCATATCCTTGACGGTAATATTCCACCACTTGACCACACCGTGGCTTTCCTTTTCGGCAAAATCGGCCTCATCGACGGTCATACCGGGCTTGAAGCGGTTGACACCATCTTTGAAATCGCCGACAAAATCTTTATACCAGAGCCCCTCTGCCAGCATGACATGGGCGAGGGCCAGTGCCAGGGAGCCGTCGGTGCCCGGTTGAAGCGGCAGCCATTCCTGGGCCTTGGCGGCGCTTGTGGTCAGGCGCGGATCGACGGTGGCGACGGTGGCCCTGTCCAGGGCGTCGCCTAAACGCTTGATGGTTGCCGGCACCATCCTGTTGCTCGCCACGGGGTCACACCCCCAAATGAGAATATAATCAGAGTTGCTGATATCATAATCACGATACCCCCAGTACCCCTCGGTGTAGAAGGAACCGAATTTTTCCCCTTCGGCACAGGTGGAGCTATGGGAAATATTATTGGGAGAGCCCAGGATCTTGGGAATACCGTAATAGATGATATCCCGCATATAGGTGTATCTGCCGCGCATCAGGCAGAGTTTCTCCGGTTCCTCATTCTTGCGAAGATCCATCATTTTATCGGCAATGGTGTTCAGGGCCTCATCCCAGCTGATCGGCACGAACTTGGGATCCTCGCCCCTGCCTTTTTTGGGATTAGTCCGTTTCATCGGCACCTTGAGACGATCGGGATCATATACCTGCTGCAGACTGAGATGCCCCCTGGGGCAGACCTTGCCGTCATTCTGTTTAGAGTATCTGTTGCCCCGTACCTTGACCGCCCGGCCATCCTGGACAAAAATTTCCACCGGACACCAGGTGGTGCAGCCTTGACAGGTGGATGGAATCCACCGCCCCGGTTCTTCGCCTATTTTAGCGTTGCCCTTGGAGGCAGCCAGCGCGTTCATACCAGACTCTTTTCCCGTGTACCCAGTCAGCGCCGCCGTGGTGCCGGCTATCGCCGTCATTTTGAGAAAGTCCCTTCTCTTTATTTTCATACATTCCTCCGCTTGACGTTATTCAGTTGGTTACCTATTGCCACACCAGCCTCTGTTTCTGCTCAGGACAATCCACTATCTACAACAGCCTTTGGAATGCATGAATCGTGCCATGCCATGAGACCCGCAAATGTTACTCTAACGTAACACCGGCGTATCGGTTTACGAACATTCTCCATACTATTTTAGCAGGTTAGTGCCCTTTACCAGAAAATTAAAAACAAATATACCACAAAGCAGGAGTGGATGTCGTATAATCCATTATATTTCAGTACGTTGAAATATTTCTGCTTTCACGGAATGTTACATAAAAGAAACAGTAACTGCTCGCAGAACACCAGATCTTCCCGCGATCAGCCTGGCTTACATATGGCCAATACGCTTCACTAGTCTGATCGCGAAGGCAAGCGTAAGACTCCAAATCTCCGGCACCCTGCAAGCAGTTACAAATACCGGGATTAGTTTCATTACGTCGCTTCCTCCATAAATAGTTACAAGAAACAGATATTAAAGCACCCTGCTATTCCAAACAGGGAAAAAGGCAATTCTTTCTATTGCCATGGCGAGCTACTATCGATCACCCAAGATTGCGGCACAACCTACCAAAACCACCGGGTATGGTTCCCGAGGACCAGAAAGCCCGGCCCTGCTTATAGTCAACAAACCAGTAGCCACCAGGTTTTCGCCGGGCCGCTACGAAGACAAAGGGCTGGTCAATGGAAAAGCACGGGTTGAGATAGACACCTTTAAAGTTAAGGGAAGCATTCATAAGCGACATTGCCTCCTCCATGGAGGGCAATCGCCAATCATGAAAACCGGCCCACCCTTCTGCCTGAACCTCTTCAATCTTTTTGTTCATCATTCGCAGGGAACAGATATCAAGTCCGCCGATCTGCCATTGCAGCCCTGTTCGCTCGTCAATCACCGTCACCCCATCGCCCATGTCAACGAGATGATTAACAAAACTGCCTGAGGTATTGCGTAGTGAGTCATAAAAATTCCATTGCCTGATGAGCTCATCAAGTTCTTTTTCCAGTAGAATCCGCCCCTGAGAAGGCAGCGTCATCTTCTCTGCAGCCCAGCGGGCCTCTCCCGGCGTTGGCAATGGAGCACCCATATTCTCTGATACGGTTTTTTCGACGATTTCACGAACATACTTGGCATCACCGTCGTCAAGTACATTGGCGATCAACCAGCACTTGACCGAGTCGTCAACGGCATAACTACGCTCAAAAAGCGCCACCCGGCCCTGCTTTGCCACACAATTGTTGACCAGTTCAGCTGGAACATCAATTTCGGCCACCACCCTGGCATGCTTGACTGCCCGCTCCATCAAACATACCTTGGGCTTTTCTCCCCAATCATCGACGAAGAAATAATACACCTGTTCGCTGTTGTCCCGAACACGCTCACGCCCCCCCCAGGACTCATAGGTGCCAAAACTGAGCTCAGGTGTCATCTCCCAATCGATGGGTGAGATATCACGATTGCCAACCCGTATTTTGTTATACATCCACTTCCCTCCCTGTTAAATAGAATTAAAGTAACTACTCATGGGGGAAGCGACGTAATGTAACTAACCCCGGTATTTGTAACTGCTTGCAGGGTGCCGGAGATTTTTGCGATCAGACTGGTGAAGCGTATTGGTCATACGTAAGCCAGGCTGATCGAGGGAAGATCTGGTGCCCTGTGAGCAGTTACGAATTAAATAGAATTGTCCAATGCCATTGCAGATGATAGAATGAAGCTACTATTCACACACATATTGCACACTTTTACCCCACAATCATAATAACTATTCTCAAATATGTCGAAAAATTCTTCTCCTCCTTCCGGCAAAAGAGGCTTTCCATTACCCCTAGGGGCAACGGTATTGCCCGATGGCATCAACTTCGCACTCTTCTCACGCCATGCCGAAAAAGTCGAGCTTGTGCTGGAAGTCTTCAGCGGCAATGGTGAAGAAGTTGAACACTACTCTTTCACTCTTCTACCCGGCTATAACAGAACCGGTGATATATGGCATATTCTTCTCCCCTTTTACTGGAAGATGGTGCGCTACGGCTACCGGGTGTATGGGGCGTCCGACCCCTCCGGCATCGGAACCTGCTTCAACGGGGACGATATCCTCATTGATCCCCATGCCCGCATGCTTACTCCGCGAAGTTGGGGCGAGCCGAATATCTACGGCGTGCAGGCCTGCTGCGAGATTCCTGAACACAGTTTTGACTGGCAGGGAGACATGCCGCTTGCTATCCCTCTCTCGGAAACCATCATCTACGAACTCCATGTTCGGGGGTTCACCAAGAAGCACAATTCGCAAACCACCGTCCCGGGCAGCTACAAGGCGATTACCGAAAAAATACCGTACCTCAAATCCCTAGGCATCACCGCCGTTGAGCTGATGCCCATTGCCGAATTCAACGAGAACACAACACCCTTCACCAACCCTGAAACAGATGAACAGCTGCGCGACTACTGGGGCTATAACTCCATTAACTTTTTTTCACTCAAATCCGGATATGCCGCTGAACCTGCCCGACATATCAGAGAATTCAAAGAAATGGTGCTCACCCTCCACAGGGCCGGCATCGAAGTCATACTCGACATTGTCTTCAACCATACAGGTGAAGGCGACTATGCCGGTCACACCACAAGCTTTCGCGGCATAGACAACCCGATCTACTACCTGCTCGACCCGGAAGACCGCGAATACATGAACTTCTCCGGCTGCGGCAACACCATGAACTGTAACCATCCCATTGTCCGGGAGCTCATCAGGAGTGCTTTGCGTTACTGGGTCATAGAGATGCACGTCGATGGGTTCCGTTTTGATCTGGCCTCCATCCTCGGCCGCGACAAGCAGGGCAATGTCCTGCCCGACCCGCCCATGCTCGAAATCATCTCTGAAGATCCCATCCTGCGCGACACCAAAATAATTGCCGAGGCCTGGGATGCCGCTGGACTCTACCAGGTTGGCTCTTTTTCCACCGACAGTCGCTGGAGCGAATGGAATGGCAAGTTCCGCGACGATGTCCGCAGTTTTTTTGCCGGACACAAGGACAGCGTCAGAAAACTGGCCACCCGCATTGCCGGCAGTTCGGATCTCTACCAGCCCAGCTCCCGGGGACCATCCAACTCCATCAACCTCATCACCAGCCATGATGGCTTCACCCTCTATGACCTGGTCTCCTATAACAAAAAACATAACAGGCAAAACGGTGAGGATAACCGGGACGGAGAGGACCACAACATCAGCTGGAACAGTGGCGTTGAGGGGGAAACCACATCAAAAAATGTAGAGCAGCTGCGCATTCGCCGTATGAAGAGCATGGCACTGACACTGCTGCTTTCCCAGGGAGTGCCGATGATTACCGCGGGTGATGAATTCGGACGCACCCAGAACGGCAACAATAATTGCTGGTGTCAGGACAACGAGACATCCTGGATCGACTGGTCTCTGGTTCATAAGCACCACGGTATCCTCCGTTTTTTCAAAAATTGTATCGCCCTGCGAAAAAACCATCCCGCCTTTCGCCGGGAACAATTTTTCAGCAAAACCGGTAATCCCCACCAGGAAGAAATCCTCTGGCAGACTCTTGAGCCAGGAAAGACGGACTGGTCCGCCAGCTGCCATCATCTTGGATTTCTACTGAACGGCCATTACCTGGACGATGATCATTTTTTTATTATGCTCAACGGCTCACGGAAAAAATCCGTGAGTTTTACCCTGCCGAATCCGCCACAGGGAAATTCCACCGGGAAATGGTACAAAATTGTCGACACAGCCGCAGATTCTCCTCATGACTTCACAACGTTGCAACACGCAACCTCCTTTGAACCTGCGACCAAAATAACACTTAAAAAAATGGCTTCAATCGTTCTCCAGGCGCCTGGGGTTTCCAGTCCAACATGAGCCTGACGCAGCCTCTCGAACCCACCTTGGTCGCTTTGTTTACCTTTGTTACCTTGAATAGAAGGGCCGCAGCCGCCGGCCCAGCTCACACATTTCATCTCTTTCCATAGATAAACCTGATTACCACCGAAACTCAGCTCGAAGCACTCAAGGGCAAGGAGTCTGCCGTGTTGTTTTCATGGGTATCTGCAGCCCGGACGGCTGCAGCTAAGCCCCCAGGGATGGGTTTATGGTGTCCCATGAAAACAACACGGCAGACTCCTGGGGCGATCAGATAAGTTTTGTTGGTAATCAGCTAGACAAACATAAATACTTGATTTTTTATACACTTCTCAATATACTCCGCAAATGGGGTAAACAGATCAACACGACTGAGCGAGTGTATGACCATCATAACACTTTCTATTTTTTGCCAAAATACAAGACTATAGCATATGAAGCAGGGTACATTCCTCTTTATCGGCGACGGGTTTATAGCCGACTTCAATTGGCAAAAACGAATGCCGCATTTCAATTTATGCAGTTATGGTATCAGCGGCGAGCATGTGGCCGGTCTTTTGCACCGCCTCCCTCAAATAGAAAGTGCCGTCCCTTCCCCGGACATTATCCTCATCATGAGCGGCATCAATAACGTCATCGCCGGAGACTATACCTTTGTCGATCAAATTCGCAGAGCAGTCATTCGGCTGAGCAACCACTACGCAAGCGCTGAAATCATTATCAACAGCCTTCCCAACATCGACGCCGCCTTCCTCGTCGAACAAGCTATCTACCATCTCAACATCAACCTCAACACCATGGCCAGGCAAACCGGCAGCTGCTATCTCGACAACTTCGCCAAAATTTCCGAGGACAGGAGCATTTTCAAAGAAGATGGTACAAGCCTGACAACAGCTGCATATGACAGGTGGGCCCGTGCTATCCTCGAATACGTTGCCTTCCTGCTTGAAGATGATTAACATCATCTGAGTTGTACATTCAAACCAGCTGCCTCGAACAAATACATTTCATGTCATATTATGCCAAAGGAGTCTGCAATGCTGCACCAGCGCCATAACCAACGCCATACCCAGCACCATACTTATTGTACATACCGTACCAGTATCCTGCTTATCGTAGCTTTGGTCCTCGCTCTACCGATACTCCCAGGAGCCACTGTAGCTTCGACGACTCAAGCTACTGGCGGAACAGTCATCAAAACAATGAATGCCGCTGACTACACTTATATATTGGTGAAGACAGCGGGCCGAAACACCTGGGTTGCAATGCCTGCAACGGAGGTGGAAGTAGGTGATGAAGTAAACTATCTGCCCGGCATGATGATGCAGAACTTTGAATCCAAGACCCTTGACAAAACTTTTGCCAGCATCATTTTCTCACCCGGCCTGGCCGAGGCGAGCGCTTCTCCAAAGCAGGCAGAACCAAAGGATGACGGCGCTCCTTCCTCCTTTGCAGATGCAATCAAGAAGGAAACACAGCAACCGGCAAAGAGCGTTACGGCCAGCCAGGGATCGGGCGGCAGCTCCGGGGCCATCGTCCCTTCTGTTTCCGCCAATGTTGCCAAAGCCTCGGGGGAAAACGGCTATACCGTCGGTGAAATTTTTGCCGGAGCCAAAGAGCTTGACGGCAAAACTGTACGGGTACGGGGCAAAGTGGTCAAGGTAAGCCCGCAAATCATGGGGCGCAACTGGATTCACATCCAGGATGGCACTGGAGATCCCATGAACAACAGCCATGACCTAGTTGTCACCAGCAGCGAGCTTGCCGAAGTGGAGGAAGTAGTTGTGGTTGAAGGAAAACTGGCAGCGCAAAAGGATTTCGGCTTCGGCTATGAATACGATGTCATAATAGAACAGGCAAAACTTTTTAAAAAGTAGAATTCCTCGGTCCACTCACAACACGATTACATTTAATTATGCGTATCCAAACATGCGTATCGCAATAGTAGGGCCAGGCGCCCTTGGTGGTCTTCTTACTGCCATTCTCCACAAGGGCATGGAAAAATCAGACACCTTACAGCTTCTCGATCACAATCGCTCCAGGGCTCAACATATCCAAAACGAGGGACTGAGCTATGAAAAAGAGGGAGAGCTCACTCGCTTGAGTATTGACATTTTTTTCGAGCCGGAAGCCATGGACGAAGTGGATGTGCTCTTTCTCTGCGTCAAATCCTACGATGTGCAAAAGAGTCTGGCGTACTGCGCCTCCCTCCTGCATCCAGGCTGCCTTGTTATATTCATGCAGAACGGCATCGCCCATCTCCGACAAAAAAAGCACTGCAACACGGCCGCCGTTGTCTTTGCCACGACGACGGAAGGGGCGACCTGTATAGGTCCGGGACACATTCGACATGCCGGCATAGGACAAACCTTCCTGGGTTTTGATCGTCCACCCGGGCAACACCATGCAAACCTGCTTGACGGGGTAGTCAATCGGCTGGGACGCGGTGGTATGGAATCGGCCACTACTGTATCGATCAATACCAGAATATGGTCCAAACTCTTTATCAATGTGGGCATTAACGCCTTGACCGCCATCCATGACTGCTGCAATGGTGAACTTCTCAATATTGCCCAGGCAAGGGAGCACATGGAAAAGGCTATTGCAGAAGCCCGGGCGGTTGCGGAATATGAAGGCATTGACGTGCACAGCCCTTTTGAATCAACTCTACATGTTTGTGAGGCAACGGCTCATAACATCAGCTCCATGCTGCAGGATGTCCGCAAAAAACGGAAGACGGAGATCGATGCCATCAACGGAGCCATCGTCACCATGGCGCACAAACACAACATTGCCGCCCCGGTAAACAGCCATCTTGTCCAGCAGGTAAAAGCAATTGAGAGAACCTATGGAGTATAAAAGAATAGCTCCCGATGAAATCGGCTTCGACTTTGACGGCGTCATTGCAGACATCGGTGAAGCCTTCCTCAGATTGGCTCATGAGCATCATGATTATTCGCTGAGCTTAGAAGAAATAACAAGCTTCCAGGTGGAGACATGCACCAGGATTCCCCAATCCACGGTTAATACGATATTCACTGACATTCTCAACGATTCCCTGGCAACCGGCCTTCTGCCGATTCCCGGTGCTCTCGAGGTGATCAGCGATCTTACCAGACGCTCAACGGTCAGAATAATCACGGCCCGGTCCCTCGACCAACCTGTCATAGATTGGCTTGAGCACCATTTGCCTGCCGACATATGCCGCAAAATTGATGTGATCGCCATGCAGGACCATGACCTGAAAGTCCGCTTCATCAACCACCACAACCTGCGCTTTTTTGTCGATGACCGCGCCGAGACATGTGTGCAGGTTGCCCAGGCGAATCTGCACCCGCTGCTCTACCGGCAGCCCTGGAATGCGGGATGGAACACTTTTACCGTTGTCGACAGCTGGCAGCAGATTGCCGAACATATCGCTAAATAGTGTTTATCCAGAAACGAAATGTATTGAGGCTACACAATTATGCAATGCCCCCATTGCCGGAAAACAATCGAGACGCACCGCAACCCGGTGCCCACCGTGGATATTATAATAGAAATAGAGGGGAAAATCGTTCTGATCAAGCGGAACAACCCACCATACGGCTGGGCTCTTCCCGGTGGCTTTGTCGACTACGGTGAATCATTTGAACAGGCCGCGCTACGCGAGGCAAACGAGGAAACCGGCCTGGAGGTGAGGAACCTCAAACAGTTTCACACCTATTCAGATCCGGACAGAGATGCGAGAATGCACACCGCTTCAACAGTCTTTATCGGTCGGGCCGAGGGGACGCCCAAAGCCGGGGATGATGCCGGCAAAGCTGCACTCTTCAGGCAAGACAACCTGCCTTCTCTGGCCTTTGATCACGCCACAATCCTGGATGATTATTACAACACTCGTAACTCTTCAGACGACAAAAAGACTGTGTAATACCCAGTAGCTCAAAAGCCCCATACCTACGGAGCCATACAGCATCATTCAGGGAATACAGTCACTGCCGAACTTACGACCAATAAGATAAAACGTCGCCAGCCCCACACCGCCGGAAACACCAATTAATGCAAACTCCAGCATACTTCACCTCATCCACGGACGCGTACTCCGGTCCTTTTGCGCAATCTGATGGATTTGGGCGTCACCTCCACCAGTTCATCATCATTTATATAGGCAATGCAATCCTCTAAACTCATCTCCACCGGAGGGATAAGAATGACGGCATCATCGCTGCCCGAAGCCCGAACGTTGGTAAGTTTTTTGCCCTTGGCCGGATTGACCACCAGATCGGCCGGCCTGGCATTCTCCCCGACGATCTGGCCCTGGTAGAGAGGCGCCCCCGGGTGGACAAAAAGATTACCCCGCTCCTGGAGGTTAAAGAGCGCATACGCCACAGCCGTGCATGGTTCTTTTACTACCATAACACCGTTTATACGATTGACAATGTCGCCGGCATAGGGGCCATACTCTGAGAAAACATAGCCCATCATTCCCATGCCCTTGGTATCAGTCATAAATTGTGAGCGATAGCCAAGCAGGCCGCGGGTCGGTATTTTAAAAACCATACGGATCATACCGCGCTCACTGCTCATTTCCTCGATCTGCCCCTTGAGCTGACCGAGTTTTTCCATAACCGGGCCCTGGTAAAGCTCATCCACATCCACTGTCAGACGCTCATAGGGCTCCAGAATCTTCCCGTTTTCCTCCTTGAGAATTACCTCGGGGCGGGTAACCTGAAACTCATAGCCTTCCCTGCGCATTTTTTCTATCAAGATAGACAGATGCAATTCACCTCTACCGGACACTTTGAAGCCCACCATATTAGTCAGCGGCTCAAACCGCAGGGCAACATCCGCCAAAACCTCACGATTAAGCCGCTCCTCAATATGCCTGGAGGTGACGAATCGCCCCTCTTTGCCGGCAAAGGGAGAATCATTGGGCAAGAAATTCATGGAAAGCGTCGGAGGATCAATGGCAATCAACGGCATTGGTTTGGGATCATCAGGATCGGTAAATGTTACGCCGACGGTGACATCTTCCATTCCGGCAACAGCGATAATCTGACCGGCCGAAGCACTTTCAACGGCGACCTTGCCATCGCTTTCAAACTGATAGATTTTGCTAATACGAACAGGCTTTATCGAGCCATCTCTTCTAGCTACCACAATGGGCTGATTTATGGAGATGGTGCCGTTGAGAACCTTCCCAATGCCGAGCCTGCCAAGATAGGGGGAATAATCAATGGTTCCCACCTGCATTTGCAACGGGTTATCAGGCGAACCTGCCGGTGCGGGAATGTGTTTGACAATCATATCCGAAATATGCCGCATACCATCCTCAACAACCTCATCCGCGGGATCAAGGAGTGAATAGCCTTCCTTGGCGGAGGCGTAGACCACTGGGAAATCGAGAATATGATCAGGCGCATTGAGTTTGACAAACAGGTCGAAGACCTCATCAACTACCCAATCACAGCGTGCGCCGGGCTTGTCTATCTTGTTAATGACGACGATAACCGGCAGCTCATTTTCCAATGCTTTCTTCAGGACAAAATAGGTCTGCGGCATCGGCCCTTCCTGGGCATCAACAAGGAGCAGAGCTCCATCCGCCATACGCAGAACGCGCTCAACCTGTCCGCCGAAATCCGCATGGCCGGGGGTATCGATAATATTTATCCAGTAATCGGCATATCTATAGGATCCATTCTTCGAGGTAATCGTTATACCGCGCTCTCGTTCAAGGTCCATGGAATCCATGAGGCGCTCTGCGACCTCCTGGTTTTCGCGAAACATGCCGGAGTGTCGAAAAAGCTGATCGACCAGGGTTGTTTTGCCATGGTCGACGTGAGCGATAATTGCCGCATTACGAATTTTTTGCTGTACCATCACTTCTTCCCGCCCCCTGCGATGCGGGGCTCAATAGAAATCTCATTACCCACACAAAGCTGAGCTTGAAGCCCTAGAAGGCCAGAGGCCTTCTAATGCTGTTTCCATGGGTAATCAGGAATAAAAAAGCACCCGCTTGAGACGAGTGCATGCTTCTGCGTTTGATAAATTATGCGTTAGAAAACACTATACACTACCTTGTTTCAAATAAATTAGCAAACAAATACTCAGCCGAGGCTATATACCCTGAAAAACGGCTGGATTCAGGATTTTGCGCAGGATTTTATGGCGCAGGTTAGCTGACTTGCGCAGGGCGGAAACGTTATGATCGAGATAATCATACACCCGCGCCTGTTTTCCCTCGGCAGGACGCATAATTCTGCCGACAACCTGAACCAGACGCCCCTCAAAGGTAATGGGGGTGGTCAAAAAAAGATTGCTCAGACCGGGGCAATCAAAACCTTCACCTATAAGCTGCAGCGTCGCCACCAGAATCTGTAGTTTGCCGGTCTGCACCATCTCGACTATTTCGTTGCGCTTTTCGGCAGGTGTCTGCCCCGTGAGCAGGGCAACGCTAAGGCCCTTGCTCTGCAGTGCCCGGGCAAACACCTCACAATGGCTTACACGGTCCGAAACCACCAGGGAAATCCCTCCCTGCCCGTCAAAGACCACTGCGGCTATATCCTCAATAATCTGCCGATTTCTCCCCTCATGGGCGGTCAATGCGGTTATAAGAGCTTGATAATCGCCCCGATAATTATAATCAAAACCGGTGGCATGAACGATCACCTCCGGTCGTACAATCGCCCCGCTGGCCGTCAACTCCTGCTGATCGACCTTATGAACGGGATCCCCCATATAGAAATAAATAAGTCTGGTCATCTGGTCATCATTCCGAAAGGCGGTGGCGGAAAGGCCCAGCAAATACTGACTGTCAAAGGCGGACACTACGTCGGTAAAAAGGGTGGCCGGCACACGGTGGCATTCATCAACTACCAAATGACCAAACAGTGGAACCAATTGGGCCACCTGTTTCCTCGCGCTATTGACAATTGCCACGGAAACCTCGGCCCTTTCGTTGTGACCATCACCTATCAACCCCGGCGCAACCCCTAAAAACTCCCCTATTCGATCACGCCACTGATACAACAACTCCTTGGTATGCACCACAATGAGCGTTGGCTGCCTTCGCCTGGCTATCAGAGCCAAGGCCATAACCGTCTTACCGCTTCCAGCGCCGGCCTCAAGGACACCGAAGGAGCGACTGCCGACTTCCTCAACCGCCCGCGTCTGGTAATCCCGCAACTCCCCCTGAAACGTCAAGGGCACTTCACCAAGCAGCCTTCGCCTGTCTTCGATTTTGGGGGAAACCCCAAGTTGCCGGCGACAGAGCAACACTGCCTGATTGGAATACCCTCTGGGAAAGCGAACACCAGTGGGAATCTGCTCATAGTATGTCAATTGCGGCTTGAGCTTTTTCCCCATCCATCTGCCATAGCGCTTGGCATTAATATATTTGGGATTATCTATGGTCAATTGCTGCTTTAAAAGACGCTCGATTTCCAATGGTATATTTTCGAGTAAACAATCATTGGCCACCGTCAGCACTATATCATTCATACGATCGCATCCCGTTGTTTTCAGTCCTTGGTGTTATAATCACTCAAGGCTACCTTGAAAAATGAGATTTTTTCTCCAAGGTCGAGGCGCGTGAGAGAATTTTACCGGAGGCATATAGTTGATATTTCGAGGATAAAATTTTCTCACGCAACGAAGAGATTGGAGAAAAGGGCCATTTTTCAAGGTGGCCTCAACTCCGCAGCATCCCACAGTTGCAAATAGATGAGAAGCAATTATAGTAAAGGCTGCTGAGCTCAAGACAAACACTCTGTACCAATACTCCTCCACAAACTTGTTTCCCAACCATTTACAATGCGACAGACTCCAAGGATAGACAGATGATGAAGAACCTGCACCTCATACTTGCAACGCTTATCATACTGCTGCACTCCCCCTGCGTGCAGGCTGAAGAAAACGCCGACAACCGCATAACCCTGAACATCCCCAAACCCCTGATAGAAGACATCATAGACAAAATCATGCCACTCACTTTTGAAGCCGACTCATCACGGCTTGAAGGCACCATCACCATAGAGAAAATCTCCAGTCTCAACTTTCAACAGCAGCGTATCTCAGGCCATATCACCGTTAACGGACAAGACCTCAGCCTGGTGACCAGCGTAGCCGGCCAGGACATTCGTTTGAAGCTTGGCTCCGCCAATGTCGATTTTGACAGTGACGCTGATCTGCGCTTTGACCGTAAACAACAGACAATCTATATTCGCCCGTTGGTCGATGGCATCGATGCGGAAGAAGCTCTGCAGAATGGCGACATCGGCAAGGCAATGCTGCTTTTTCTGCATGGCCGGGAATTTCCTCTCGACCTTGGGGACATCAAGCCTGTTTTTGCCGAAACAGCCAACAAAACAATTACAGTCAGCACCCATATCGCCGACATACACGTCATCCCGGGAGGCCTGCAACTCAGCCTTATCCCGGTCGTCGATACTATTGCGAAATGACGTACAATCTAAAGGAAGGTTTTATGTAACTATTCAGCAAAGAGCTAAAACCAGCGGTTTACCCCGAGCTGTAACTGTTCAGCAGTGCTCTAGGTAAGCGCAGACTCCGTATGTGCGCAAGCAGCCTGGAAAACTATAGTTACCTATGTTTTTCGGGCTGCTTGCGTGCAGATGGGGTGCTGCTGAGTAGCTACACGGTTTTATTAATTATCGAACTGGGAGAGGCACCTGAGAAATGCCCGGTATGCAGCGCCAAGACGAAGATGTTTTCCCAAATTGCCCAAAAAACAGTTAAACATCAAAGCGTTAAGACCATCCACAAGAATGCCCGTTGCCTCTATGATTTGCAAACGGGCATTACTATAGGGCTCGCATCATGCGAGGAAAACGATCACAACATCGAAAACCTATTGATTAAGCCTTATAATGTTTTGGCTTCTATTCTTTTTCTATACACTCCGCAGGACATGAAGCAATGGCCTCATCAACGCAGTCGGCATCGGCATCAGCCCCATCAAGAACATAGGCCTTTTCTTCATCGTCATTAAAACCAAAAACTTCAGGACACGCCTCTACACATGCCTCGCAACCAATACATTCATCGGTATCAATCACTACTGTAGCCATTTTAAACCTCCTGTTTACAAGTTCACTATAAAGTAAGCAGCCTGTACGACAGTCGCACACGCTACTTATTTTCGATATACCCTATCTCATTTCTCCGACTTTTTCCAGCTTTTTACAATTCTCCCAGAACCACAAATATACTTCCAGCCGCCTTGATGACAGGAGCACAGGAAACATTCCGCACGTCATATCTTTTCTTCATAGGGATATTTATTTCTAAACCATTCCCTCCAGCCACCTTTTAGAGCATAAACATTTGTAAAACCTTCTTCGACGAACTTTTGCGCCACCCGGGCGCTGGTATATTCATTGGGTCAAGCACAGTAGAAAACGAGGGTTTTCTCCTTTCCATAGCTTTGCATTGCCGTGGCATACCCGTTTTTTTCGAGCCGTTGGGCACCTTTAATTTTAAATTCACTGGAGCTCCAATCCCTGCCCGCCCGAACATCCAAAAGAACAAGATCAAAAGAGCCCAGCATGGCCTTCAATTCATCCTTATCCATCGTGTCGACTGAACCGGCAAAGGTATATGTCGCCCCGGTTAATAAAAGTACCAGCAAAATTACAGTTATCTTTTTCATCATTACATCCTCCCTCATCGGATACTTGTTTTCTTCTTTTTGGCGAACGCCATGGCATACTACACCAGCGAGACAAGAAACATTCCCGCCAGGATCTTGAGAACAAATACTGCTATATATACCCGCTCGGGATCTGCGGCGGTCAACACTCCTGCCGCCATCAAAGCAAGACAGCCAAGCAGATACCCGGATTTTGACTCTTTCGGCCAAAACATGGTAAAATAGCTGAAAATGAGCAACAGCCAGAGAAAAATATAACCACAAAATCGAGAAGGAGAAGTGCCATGAAAGATATGGGCGAAATGCTGCTGCGGCAATCACCCTTTGCAGAAATCGTCATGGGCAATACCGCTCTGGTGCGTGCAATGGTTGAGGCCCACACACGCGTGGTCACCTCCTATCCCGGCTCCCCCACTCCGGAAATCGCCGGAGCAATACGAGCAATACCACAGGACAATCGACCGTTTTACTTTGAATTTTCCACCAATGAAAAAGTGGCCACCGAAGTTGCCTTCGGCGCAGCCATCAACGGCCATCTCTCCACCGTGTTTTTTAAAAGCGTAGGCCTTAACGTGGCTGCCGATACATTTGTCCAGCTCAGCCTGCTCAATATCACGGGCGGAATGGTGATCGTTTTGGGTGATGACCCCGGTGCCAACTCCTCCCAGAATGAACAGGACAACCGTCATTACGGCTATCTCAGCTACACCCCCATTTTCGAGCCGGCCGATCCGACTGAAGTATACCGGTACTACAAAGAAGCAGCCGTCTTATCCCGCAAACTGGGAAAGGTTGTTATCCTCAGGCTCACTACCCATGTCTGTCATGCAAAGGAGAAGGTGGTTTTTCAAGGATATTCTCCGGAAGCCCATGACACCACCCCACGTTTCAGCGTCGCCAACGGGCCTTACATCCCCCTCGTTTCCGCTGTTTTTCCCATGAAAGAAAAGGCCCTGCGCCAGTTAGAAGAAATTGAGCAATGGGTCGATGAGCGAAACATGCACACAACCATTGACAACGGCAGCCGGCGCGGCATCATCACCTCCGGCCTGCCGTATCTTGCTCTTTTTGAGGTTCTGCAGGATTGCAAGCAGCCCCCCGACATCCTCAAACTGGCCATGGTCTACCCCATGCCCCAAAAGGCCATAGCCACATTTCTGCGCAGCCACGATGAAGTAAAGATACTCGAAGAACTCGATGACGAACTGGAACGCAGTATCAAGGCGCTGGCCTATGACCTCCAACTGCCAACCAAGATTACAGGGAAAAACGGGATTGCAGACTGGATCGGTGAATACACCCCGGAGAAGGTTCACCAAATGCTCCATACCACATGGCCGGATCTATTGGAACCACCGGAACCGCTTCAGGAGGGAAGAGAGGTAAACGAGGCATGGAAAGTCCCGGCACGTCCGGCGCAGATGTGCCCCGGCTGCGGCCACCGTAGTGCATTTCATGCTATACAACAGGCACTGAAAGATGACGACATCAGCGTCGCCGATATTGGCTGCCATACGCTGGGGTTCCAGGAGCCCTACAACCTCGGCGAAGTACTGCTCTGCATGGGGGCCTCCACCGCTGTCGGTTCGGGACTGTCGCTTTTTAACTCATCACGCAGAGTAGTTGCCTTTCTCGGCGATTCTACCTTATTCCACGCCGGCCTGCCCGGTATTATCAATGCCCTTTTCAATAACCACAACCTCACCCTGGTGCTCATGGAAAACGGCACCACCGCCATGACCGGCCATCAGGACCATCCGGCTTCGGGCAAAAACTTCAATGAGGTCAGCCAAGCCATCCCGGTGCGGCAGCTCCTCGAAGGACTGGGAGTGCAGTCCATTCAGGAAACCGACACCTACAAGCAGCAGGAACTTCGTAAAGTGATGCGCCAGGCCGTCAATGAGGAGCATTTCAGTGTTGTCATCGCCAGACATCCCTGCATGCTTCTTTTCGCCAAAAAACAGCGAAAATCCAAGGGCAGTAATCCATTCCATGTCAACATCGATCAAAACACCTGCGACCGTATCAAAACCTGCATCGAACAGTTTGCCTGTCCCAGTTTCATACGCAATGAAGACGGCTCCATAACGGTCAACAACGAGCTGTGCATCGGTGACGGCTCATGTATCCAGACCTGTCCATCCAAAGCCATTATTCGCTAAAGGTAACTGCTCACAGGGCACCAGGGCTCCCCGCGATCAGCCTGGCTTACGTATGACCAATACGCTTCACCAGCCTGATCGCGAGAATCTCCGGCACCCTGCAAGCAGTTACCACTAAAGATTACCTTGAAGAGATTACCTTGAAGAATGAAGATGAGATCGTTTGAGATACCCCAGAAATAAACAGGATACTACAATGCAAACATTCAATATATACCTCTGCGGCGTGGGCGGGCAGGGAGTCGGTCTGCTCTCCGAAGTCCTGCTCCGCGCCGCCGATCATGCCGGCCTGCAAGCCAAAGCCGTCGACACCCACGGCCTTGCGCAGCGCGGTGGAATCGTCGTCTCCCATCTCCGCATCGGCGAGTCCGTCTTCTCGCCCATGGTGCCCAAGGGTAAGGCAGACCTGGTCGTCGCCCTGGAGCGCCATGAAGCAAAAAGAGCAGCGGCAACCGCGCTGCGCGATAACGGCACGCTTATCTATTACAATACGGTGCTGCAGCCCCTTGGCGTCCGCCTGGGCCATGAAAAGGAAATAGGTGAAGAGGATCTTGTAAGCTATTGCAGCGGCAGGAATATCGAGATTATCACGGTGAAATCCAGTGATATCTCCGATCCTCGAATGCAGAACATGGCGGTTCTGAGCCATATCAACAAAAACACGCTCGTTCCGAGGGTGCAGCGCCAACACTACGCCGAGGCTATGACCGATTTAATGACAGGCACTACACTGGAAACCAACCTTCGCTTGTTTGATAACGGCTAAAGGCCACCTTGAGAAATGGCCCTTCTCGGAGTCTCGCGTCGCTCACTTACCGTCCAATCTCTTCGTTGCGCGAAATAATTTTATCCTCGAAGGTAAGCGTAGACTCCAAAAAATCTCATTTTTCAAGGTAGCCTATAGGGAAAACGTACAAAACAAAGCACCCCCTGAAAGCCTGACTGTTCAGGCGGTTACCACCCCCGGGATTACCAGCTTCTCTTGCGGCCGGTATCGATGTGAATGAAACTCGATCTCGGATAGTAGCCAACCCCACCATCATGAAGATTCAACGCCAAGTCGCGCAGCCTTCCGGTTGATAATCCACTGATCCGCAAATCAATTGCCCGCCCCTGCATGTGAAGGCTTTTGCGGGCTACACCGGAACTGCTTTTGCGAAGAGAGGCGTTGGTCTTGGGCGAGCGATAACCGGAAATCACCTCAAAAGAGGCTTGCCTGCCGCAACCATCTTGAAGTACACAGAGGCTGTCGAACAGAGTCGGGTCAAACGGATGTTGTTCACCGGTGCGGAAGTCACGGAGAAAATACTCCAGCGAGCGGCGCACCGCCCCGGAATACTTGCCTGGCGTATAGTCCACCTCCATGCTCTCACCGGTGTGGGTATTGTAAAAGCACAAACGGTTCGATTTCGCCGGTGTTGCCCCGACCCTTTCAGGAATCATCAATCCTGCGGTAACACATATCGAGGCATAGATAAAAGATCGCCTGGTCATTAAGGTTTGATTATCTGTAATGATGCTTCCTCCTGTTAATTACTATAGAGCGCGTTTCGCAGTTGTTTATCACGGCCATAAATATCCCTATTGAAATGAATTTCGTCTGTTTTGTCAACCCAGGCCGTCTGGTATGTAAGGTGGATCGGCAAAGGAGGCCGAATGGGTACCACCTGCCTCTCACCTGCCTCCATGCGTTCCCGCACATCTGCCGCATCCCAGCCATCATCCTGTCTTTGCAGCATAAAAAGGGCCAGTCTTGCCGGATCGGAAACCCGTATACAGCCATGGCTAAAGGATCGTTTAGTTTCATCAAACAAATTCTTTGCCGGAGTATCATGAAGATAAATGGCATGGTGATTGGGAAATACGAATTTCAACTGCCCCAGTGCGTTGGTCGGCCCTGGATCCTGCCGCAACTTAAAGCCTGCCATTTGCCGAGGAGTTACCTTTGACCAGTCGATGACGGTGGAATCAAGTTCAACACCATTTCTTTGCCAGCTGGAAAACAGTCGGATTTTTTTTTCAACGAGATACTTGGGATTGTTGCGTAGCTCGGCAAGTTCTTCCTTCACGGCAATGCTCGGCGGAATGTTCCAATAGGGATTGAACTCGAGATAAGTGATACGATCGGAAAACACCGGTGTCTGATGCTGAAATTTGCCGACAATCACGGGCATGTTCAGCTTCAGCTCGCCCTCACTATAGACGAAGAGCTGAAAATCGGCGATATTGACAAGGACATACTCGCTGCCGATATCTTGGTCCTGCCAGCGCCAGCGCGCCATATTTATTTTAATCTGCTCAACCCGCTCCGCCGGAGTAATGTTGAGTGCCGCAAGAGTATTTCTCCCTATTATGCCATCCTTTTTCAAACCATGCAGCCCCTGGAACCGCCTGATTTTCTGCACAAGATCGACGTCATAGACGTTGCTCTCAGATGTTGCCTCCTCCTCACCTGCCAGCCATGCCAGACGTTTCCTGATCGACTGTATGCGCTCATTCTGATCACCCTGCCGCAATGTTTTCCCTCGCCCAATCGGTTCCCACTTCTGCAAGTCAATGAGCTGCCCATAAACGGCAAGACCTTTTTTCAAGGCCTGGTAGTGTCGGTGCTGCGGTGGCAATTTCCGAAAAAACCGGTCGAGATCCTCGGTAGCCGTCAATGTATCGATGAGCCCCACAGGATCAAAAGTAGGTTTTCCCGCCTCCTTGAACAGATTGGGATTGGCAAGATAGGGCTCAATCTGGCCATGCCTGACATCATGGACATACTTCACCACATTAAAGGTGAGAAGTATATCGAGTTGAGCCAAAGCGTTCAGTGAGGTCTCCTCCCAAAGTGCTCCAATCTCTTCTACCTGGTATTTTCGGGAGTCCAATCCTTCTTCCTCAGCACTTTGCAGGTATTTCAGAATCACGGCTGCCTGTTTTTTCGGCCCCTTCTGCGTCACCCACAAGGGCCTTGCTCCTCTTTTATGATAAATTGCGGCAAGACACACATCCCGGTGACTGATGGCGGGCTGTTGTTGATCGCGAACCATCAGTTCAACGGGATAATGCTCAAGATATTGGACCATGGCATCATGCAGAGCAGGAGAGTCTGCCTGTGCTGCTGCATTGACAGTCGGGATGCAGGCAAAAAACAACCAATACAAACCGAATACAAGCCTAAAGACAGGCCAAAAACTCAATCTTGTCGGGAAAACCATACAACTTCCATACCATTTCAGATGTTTTATGTTTCAAGGTGGCTTTTACAACAGCATACTGCCGTAGATACTGTAGCAGAATCGTATTACTTTGGCAGCATCTTTGCTGTATATTGCCTTTTTTGTGAGGAATTTTCGCAGGAAGGTGTATTTTTCACTTTTCCCCTGCACGTATTGAATCTCAAGGTCATTCTGTTATTTAAAGGAGTGGGTAACAGTCGGTTCAATTACCGGGATGCAATTATAGTTACCAGATGAGGTGATTGATGACAAAAAAAGTGCTCTCTATGATTAGACCACAATACTATAAACGTAACTATTCAGGAGCACCCCATCTTGTCCCATTTAAGCCTTCTCGAATAGCACAAGTATGCTTCGAAGTCCCAAATGAGCCAATATAGAGCACTCCTGAACAGTTACAACTCGGTGGTTA
>Ga0136557_1000831_pt1 | contig 21931 bp, 24 predicted proteins | sample AntRauTorckE6832_FD_104796 | JGI IMG/M metagenome (GOLD analysis project Ga0136557, IMG submission 104796) | Saline lake microbial communities from Rauer Islands, Antarctica - Metagenome Torckler E6 #832 | ecosystem: Environmental > Aquatic > Non-marine Saline and Alkaline > Saline | place...
ATCCAGCGTTTCGAATACGACACCCGGGTTCTGCTCGTCAGCCACGTACGGGAAGGACAGCACTTCGTCCGCCCCGTCATACAACGCCACGAAGAAGTTATCGACCGGCAGCAAATCACCGATGATCCGGTGGATGTGCTGGTAGAGCTCAGGCAGGCCCTCGGCGAGATGCGCCGCCTCGGAAATTCGATAGATCGCCCTCTGGATGCGTTCGGCATGCTTCAGGGGCGTGATATCGCGCGCGACCGCCAGGCGCATGCGTTCCGGCTCGGACCAGCGCGCCGACCACATGATATCGACGATTCGCCCGTCCTTGCGTATATAGCGATTCTCGAAATGCATCTGCGCCTGGCCGCGCATGATATCGGCGGCCGCCTCCAGGGTTCGCTGGCGGTCGTCCGGATGCACCAGCTGGATCATCGGCATGCCGATGATCTCGTCAGGGGCATAGCCGAAGATGCGCTCACAGGCGGCACTCACGAACACGAACCGGCCCTCGACATCCACCACGCAGACCGCATCGAGCAGCAGGTCCATGATGCGTGTGCCAATAAGATCGGTATCCAACGCCATGCCCATGCACTCGCGAGTCAGGAAACTGTGTCTTTTTATCACATTCGCCGTGGCGTCACGCCAACGCTTGGTGTCACAGCAGGGCCCGGGATAACCGCACTCGATGCACGGCGAGCCACCGGCTTTCACGCTTAGCCAACGCGACACCTTGCTAAGGTGGTAAAGCTACCCTCAGGGAGTCGCCGTTTTGACACGTATGCCGCTGTTGTCATTCCACGCCACGCCGCCGGTTCATTACGGCCCGATTCGGGTTGATGCCCGTCTTGATGCTGCTGGTCTTGTCGATGCTGGCCGGTTGCGATACACCCGGCGAGGTCCAGCGATCCCTTGCGCAGGTGCTCCTCCACCCGGCCCGGCGTGCCGACGACGATATGCGCGCCATGCTCCAGCGAGGAGAGCTGCGGCCCCAGGGGAGCGCCACCGCACAGGGTCAGCACCTTGACGTTGGGCAGGCTGCGCGCCAGGCGGCGGATCTCGCCGGCCACCTGGTCGGCCAGTTCCCGGGTCGGGCAGAGCACCAGCCCCTGCACCCGGGAGCTCGAGAGCGCCAGCCGCGAGAGCAGCCCCAGGCCGAAGGCCGCGGTCTTGCCCGAGCCGGTCATCGCCCGGGCGATGACGTCGCGTCCCGCCAGCATCGGCGGCAGACTCTCGGCCTGGATCGGCGTCATGGTGAGATAGCCAAGCGACGCGAGGTTGGACAGCAGTTCCAGCGCCAGCGGTAGCGCGGCGAAATCGGCAGAGGAATCAGACACGTGGACAGACCTGCAGGAGAAGGCGAGCACCGGGGCTAGGCGCAAGGACGGCGGGCGCCGTCGGGCCGGGGCCATGGGAACAATGATGGAGGTCAAGAATCATAGCAGAAAGTGCCGCCCATCACCCGATCGGACGTCATCACGCGGGAATCGCCATGCCGGAAGGGCGAGCGTTCTTCTATAGTGCAGGTACGGAGGCGCGCATCGCGCCATGCCCGCGATCTTCACGCCACCTGACGAGGGAGTCCAACCGCAGACCATGTGCCTGGCGATACCCATGCAGATAACCCGCATCGACGGCGAAACGGCGCGAGCGGCCTCCCGCGGCATCGAGCGCGACATCGACCTGATGCTGGTCCAGGACCAGGCCCTAGCCGTGGGCGACTTCGTCATCGTGCATGTCGGCTACGCCCTGCAGCGGCTGGAACCCGACGATGCCCTGGCGACCTGGCGACTGCTCGACGAGATGGAAGCCCCCGGCGACACGGATGACGATGGAGCCATCGGACGTGCATGAGCTGAGCCTTTGCCGGTCGCTGGTCCGCCAGGCCACCCGGGTCGCCGCCGAGCACGGCGCGCCACGCATCCGCCGTGTCTGTGTGCGCATCGGGCCGCTCTCCGGCGTCGAGGCCGAGCTGATGCACCAGGCCTTTCCGCTGGCCAGCCGCCATACCCCCGCCGAGGGCGCGCGGCTGGAGATGGCGACGTCTCCGGTTCGGGTGCATTGCCCCCGCTGCCGGCAGGAGGCCAACGCCAGCGTCAACGACCTGACCTGTCCCCGCTGTGGCCACTGGCAGACCCGACTGACCGGCGGCGACGAACTCCTGCTGGTCAGCGTCGACCTCGCCGCCCCTCACCTCCATCCGATCCCATAGGAGCCCCATCGTGTGCCAGACCTGCGGCTGCGCCATTCCCGACCACCTGCAGCATGCCTCCAATGAGCATGACGTCCACACCGTGGAGGTGCTCGAGGGCTTGAAGGCCCACAACGACGAGGCTGCGCGTCATAACCGCGAGCACTTCGACCGCGCCGGGCTGCTGGTCGTCAACCTGATGTCCTCACCCGGCGCCGGCAAGACCCGCCTGCTGGAAGCCACCATCGAGGCGCTGGGTGGTCGCTACCGGCTGGCGGTGATCGAGGGCGATCTGGAAACCGAAAACGATGCCCGGCGCATCCGCGCCAAGGGCGTGCCCGCGGTCCAGATCACCACAGGCAGCGCCTGCCACCTGGATGCGACGATGGTGCACCGCGCGGCCCATGCGCTGCCGCTGGACGCCCTCGACATCCTGTTCATCGAGAATGTCGGCAACCTGGTCTGCCCCGCGAGCTTCGATCTGGGCCAGCATGTCAACGTCACCCTGCTCTCGACCCCGGAGGGCGACGACAAGCCGCTCAAGTACCCGGTCATGTTCCGCGCCAGCGACTTGGTGCTGATCACCAAGACCGACCTGCTGCCGGTCCTCGACGACTTCGACGTCGATGCCGTAGCGGACCATATGCGCAGGCTCGCCTCTGCCGCCCCAGTGATGGCGCTGAGCAGCAAGTCGGGCCCGCTCGATGCCTGGATAGAGTGGCTCGAGGCCGGCCTGACCGAACGGCGCCGGCTGCGCTTCCACCCTGCCTCATCGCCAGGCGGCCATGCCCTGCTGTCTCGGCCATCCCGTCTCGATCATGCGGCATCGCCCGACACATGACGGCCCGGTCTCCCGGCGACTGGCTGTCGCGGATACGCGCCCTGCCCCGGCCCCCGTCGGGCCGCCTGCGGATCATGAACGTCTGCGGCGGACACGAGCGCACCATCACCCATGCGGGCCTGCGCAAGGTGTTGCCCGACTACCTCGAGCTGATTCCCGGGCCGGGCTGCCCTGTCTGCGTCTGCCCCGAGGAGGATATCCATGCCGCGGTGGCCCTGAGTCTGACGGACGACGTCATCGTCGCCACCTTCGGCGACATGGTGCGCGTGCCCTGCAATGCCCCCAAGCGGGAGCCCCGCTCCCTTCAGGCGGCCCGGGCCCTCGGCGGCCGAGTGGTCCCGGTCGCCTCACCCGGCGAGGTGCTGGCCCTGGCCCGCCGGAACCCCGACCAGCGAGTGGTCTTCTTCGCCGCCGGCTTCGAGACGACCACCACCCCCCTCGCCGCCCTGTTCTCGCGAGCGGACCTGCCGGACAACCTGCTGCTGCTGCTCAGCGCCCGCCAGACCTGGCCGGCCATCGCCCACCTGCTGGACGATGGCCGGGCCGGCTTCGATGCGCTGATCGCCCCGGGGCATGTGGCCACGATCATGGGCGCCGAGCAGTGGCGCTTCGTGGCCGAGTCACACGCGCTGCCCACCGCCGTGGCCGGCTTCACCCCTGGCCTGATCCTGGAGGGCCTGCATGCGGTGCTCCGACAGGCACTCGACCAGGCTCCCCGGCTCGATAATGCCTATCCGCAGTGCGTCACCGCCGACGGCAACCGCCGGGCGCGTGAGCTGATGGCCGCGACGTTCGAGATCACCGCCGCCAACTGGCGCGGCATCGGCTCCCTTCCCGACTCGGGCTATGCCTGCACCGCCGGGCTGTCCCACCGCGACGCCCGCCGGCAATTTCCCGAGGTGTTCGAGGCCGCCTATGCACGGCGCGGCGAGATGCCGGCCGGCTGCGACTGCGCCGAGGTCGTGCTGGGTCGGATCCGGCCACCGCAGTGCCGGCTCTACGGCAGCGCCTGCCACCCTGACAACCCGGTGGGCCCTTGCATGGTCTCCGACGAGGGCGCCTGCCGGATATGGTGGAGTGGCGGCGTCCAGTCGGCACAGTCGCCGGGTGCCCAGCGGATCATCGCCACCCCGGTCGACGCCGCCCCGGTAGAGAAAGCCCCGGTCGAGAAAGCCTCCTCCCTTGAGGCGCGACGCTGGGTGCTGGCCGGCGTCGTCCAGGGCGTGGGCTTCCGCCCCTTCGTCCAGCGCCTGGCCAGCCGGCTGGAGCTGACCGGTCACGTGCGCAACCATGGCGGCTAGGTGGTGATCGAGGCCCAGGGAGCCGCCGGTCCGCTGGCGACATTCGAGCACGCCCTGCTCGACGAGGCCCCGCGCCTGGCGAGCCCACGCCTCACCAGCAACGAGACGATCGCGGCGAGGCTGACCTCTTCTTTCATGCCCCAGTCGTTCATGCCCCAGCCGTTCGTGATCCGGCCAAGCGATAATGATGACGAACACGCGGGCCCGGTCCACCTGCCGCTGGACACCCCGGTCTGCCCGGCCTGTCTGGCGGAGATGCACGACCCGCACGACCGCCACTACCGCTACCCCTTCACCCACTGCGACCAGTGTGGCCCGCGCTACAGCGTGATCGAGCGGCTGCCCTACGACCGGGCGCGCACCAGCCTGAAGGCGTTCCCGCTCTGCCCGGCATGCCGACGGGAATATGACGACCCGCACAGCCGGCGCTTCCATGCCCAGTCGATCAGTTGCCCGCAATGCGGACCTCGACTGACGTTCGTACAGGGCTTCATGCAGGACGAGCGGACGCTCCCGGACCCGCAGGACGCCCTCGACGCCGCCATCGCGGCGCTCGACGCGGGCCGGATCCTGGCCGTGAAGGGTGTCGGCGGTTATCACCTGATGGCCGATGCCGGCCAACCGGCGTCGGTGGCGACCCTGCGCGAGCGCAAGCACCGGCCTCACAAGCCGCTGGCCGTGATGTTTCCCTGGCGGGGCGAGGATGGCCTGGACGCCGTTCGCGAGCAGGCCCGGCTAGACCCGGTGGCCGCCGAGGCCCTGCTCGCGGACGAGCGTCCGGTCGTGCTGCTCCCCCTGCGTCCCGATCATGGCCTCGCGGAAGGGATTGCCCCCGGGCTCGACGAGGTCGGCGCCCTGCTGCCCTATGCGCCCCTTCACCACCTGCTGCTGGAGGCCCTGGGGCGCCCGCTGGTCGCCACCTCGGCCAACCTCGACGGCGAGCCGATCGTCACCGACCCCGCCACGGCGGAACGGCGTCTTGCCCGGGTCGCCGATGCCTTCCTGCATCATGATCGCCCCATCCTGCAGAGCGTCGATGACGGTGTCCGGCGGCCCATCGCCGGCAAGGCTCGCCCCTTGCGCCTTGGGCGAGGCGGAGCACCCCTGGAGCTCGAGCTGCCCTGGCCCCTGCCGCAAGCCGTGCTCGCCGTGGGCGCCCACCAGAAGGCCACGGTCTGCCTCGCCTGGGAGAAACGGCTGGTGCTGTCACCGCATATCGGCGACCTGTCGGGCCTGCGCACCCAGCAGGCCTTCGAACGCCAGATCGAGACCCTGTCGAGGCTTCATGGCGTGCGCCCGGAGCGGGTCCTCCACGATGCCCACCAGGGCTATCACGGCACCCGCTGGGCCCGCGACAGCGGCCTGCCCTGCCGCGAAATCGCCCACCACCATGCCCATGCCGCCGCCCTCTGCGGGGAACATGGCCGCTTCCGGGAGCCGATCCTGGTCTTCACCTGGGACGGCACAGGCCAGGGCACGGACGGCACCCTGTGGGGCGGCGAGGCCCTGCTCGGTCGGCCCGGTCGCTGGCAGCGCCTCGCCTCGTTCGCGCCCTTTGCCCTGCCCGGTGGAGAGGCGGCCATCCGGGCGCCCTGGCGCCTGGCCGTCACGCTCGGCTGGCAGAGCGGCCTCGCCTCGCCACCGGCACCTTGTACCGACGATGAGCTGGCGCTGCTGCGAGGGGTCTGGGAACGGCGCCTCAACGCCCCGTCCTGCTCCGCCGTGGGCCGGCTCTTCGATGCCGCCGCGGCGATGCTGCTGCCGATTCGCCGGATCAGCCACGAGGCCGAGGCCGCCATGCGGCTCGAGGCCCTGGCCGAAGGCGACGGCCGGCCCCTTGACCTGCCGCACCGACGCGACCCGGCCGGGGTGCTACGCTGTGACTGGCGGCCGCTGATCCGCCACCTCGGTGACGCTCACATCCCCACCTGCCGGCGTGCCGCGGACTTCCATGCCACCCTGGTCCAGGTGCTTCGCTGGCAGGCCGGGGCGGCCCGGGAAGCCTCGGGGGTGACGACCATCGGCCTGGCTGGAGGCGTGTTCCAGAACCGTCGGCTGACCGAGGCGGCCGTGGAGGCACTGGAACGCGACGGCTTCACGGTGCTGCTGCATGAGCGGCTGCCCTGCAACGACGCCGCCATCAGCATCGGCCAGGTCATGGAGTACCTGGCCCGTCACGACTGGCCCGCCACGACTGGCCCGGCATGAGGAGCAGCGAGTGACACAGCCCGAAACGGACACGGCCACCATCACGCTGGCTCATGGCAACGGCGGGCGCATCATGCGCCAGCTGATCGAATCGGTCTTCGTCCGCCACCTGGGAAACCCCTGGCTGGCCCCGCTCGCCGATGCCGCCGTACTACCCCTCGCCACGGACGACGACCAGGAGCTGGTCTTCACCAGCGACGGGGTCACCGTGCAGCCGCTGTTCTTCGCCGGAGGGGACATCGGTAGCCTCGCCGTGCACGGCACCGTCAATGATCTCGCCGTCGCCGGCGCCATGCCGCGCTACCTGAGCGTCAACGCCTTCCTGGAGGAGGGGCTGCCGCTTGAGCAGCTCGAGCGGATCGTCACCAGCCTGGCCGCGGCGGCACGGGCCTGCGATGTCCAGGTGGTGACCGGCGATACCAAGGTGCTGCCACGCGGACTCTGTGGCGGACTCTACTTCGGTGTCTCCGGGATCGGCATGCGACCACGCGGGCTGACACTCGGCGCCGACGGCATTCGCCCCGGCGATGTGGTGCTGGTCAGCGGGCCGGTGGGGGACCATGGCATTGCCGTGATGCTGGCCCGCGAGGAGTTCGGCCTGAGCGGCACGCTGGCCTCCGACAGCGCCAGCGTGGTGCCCCTGACCCAGGCGCTGCTGGGCATGTCCGGTCTGCGCTTCATGCGCGACCCGACCCGCGGCGGCCTGGCGACCGTGCTCCACGAGGTGATCCATGCCACGAGCCTGGGGGTGACGCTCGAGGAGGATCGGCTGCCGATCCGCGGCAGCGTCCGCAGCGCCTGCGACATGCTGGGCTATGATCCCCTCTATATTGCCTGCGAAGGACGGGTGGTCGCCATCGTGGCCGAGGACGAGGCCGACGAGGCCTTGCGGCGCTGGCAGGCGCTGCCGCAGGGGCGAGGGGCGCAGCGGATCGGCACGCTCGATCCGCACCACGACCGGCTGCTGCTGGTTAACGAGTGGGGCGGTGAACGCCTCCTGCAGGAGCTCGAGGACGATCCCCTGCCCCGCATCTGCTGAGACCCGGCCGGAACACGCCAGCCGGTCATCCTGACGACGTTTCCAAGGGATATGGCATCATGAAGGTACAGCACTTCCTGGCAAGGGACCGCTTCCAGTCGCTCCTCGACCGACTGATGGAGGCGGGCTACGAGGTCATCGGCCCCCGGGTGCGCGATCACGCCATCCTCTTCGACGCCCTCTCGACGGTGGAGCAACTGCCTCTCGGGATCACCGACGAGCAGGCCCCCGGCCACTACCGGCTCGAGCACTCCGATAACGGACACTACTTCGACTGGGCCAATGGCCCCCAGGCGATAAAGCCGCTGACCTTCGCCCCGCGCGAGACGCTGTGGAAGAGCGAGCAACAGCCCGACGGCCGCCTGATCTTCCGCGAGCAGCCCCCCGAGGCCCAGCCGACGGCGGTCATCGGCGTGCGCGCCTGCGACCTCGCGGCGCTGTCGATCCATGACCGCCACTTCCTCAATGGCGCCAATCCCGACCCGCACTACCGAGAACGACGGCGGAACCTGTTCCTGGTCGCCGTCAATTGCATGCGCTCGGCGGCCACCTGCTTCTGCACCGCCACCGGGGATGGCCCACGGGTCCAGCATGGCTTCGACCTGGCCCTTTCCGAACTCGATGAGGGCTTCGTGGTGGAGGCCCACACCCAGGAGGGCAAGGCCATCCTCGACGCCCTGGAGACGACGCTGGCAAGCCATGATCAGCTCGAGCAGGTGGAGGCCGGGATCGAGCGGGCCGCCAGCCAGCAGACTCGCCGGCTGCCCGAGGGCTCGCTGCCGGAAATGCTGCAGGCGTCCGTTGCCCATCCCCATTGGCAGAGCCTGAACGACCGCTGCCTGACCTGCGGCAACTGCACTGCGGTCTGCCCCACCTGCTTCTGCCAGACCCACGTCGACGAGCTCTCGCTGGATGGCCAAACGGCCACCCACAGCCGGCAGTGGGAGAGCTGCTTCAACCCCGACCACAGCTACATCCACGGCACCGTCATCCGGGCCGAGCGGCCCCAGCGCTATCGCCAGTGGCTGACCCACAAGTTCGGCACCTGGGTGGAGCAGTACGGCCGCAGCGGCTGCGTGGGCTGTGGCCGCTGCATTGCCTGGTGCCCCGTGGGCATCGACGTGACCGAGGAACTGGCCGCGCTATCTAAGGCGCCCGACACCGCGCCCTCGGTGACGCCCGACTCCGCGCCCGAAAACGCGCCCTCCCAGGCGCCCGACGGGGAGGGCCGGCAATGACCAGCCTGCTGGTGCCCCACGAGGCCGAGGTCGTCGGCTGCAAGGACGAGACCCCGGACATGTTCAGCCTGCAGCTGCGCTTCACCGACCCCGAGGTGCAGGCCGCCTACCGCTTCGCGATGGGCCAGTTCAACATGCTCTACCTGCCGGGCATGGGCGAGGTGCCGATCTCCATCGTCTCCGACCCCGACGACCGGGAGATGATCGACCACACCATCCGCAAGGTCGGTTCGGTTACCCGCAACCTCGGGCGACTGCGGGTCGGCGACCGGCTCGGCCTGCGCGGCCCCTACGGCCGCGGCTGGCCGACGGAGGAGGCCGAGGGCACCGACCTGGTGATCGTCACTGGCGGGCTGGGCTGCGCCCCGTCGGTCTCGCTGATCGAGTACGTCCTGCAACGGCGGGGACGCTATGGCCGCGTGCACATCATCCAGGGGGTCAAGCACTCCAACGACCTGATCTGGCACGAGCGCTACGACGCCTGGCGCCAGCACCCGGATGTCGAGGTCTACCTGACCGCCGACACCGGCGACACCCTCTGGCCCTGGCATACCGGCCCGGTGACCCAGTTCTTCGAACGGATCGGCTTCGATCCGGCGCGCTGCTCGGTCTTCATCTGCGGGCCGGAGGGCATGATGCGGGCGGTGATCAAGGCGATGCGCCAGCGCGAGGTACCGGAAGAGCGGATCTGGCTCAGCATGGAGCGCAACATGCACTGTGCCATCGGCTCCTGCGGCCGCTGCCAGCTGGGGCCCAAGTTCGTATGCCGCGACGGCCCGGTCTTCACCTGCCGGGAACTGGCGCCCTACCTGTCGCACAGGGGGATTTGACCATGACCAACGAGAATCACCGCGCGCGCATCGCCGTGCACAAGTTCAGCTCCTGCGACGGCTGCCAGCTGGCCTTCCTCAACCTGGGCGAGCCACTGCTGACCCTGGCCGAGACCGTCGACATCCTGCATTTCGCCGAGGCCGGGCCGATTGATGAAGAGGCCGAGGTCGACATCGCCTTCGTCGAGGGTAGCGTGGCCACCTCGCAGGACGCCGCACGACTCCGAGGCATCCGCGAACGCAGTCGCTTCCTGGTCACCATCGGCGCCTGCGCCACCGCCGGCGGCATCCAGGCGCTGCGCAACCTCCACGACACCGACGTGTGGGTATCCGGCGTCTATGCCCAGCCCGAGCATATCGACCTGCTCGCCGACTCGACCCCCATAGCCGAGACCGTCAAGGTCGACCTGGAACTCTGGGGCTGCCCCGTCAGCGGCGAACAGGTACTCGGCGCCACCAAGGCGCTGCTGGCCGGCCACCTGCCCCGGATCGACCACAGCGCGGTGTGCATGGAGTGCAAGCGGCAGCAGGCCGTGTGCGTCATGGTCGCCCAGGGAAGGCCCTGCATGGGGCCGGTCACCAGCACCGGCTGTGGCGCGATCTGTCCCCGCTGGCAGCGCGACTGCTACGCCTGCTACGGGCCCGCCGTTCAGGCCAACGTCTCGGCACTGGCCACCCACCTGGCCGATGCAGGCATGCCCGCCGACGAGGTCGCCCGGCGCCTGCTGTTCATCAACGGCCATGCCGAGCCGTTCCGGGGCGAAGGCCTCGACTGGCAGGCACGGGTCATTCAGCGATCGGGCAGCGAGGGGGAACAGGGATGAGCCACAACAAGCGAACCGGGGAGATCCATGTGCCCGTGCTGGCGCGGGTAGAGGGCGAGGGAGCGCTGGACATCCGGATCCAGGCAGGCCGGATCGAGGAGCTCCGGCTGCGGATCTTCGAGCCGCCCCGGCTGTTCGAGAAGCTGCTCGAGGGGCGCAGCACTCAGGACGTGATCGACAGCGTGGCTCGCATCTGTGGCATCTGCCCCGTGGCCTACCAGATGAGTGCGGTGACGGCGATCGAGTCGATCCTCGGCGTCACGCCCACCCCCTGGGTGGAAGCGATGCGTCGGGTGATGTATTGCGGCGAGTGGCTGCAGAGCCACAGCCTGCACATCCACCTGCTGGCCGCCCCCGACTTCCTCGGTTACGACAGCGCCCCGGCGATGGCCCGTGACTACCCGGATGAGGTCCGACGCGGCCTGCGACTCCAGGGGCTCGGCAACGAGATCATCGGCACCTTCGGCGGCCGATCGGTGCACCCGGTCGGCATCTGTCCGGGTGGCTTCTTCCATGCCCCCGACGCGGCGACCATGCAGGCCCTTCGAGAGCGCCTGACGGAGGGCCTCGACGAGGCCCGCGAGCTGATCGCCTGGGTCGCCAGCCTGCCGCTTCCCGAGGACGACCAGGACTTCGTATCGGTCTCGCTGCGCCATGCGCACGACTATCCCATCACCGCTGGCCGGATCGTCTCCGACCAGGGGCTCGACATCGCCCCGGAAGACTTCGAGCAGCACTTCCGCGAGTTCCAGGTCCCCTATTCGACCGCCCTGCATGCCCAACTCGACGGCCACCCCTACCTGGTCGGACCGCTGGCCCGGATCAACAACAACCTCGACCGGCTGCCCGCCGACCTGAAGCGGCTGCTCGACGACTGCGGCGTGCACTTCCCCAGTCGCAACATGTTCCACAGCATCGTCGCCCGGGCGGTGGAGATCCATGTCGCCCTGGGCGAGGCCCTGCGCCTCACCGAGGACTATGACCCCGCCGCCGAGCCCCATGTCGAGACCCCCGCCCAAGCCGGGATAGGCTTCGGCTGCACCGAGGCCCCCCGAGGCATCCTCTGGCATCGCTACGCGCTCGACGAGCAGGCCCGGGTCCTCGAGGCCCAGATCGTCCCGCCGACCAGCCAGAACCAGGCGCGGATGGAGGAGGACCTCGCGGCGAGTTTGACGCGATTGGGTCTTGAGCGCGACGACGATGCCCTGCGGCTGCACGGCGAGATGGTGATCCGCAACTACGACCCTTGCATCTCCTGCGCCACTCACTTCCTCGACTTCCATGCCACACGAGACTGAACCGAGCGTGGCCGGGCGGGACATGACCGATGTCCGGCCGGGGGGCCATGCCTACCTCTTCGGGCTCGGCTCGCCCCATGGCGGGGACCTGCTGGGGTGGCTCGCCGCCGACGGGCTGCGCGAAGCACTGAACGACCGCGACGATGTCAGCGTCGACTGCCTGGCCCAGCCCGTCGACCTCTTCCTCCACGCGGTGACGGCGAGCGACCGCCTGCTGCTGGTCGATGCCATGCGCGGCCAGGGCCCGCCCGGCACCCTCAAGGTCTTCTCACCGGGGGAGCTCGCGGAGACGTTCGAGCCACTGTCGTCTCTGTCCTCCCATGGCCTCGACCTGGCGGGCACCCTGGCGCTGGTCGAGGCGCTCGGGCTCTGCCGGGCGGGCATCCGGATCATCGGCATCGAGATGCCGGCGGGGGCAGACCCCGACGCGCCACCGCCGCGACTCGGCGAGGAAGAAGCCCGGCGACTGCACGAGGCGGTCATGGACTGGCTCGACGCAGACTAGTGTCCCGGCCCTTACCCTCTACCCTCGAGCCGCTCCAGGGGCAACGGCCCGTGTTCCTTGACGGTCTGGATGGCGAAGTTGCTGCGGATGTCGCTGACGCCGGGCAGGCGCAGCAGGGTCCCGGTCAGGAAGCGATCGTAGGCCGCTAGGTCCGGCACCACCACCTGCAGCAGGAAGTCCGACTCTCCCGACACCAGGTGGGCGGAGACCACCTCCGGCAGCGCGACGACCGCCTCGCGGAAGGCGTTGGCCTGGGCCTCGTGGTGGCGCTCCACCTTGATGCCGACGAAGACGGTGAGACCGAGGCCCACGCCGCCGCGGTTCAGTTCGGCGTGGTAGCCGCGGATCAGCCCCGCCGCCTCCAGTTGGCGCACCCGTCGCAGGCAGGGCGAAGGCGAGAGGCTCACCTCCTCGGCCAGCTGCACGTTGGTCAACCGGGCATCGCGCTGCAGCGCCGCCAGGATCCGGCGATCGATAGCATCCAGCCGATACATTGGCATTAAGATTCACTCCTGTTTTACCAATTGGCATCTTCTGCCAACTGTAGCCGTTTTTCTGGTCGACTTCGCAAGGATCTGCCGGCGCCACCGGGGTTAAACTGGCACTCTTCCGAGAATCGGTTTCACCCTGAATTCAGGACAAAGGCAAGAGGCAGACCCATGGAACTGTGGCTGTTCATCGGTGCACTGGCGGCGATCTACCTGCTGCCCGGCCCCGACATGATCCTGGTGCTGCAGACCGGCAGCCTGCAGGGGCACTCTCGGGCGCTGGCCACCGCGGCCGGCCTCGCCGTGGCGCGCGGCCTGCACGTGGCCCTGGCGGCACTGGGGCTGGCCACGCTGTTCACCACTGCACCCTGGACCTTCGATGCGGTGCGCTATGCGGGGGGTGCCTACCTGGCCTGGATCGGCCTGCAGCTGATCCGTTCGCCCGCCGTCACGGCGAGCATCGACGCGGGCCGGGTGGGCGTGATCGCCGCCGGTCACCGGCATGCCTGGCGCCGTGGTCTGCTTACCAACCTGCTCAACCCCAAGTCACTGCTGTTCTGCTCGGTGCTGCTTCCGCAGTTCGTGCATCCCGGCGAGGGCCCAGTGCTGCTGCAGTTCGCCCTGCTGGGCAGCCTGCTGGTGGGCATCGGCCTGCTGTTCGATGCCGGCTACGCCACCCTGGGTGCCTCGCTGCAGCGCTGGTTCGCCGGCAGTCCCCTGAGGGCGCGCCTCCAGCGCTGGACCTTCGGCTCCCTGCTGATCGGATTCGCCCTGCGCCTGGCCGCCTGAGGGCTCGGCGGCCTGTCCTGAGTCAAGACGCCGCGCTTGCCCTCCGCCTGCCCCCCCATGGTGTGCCATAGTGGATGAATGGACACCGACGGGAGGAGAGCCAGATGCAGGAACGTGAGGTCGATATCGCCATCATCGGGGCCGGAAGTGCCGGCCTGAGTGCTTGGCACGCCGCCCGCAAGCACAGCGACAGCGTGCTGCTGATCGAGGGCGGGGCCTATGGCACCACCTGCGCTCGGGTCGGCTGCATGCCCTCGAAGCTGCTGATCGCCGCCGCCGAATCCGCCCACCAGGCCCGCGAGGCCGGCGGTTTCGGGGTCCGGGTCGACAATGTGGCCATCGACGGGCGCGCCGTCATGACCCGCCTCAAGCGCGAGCGCGACGGTTTTGTCGAAGGCGTCTTGGCATCGATGCGACGTATCGATGGCACCAACCGGCTTGACGGCCATGCCCGCTTCGTCGACCCCCATACCCTGGTTATCGGCGACCATACCCGGCTCGAGGCACGCACCATCGTCATCGCCACGGGGTCGCGTGCCAGCTGGCCCGATGCGTTCGCAGGCGCAGGCGACCGACTGGTCGTCAACGATGACGTGTTCGAATGGGACGATCTTCCGCCATCGGTCGCGGTGTTCGGCACCGGCGTGCTCGGCCTGGAGCTTGGCCAGGCGCTTGACCGCCTGGGCGTGCGGGTCCGCATGTTCGGCGTCGGCGGTTCCATCGGCCCGTTCAAGGAGGAGGCCCTGCGCCACTACGCCGACCGCACCCTCAACGAGGGGTGTTACGTCGACCCCGATGCCAAGGTGGAAAGCATCAAGCGCGAGGGCGAGCAGGTGACGATCCGCTTTACCGAACGCTATTCCGGCCAGCGTCTGACCGAGCACTTCACCTACCTGCTCGCCGCCACCGGACGCCAGCCCAATATCGACTCGCTCGACCTCGGCAAGGCCGGCCTGGCGCTCGACGACAAGGGGGCGCCCCACGTCAATCGCTTCACCCTGCAATGCCGCAACGCCGACGACAGCCCCAGCCATGTGTTCATTGCCGGCGACGCCAGCCAGCAACTGCCGCTGCTGCACGAGGCCATCACCCAGGGGCGTATCGCCGGTGGCAACGCCGGACGTTTCCCGGACGTGCGCGCCGGCAAGCGCAACGTGGCGCTCGCCATCGTCTTTACCGACCCGCAGATGGCCACGGTAGGCGCCAGCCGTACCGAGCTGGAACAACGCCATGGTGGCTGCGACACCATCGCCACCGGCGAGGCCTGCTTCGAGGATCAAGGCCGCGCCGTGGTGATTCGCCAGAACCGCGGCCTGATCCGACTCTACGCCGAGTATGGCTCGGGCCAGTTCCTGGGCGCCGAGCTGTTCGGCCCGCGGGTCGAGCACATGGCGCACCTGCTTGCCTGGTCGCTTGAACAGCGCATGAGTGTCAGTCGGATGCTCGAGATGCCCTTCTATCATCCGGTGATCGAGGAAGGGTTGCGCAGCGCCCTTCGCGATCTCAACACTCGCCTGAAGCAGGGGCCGGCGGTCACCGAACGCTGCATGGAGTTCGGCCCCGGGGATTGACGGCTCGCGTCAGCGATCATCCTGGGGCGGGCGGGGCGCCAGGCCCTGGATATCCTCACGCAGCGCGCTCAGCTCGCGTCGGAGATCGGCCAGCTCCCGGGCGCCCGCCACCTCGGCCTCGTCACTCTCGGCATCGCGGCCGACGAAGAAGGTCGCGAGTGTCGCCGTCACGTAGCCGAAGACGCCGAAGGCATACAACGAGAGAAAGACGCACAGCACGCGCCCCTCGAATGTCACCGGCCAGTACTGCGACCCCATGGTGGTCATGATCATCCCGGTCCACCACAACGCCTCGCCATAAGTGTTCAGCCCCTCGGGCACATCGTTCTCGAAGGCGAACATCCCGGCCGCACCGGCGAACGCGACCAGCACCGTGAGGGCCAGCACATAGCCGAAACCGCGACGCTGCAGGCTTGCGCCCAGGGCGCGCATGCCGCGGTTAAGCGAACTGACGACGCGAAACAGACGCAACCCACGCCCCACGCGCGCCACCCGCAACAGCCGGACCACGCGAAAGACCCGAAAGATCCGCAGCGCCGGCACCAGCAGCGAGATGACGGTGAGCCAGTTGCGTTTGAGGTAAGCCCGCTTGCGAGGGGCGAGCAGAAGCTCCACACCGAAGTTGAGGATGAACACGCCCCAGATGAGCGTCCCGATGACCTCGAACGACAGGCTCTCACCCCAGACCAGCTCCCCGACCAGCAATGCCAGCCACACGAAAGCGAGGATCAGCATCGGCACTTCGAGCCAATTCTCCAGGCGTTGCAGAAGCTCATGGCGCTCTTGTTCCAGCGCCTCCTCGACGGGGGCCTGGGGGTCTTTCAGGGCTCGTGGGTCCTGCCGGTCGCCGTTGTCATCGGTGCTCATCAGGCCTCCTTGCCAGCCACCCCGCGTTGCGCCAGATATTGCGCCAGACGTCATGCAAGAAGAGCACAGGGCGACACAGCCAGTATGGCAGATGGACGCAGCGGGTCGTCATCCACGACGAACCTCATCCTCGACAGAACGGCCAAACCTCATAGAAGCGCCGACAGCGGAACTCGGCTTCGCAAGAGGCCAGCTGCGCTTGATAGCGGCTGGCCCGGGAACGCACCTGGCTGGCGGCACGCATCACCTGGGGCTTGCTCCTGAAGGTGCCGCGTTCATAGCCGCCGGCCCCCTCGTGGTACGCCAGGTAGAGATGCTCGGGGTTTTGCAGGGAAATCCCCAGCTGCTGATGCGTGCGTGCGTTGTACCAACCGATGAAATCGGTGGCATGCTTCATGTGGGTGCGCCTGGTGAAGAAGCCACCGGCATCGTCCTCGTATTCTCCCCACACCGGATCCTGGGCCTGAGCATAGCCATGCGCCGAGGAAGGCCGGGGGCCGGGAATGATCCACAGGATGCGCGTTCTCGGCGGGCGAACATGGCTGCGAAATGCTGATTCCTGCTGGATGAAGGCCATCTGCGTGGCGATAGGCGTGCCCCATGCCTGCTGGGAGTCGTGGGCGTAGTCGTACCAGCTTGGCTGTTCGCGAAAGATCTCGCAGACGTTACTCTGGTCCTGGGGTGGCGACGGCGCCAGCATGGCGCAACCGGCATTCACCAGGCCGAGCCCGCTGATCAGCGCCCACCACCCTGCCCGGCGCCACCATCCCACCCTCTCTCGCATGCCGCCTCTATGATCGATGGCCTGCCGCATCCTGCCCTCCTGTCAGTTTGCCGTTGTGACGTTATCGTGTCTGGCACTGCTGCGACAGGATGATACAGGGTTGCCCACTCAGGCATGACGCCAATGCACCAACGCCGAGGCAGGAAGAGAGGGCGAAAGAACGTGGAAGGAATGGCGAATGAGAGGATGAGAAGATGAGAAGATGAGAGAATGCAAGAGCGTGGGAAAACGCACAGACAGGGCGTGAATATGACCTAGAATGGTGGGACTCGTAACGATCCAATCTAGAGGAGCCGTCATGGCCTTTACCGCAACAGACCCCATCAAGATGATTTTTGCCGTGCTGTTACCGCCGGTCGGCGTATTTCTGGAGGTCGGCCTCAAGGGCCACTTCTGGTTGAACATCCTGTTGACGTTTCTTGGCTTCATCCCGGGCATCATTCACGCTTTCTACGTGATTCTTAAGCACTAACGATGCGGGCTGTCTTTCGACAGTCCTCACATCACAGTTGACCCCATCAGTCACTCGACATCGTCCGCCTGTTCTGTCAGGCGGAATTTCTCGATGCTCGATTTCCCTGAGCGCTCTCCACTCAGCGGCAGCACGCTGAACGAGCCGTCGGTTTCCAGCACCACGGCCTCCACCTCGCCCAGCCCTCGCACACCTGCGCTGCGTACCGCCGCAAAGACGTCGTCCTCGTTGACGCGCTCCTTGAGCAGCGCGGCATGCAGAAATGCGCCTCGATACACCAGCAGCGAAGGTTCCCCCGACACCACACTGCGAACCCAGGCAGCACGCACCCCGGTCCAGGTCACCGCGAACTGCATGCCGATGAGCAGCGCCAGCGCCAGCGCGCCCTGGGCCAGGGTCACGTCCTTGCTCAGCAGGATCGTCGCCAGGGTCGAGCCGAGCGCCACGGTGACCACCCAGTCGAAGGCATTCATCTTCGCCAACGTTCGCTTGCCCGAGACCTGCAAGGACATCACCAGAAAACAGTAAGCCATCACCCCGACGATGCACGTTCGGACGAGACTGGCCCAGCCATCGAAGAACATCGGTTCCATGATCACCTCATGTTATCTGAGGCCGCGACTGGCGGCCTGACGATGCCCGGCCGTCGCCCGACTTAAAACAGACTCATGCGTTTCATGACGCCGTCATGCTTGAAGAGCCAGTGAAACAGCGCACCGGCGATATGCAGCGTCACCAGGCCGAGAATCACCCAGCCCAACCAGCCGTGCCACATGAACAGCTGCTCGGAGAGCTCGGTGTTCTTGCCGATGAGCCCGGGAAGGTGCCAATGGAAGAACTCGACGGGAAAGTCGCCACTCGCGGTGGCCAGCCAGCCGAGGACCGGCTGGATCAGCAGCGCCAGATACAGCAAGTGATGAACGCTGGTGCTCACCACGCGTTGGAAGGGCGAGAGCGGCGGCTCGTGCAGGGGCACCACAAACATCATGCGCGTCACCACGCGCGCGATCATGAGACCCAACATCATGACCCCGAGGGTCTTGTGCGAGGTGTATAGCAAGTTGGTCAGGGCGTTCCCGAAGCGCTCGACAGCTCCCTCGAAGCCCAGAAACCCCAGCGTGAGGCCGATAGGCAAGGAGAACAGCAGCACGCCGGCCACCAGCCAGTGAAGCACGCGATGAGGATAGGCATAGCGATCCAAATCGTTCATATTTTTCTCCCTTGAGGGGCCGAACCGGCCTGTCGCTTTTCATCCTAGTTGATGCAGCCGTTAACAGCGCCTCACGGGGCCGACGTCAGCAGCGCCGGGCTATGCCCGTGAGGGAAAGACTGTATGATAGCTTGGCAACATCGACAAATATGGAGCAGAAAACACGATCGAACATACCTAGCCAGCAATGGAGGTTCTCATGAAGGTCTACAAACCTGAGTGGCACTGCACGTTTAGCGTAAACGAAGGCGTGGAAGAATCAGCCAGCTGGAAAGCGCGGATCGCTTGGCGCATGCGGGAAATTGCCGACAAGCTGGAAGGTGGTGGAAGAACGCTCAAGATCGATTGCGACGTTACCCCCCGAGTGAGCCGTCAGGATGTCGATATCTGCCTAGGGAAAGGCTTCGAAGTGACCCAGAACCTGCTTACCCAACTCGCCCATCAAGCCGCCTGTGAAGACGTCATGCGTGACGCCAAGGCAGAGCTGTTCGAGCAAGCGCGTCAGCACTGAGGGCTTGAGGTTCCTGCGTTGGAGGTTGCCACACCCCATTCCGCCTGTCGGGATGGGGTGTTTTCGTCACTGACGGCGACTGTGAGGAAAACAAGGAGAAAAAGACAACGCATAAAAAGCAGCTGGTGCCCCGCTCGAAGCATCTTCTATAGTCCTGAAATGGTCCTGTAACAGGAACGTAAACGCACAGGCGGTCTTCTCTCTCAGGTCTTCTTTGTCATCAAGGAGTCCGTGTCATGGACGTGTCGGAAGTGTCTTGCGAACTGCCAACGGCTTTCATAGAGCAGTGGCTCGAGGCGTCGGATGCGCCACCTGCGTTTCTCGAAATCGACACCTCGCTGGGCCGACGGCTGGCAAGGGCCAAGGCGCGACTCGATCGCCTGGAGCGTGATCTCGTGACACGAGACCACAACGCGCTTGCTACCGCGCGCGTAGAGTTCGCTCTGGCCTCTCGGGCGATGGCAGACCACCTGCTGGCTCGCGGTCTGCTCGAGAGCGACGATGACTGACCTATCGAGGTTGAATCTCCCCATAACTCCCGCTCATGTCGTCGTCGCCGAGATATTCATGCCCTTTTGCCTGATTCATGAGCTATTGCTTAGTTGCCGCAGGGGGCATAACCGACTATCATTCGTCGTACGAAGATACTTTTCGCAGACAGTGATGACGTCATGGCTTGCGGCTCGGTTTCCCCGCGTGATGAACCGAGCACGAGCCAGACCGCTGTCCCCCATGACCTGGCGCCTCATCGATGAACGCGAGCGTCGCGAAACATGATAGCCCTGAGGTGAGTGGATGGTGGTACAAGCTCGACGACTCATGATCTGCTGCCTGGCGGGTCTGCTGACGGTAGGCATGGCCGGTAACGTCCTGGCTCACGATACACCCGTCAAGGCCCAGGAAGGAGTGGCGTCCTTCTATAGCGACCACTTTCAAGGCAAGACAACCGCCAGCGGCGAACCCTTTGATCAGCAGGAACTGACGGCAGCACACCCCACCCTGCCATTCGGCACCAAAGTACTGGTAGTGCGCGAAGACACCGGCAGCAAGGTCGAAGTGGTAATCAATGACCGTGGCCCTTACGCTAAGGGGCGCATCATCGACCTTTCCAAGCGTGCCGCGAAGAAACTGGGCATGCTCAAGCGCGGCACCGCGCCAGTGATGGTCACCTCGGTACAGTAATCCCCTCACGATCGCCTGCCCGGCGTTTTTTATACACCAGTTATACACCAGCCGCAGCCACCATTCGTCTTCCCGTACTGACCGGCGGCGCCTCTCGCGACGGTGACGTCATTCGCCCTTGTGAGCCAGGCTCATCAGGTAGATCGCTGCCGCCAGTGCCAGCCAGGTAGATCACATCCAGGGGGGTCTGGAAGCGAAAGCGCAAGGGGGCTTCGCATGGACAGCATCGCTCAACCAGGAGGTGGCACCCGCTGGATAGCCCCGGATCCGGTGACACCGTGAGTCGGCCTTCAACACCCTCCCGCCCGCTCAGCCCGAGCCTGGAACGCCTGCACATCGCCTGGGACCTGCTGATCGTCGTCCTGGTCGTGGCCAACCTCACGCTGTTGTTGTTCGACAGCCTCTTCCTGCTCCCCCCGCTGAACAGCGCCTTCGAGGCGGTGGCACCAGGGCTGCACGACGCCTATGACCAGCATATCCACGCGAATTTTCTCGCCATCGACCTCGCCTTCGTCAGCGTCTTCCTGCTCGACGTGCTGCTGGGCTGGGCCATGGCCATCGCCGAGCGCCGCTACCATCGCTGGTTCTTCTACCCCTTCGTGCACTGGTACGACGTGCTGGGTTGCATACCGTTGAGCGGTTTCCGGCTGTTGCGCATCCTGCGCGTCATCTCGCTGCTGCATCGCTTACAGCGCATGCGGTTGATCGATATCCGTGGCTGGCAGCTGTATGCCATTTATGCCAAGTACTACGACATCCTGCTGGAAGAGCTCTCCGACCGCATCGCCATCCGCCTGCTCGACAATGTGCAGGACCAGGTACGTTCCAGCGACTCGCTGTCCAGACAACTCGTCGGCGACGTGGTGATGCCGCGCAAACAGCAGCTGATCGCTGAGGTTTCCGGACGCCTGGAGGCCATGGCCAGCAACGCCTATGCCACCAACCGCGACGACCTGATGCGCTATGTCAGCGCCCTGGTGGGCCGCACGCTGGCCGAGAGCCGCGAGATAAGCCGCCTGAAGCGGCTGCCCCTGGGCAGCCAGGTCGCCAAGGGGCTGGATGAAACGCTCAGCGACCTCGCATGTCGGCTGGTCCACGAGGCCGTGGAAGGGCTGCGCTCCCCGGAGTTCAATACCTTGGTGGAGCGTCTCACCGAGAGCGGGTTCGATGCCTGGATCGAGGTCGACAAGCACACCGATCAGGTAACCGAGCAGGTGCTGATCGACATGATCGAGATGCTCAAGGAACAGATCGCCGTCAAGCAGTGGCGCGACAGGTATGTCTAGCATCGAGGACTCAGATACGGTTCTGCGAACCTCAGCTTTGAGGTTCAAGCTTGTCCTGCGTCTTGTGCTCGAAATCGCTGGCATCGTGGCGCTCGTGCAGTTGCTCTTGCGGCTCACCGAAGGTGCGGTTGACCATGCGGCCGCGCTGCACCGCCGGGCGGGCATCGATCTCCTGGGCCCAGCGCTGCACGTGCTCGTAGCCCTGCACCTGGAGGAACTCGCCGGCGTCATACAGCCGCCCCAGCGCCAGCTGGCCATACCAGGCCCAGTTGGCCATATCGGCGATGGTGTAATCGTCCCCAGCCAGGTACCGATTCTCTGCCAAGCGACGGTCGAGCACGTCCAACTGGCGCTTGACCTCCATGGCGAAACGGTCGATCGGATACTCCAGTTTCTCCGGCGCATAGGCATAGAAGTGACCGAAGCCACCGCCCAGGAACGGGCCACTGCCCATCTGCCAGAACAGCCAGTTCAGTGTCTCGGTGCGCTGGGGCAGATCGGTGGGCAG
>Ga0136557_1000833_pt1 | contig 21894 bp, 23 predicted proteins | sample AntRauTorckE6832_FD_104796 | JGI IMG/M metagenome (GOLD analysis project Ga0136557, IMG submission 104796) | Saline lake microbial communities from Rauer Islands, Antarctica - Metagenome Torckler E6 #832 | ecosystem: Environmental > Aquatic > Non-marine Saline and Alkaline > Saline | place...
CATTCCTTTTTCGAGGCGGTCCAGGATTTGCCAATCATACTTTGCAGGCGCCGGGCAAAGTCACTGTTGGCGGGCGTACTGGCATCCACCACCGGCTCCTCAAAGACCTGCAACGTACGGATCGCGCTCGGAGTAATGCCCAGCAGAATCTGTTGGCCACCCACTTCTACCAGAGCGATACGTTCGCGGGTACCAATGGCCATCACCGATACCACGCGGATCGCGTTATTATTCATTCCGGTCATGCCCGTCATGCGGCGAATCAGCCAGGCACAGCCGTAAATTATGGCAATAACCGCCAGCAACCCGGCTCCCAGCGTCAATACGGTAACCAGGGTGTCTGGTGCCCGGGCAGCGTCACTGTCCGACTTCCCGGCTTCCTGTGCCACCACTGGGGCGGCGACAAGCAAGGCCATAATCCAGCCTGTGAGTATACGCATGTTATTTCTGTAGCCGTCTGATCCGCTCGCCCGGGCTGATAACGTCCGTCAGCCGGATACCGAATTTCTCGTTCACCATAACTACTTCACCATGCGCAATCAGGGTGCCGTTTACCAACACGTCCAACGGTTCACCGGCCAGACGATCCAGCTCAATGACCGAGCCCTGGTTCAGCTGCAACAGGTTGCGGATGGGAATCTGGGTGTTACCCACTTCCATGGAAATGGTGACAGGAATGTCCATAATGACATCCATATCCGGACTACCACCCTCCCCGGTCGGGCCTGAATCCGGCCCGAATTCTTCCATCGGCGCAGCACGCACATCCTGGTCATCCGAGCTGTCATCACCGTCATCCGAGCCTTCGGCTTCTGCCATGGCGGCCGCCCATTCGTCTCCGCGATCATCACCCTCGTCGCCAGACTCTTCCATGGCCGCTTCCCATTCGGCTGCCAGCTTTTCATCTTCACTGAGTTCCTGGTCGTCTTTCTTATCGTCAGCCATTGCGATCTACCTTCAGTTGTTTCTTCACCTTGGACAAGTTAACCCGCTCATCAACCATCAATGCCGGCTTTTATCTTCAGTTGCTTTTTCACCTTGGGCAACTTGACCCGTTCATGAATTCTCAGTGCCAGCTTGTCATCCCGGGTGCCCAGCGTTGCCTTGTAGATGGGAATGCCGTTGGCGGTGACCGTGAGGTGTTCCGGAATCTCTACCGGGATCACATCCCCTTCTTTAAAAGCCGCGACCTCTCTCAGAGAGATGCGACGGCGTGCAACCGTTGTGTTAACCGGCACTTCTACCTCTTTGATGTCTTCACGCAGGGCGTTAACCCAACGCTCATCGATGTCATCGATATCACTTTGCACACCGGCATCGAGAACATCACGAATCGGCTCGATCATGGAATACGGCAAGGCAAAATGCAGCTCGCCACCACCGCCATCCAGCTCTATATGGAAGGTGCTGACCACCACCACTTCGCTGGGGCTGACGATGTTGGCCATGGCCGGGTTCACTTCGGAGCTCAGATACTCGAATTCCACCGGCAGCACCGCGTGCCAGGCTTCTTTCATGTCCTGGAACACCTGCTCAAGCACCATCTGCACAATGCGCGTTTCAGTCGGTGTAAATTCCCGGCCCTCAATTTTGGCGTGCCGGCCTTCACCACCGAAAAAGTTGTCCACCAGTTTGAAGACCAGCTTCGCGTCCAGCACGAACAGCGATGTGCCCCGCAGCGGCCGCACCTTACACAGATTCAGACTGGTGGGAACGTAGAGCGTGTGGCCGTATTCACCGAATTTCATGATCTGCACACCGCCGGTAGACACGTCGGCATTGCGGCGCAGCAGGTTGAACAGACTGATCCGGGTATAACGGGCAAAGCGCTCGTTGATCATTTCGAGGGTGGGCATCCGGCCCCGGACGATCCGATCCTGACTGGCAAGGTCATAACCCTTTACGCCAGTGTCGTCGGTTTCCTCATAGGTATCGACGTCGCCGTCATCCACCCCGTGGAGAAGGGCGTCAATCTCGTCCTGCGACAACAAGTCCTGCATAGCTGGTCCTGCCCTGAATGTGATTTACCCTGCCCGGGCGATCATTGCACTACAAAGTTTCTGAACAACACCCGCTCTATAGTCGGCTCCTGTTCCTGCTCAAGCACCTGGTTAACTCTGTCTGACATCTGTTGCGCCAGATCTTTCCGACCCTCCGGACTCTGCAGATCACTAAAGCCTGTACTGCTCAACACCTTCGTCACTTCGCTGCGAATCAGCGGCATATGCACCTCAACCGCTTCCAGGGCCTGAGGATCTTTTGCTTCAAACGACAGGTACACCTGGGCGTATCTCTGTCGGCCCTGAGCCTGCACGGTCGTGACCAAAGCTTTCTCAAGATCCGTGTAAATGCTGGCAACGAACTCCGGTTCAGCGTTGGCGTCATCTTCCCCGGAGTCCGCGCCGGGAAGGCCGCCGCCCAGAAACCAGAGGGTGCCCGCCACCGACAGGGCTATCGCCAGTATAACGATAACCACCAGCATGATAATGAGCTTGAGTTTGCCCTTTTTGGCGGGCGCCTCGTCAGGTGTCGTGTTTTCTGCCATGTTGTCCGCTTCGTCAGTTTTCCGTCATCCTGAAGGTTCAGGATCTGTATTTGGGGTTTGAAGCAAGGGGCGGGCCAGAATGCCCTCACCCTCCGACTCAGGGACGCAGTTTAGCGCTGCCGGAGGGCATGGGCAAAGGCGATTGGCGAGAATCAGCGAATTGGTCGACTTTCAACCAATCTTCAGGCAAAAGTGTCTACTTCACCATTCCAGGCGAGATCCAGGTGGCCGGTCTCTGCCAAGGATTCATCGGATTCACCGTTGGCCAGTGTGCCATTACCCTGGCCTGTTCCTCCACCCTCGCCGGCTTCATCGTCCTGACTGCCGGCTTGCTGGCCTGCCTGGTCAGAAACATCAAACTGGCCAAGCTCAACCCCCTGCTCGCCCAGCATGTCACGCAGGCGATGGGAGTTTTGCTCCAGTTGCTCCCGAACGACCGGGTTGGCGGCATGGACGGTAATATTGGCTTGCTCGTTCTGCATCCGCACTTTTACTTCCATCGGCCCCATATCGGGGGGTGTCAGGTGAATTTCTGCCACCTGCATGTTTCGCGCCGTCAGAAAGCTGAGTTTGCCCATTACCTTATCACCCCACTCCGCCTGACCCACCGGCACATCAATGGAAGTTGCATAGCTTCGCAGCGGTACAGCATTCTCTGCTGCCAGCTTACCCGGCTGAGCAGCTTGCTGAGTTACCTGTTCAAGGGTGGTCTGGAACCGTGGCGTGCTCAACAGACTGGTCGGATCTATCGGCCGGGATGTCTCAGTACTGACATTGGCTGACAGCATATCCGTCAGCTGAGCGCCGGGGGTGGCCAGCAATTTACCGGCACTGCCCGCATTCTGCCCGGGCTGGCCCGGCTGGCCGGTCAACAACCCCTGAAGTGCAGCTTTACCGGTCATACCCGGGTTCACCGCCACGGACGATTCCGCTGCGGCAATCTTGCCATCCCCAGAACCGGACAGGGTTTGCAGCATGGCGAAGGTAAGAGGCGCCATCGTGCTTTCCATGTCTTCCAGCGGTATTTCAGTGTCAGCAGTGTCGGTTTTTGCTGCCTTGCCCTCCTCGCCGGAAGGCATTTCCTTGATCTTCTCCTTGTCGCCAGACTTTGCCGTTTTTTCTTCAGATTTTGTTTTGTCGGAGCCGGTGGCCTCTGATTTCGGCTTTTCGTCTGATTTATCTGACGCTTTACTCTCATTACGGGCTTCGTCAGGTCTGCGGTTTTCCGCCCCCTGCGCCCGGTCCTGTTCACGCTGGTCCTGAGCCCGTTTATCCTGGGCCCGTTCGGCCTGTTCCCGGCGGTCTGCCTGCTTCTGCTCCAGGCGCCTTTGTTCAAGCCGCTTCTGCTCGGCACGCGACACTTCGTCAAAACGGCTTTTGCCGTTGTCCGGATCCCGGCTGTTATTGGCCTGACGGGATCCGGCCACATCCTGTTTCGGGCCGGGAGCCGGCGACTGGGAGAGAATGTTTTGCTGCATGGCAACCTCTTGCCGCTTTTTTATCTGGGAAACACCCCAAAGGGGCGGTTTCCTTTCTTCAAGCAAGCACAATGCCAACAGGATCAGTAACGCTTGGAGAGTTAACCTAGAGAGTCAGGAAGTGTTCCAGCCGGCGGGCCACTTCGGTAAATTCACTTTCAACACGCTCGATAAGACCGGCAACCGCCGTCAGATCACCGGATTTCCCCTTACGTTCCACCTCACTGCAAAGTACGCCCAGGTACGGAGCGCCCATGTTGATGCAACTGCCCTTGAAGCTGTGTGCAGTTCTTGTCAGGTGGTCGGTATCACTGTCCGTCAGCGCTTTGCGAAGCGTATCAATGCGCGTCCGGGCGTCTGCAACAAAGGTACGGATCAAAACCTCGAACTCATCCTCCATAACGTCCTGAAGTTCTGCGAGCGCTTCTTCATCAAGGTGGGGTTGGTCAGCCATCAGCGATCCTCCGGGAGCTCCCAGTCATAAACAATTTCCACGTGATTGCCCCGGCCATGCACGTGAAAGTGTGTTGCCATATGCCGGAGCAGTTCCAGCCCCCGCCCGGCATAATAACTGCCGAGGCCCGAACGGCGTTTCGACACTCTGTCAGAGTGATCGGTAAAATCAAAGCCTGCTCCGCTGTCTTCACAGACTATCCGCAGCCGCCCGCCAGAGGACCGGGATTCATGGCTGAGCGAGAAGCGGATGAAATGGCCGTTTGTGTCTGAAAGACGGCGCTGGCGCTCCTGATAGTAGAGCGCGAAACCCCGAGGCGAGCTTTTCCAGTCCGAAGATAGCGCCAGCACACCATGTTCGAGGGCATTGTTATACAACTCTGATAGCAGGGTATAGACTTCGCCACTCCTGCTACGCAGCCCCGGAACTTCCATGCAGATGTGCAACAGCAGTGGCAGAGGATTGAACTGTGCCAGTGTTCGCTCCCGGATTTCGTAGACACACTGCCAATCCGCCGGGCCAGCCGGGGCGGAATCCGGAACCTTGCCAGTCGGCGCCCGCGGCTGATCCATGTCAGGAATTTCCAGAGAGCAGAGCGTCAGATCATCCGCAGCTTCAGGCTGCCCGGCAAATTCACGGATGCGGGTCATTAACGCATCAAACGCTCCGGCGGGAGAGTCCAGCCCCGCCAGGATCTCCCGCACACCAGACTCCCCCAATAACTGCCCATGCCTGTTAGGCGTTTCCGAGAAACCATCAGTCATCAACAACACATGGTCGCCGGGTGTGGTCTGGAACACGACCATGGGTGCGGTAAAGCTTTCGGGATCACGCACGCCCAACGGCAGATTTCTGGAAGGAATCGCCACCCGTTCGCCTGTGGTTCGCAGCAGCCAGGCATCCGGCAAGCCTCCATTCCAGGCCCGCACAAGCCCCTGACGGGAGTCCGTTTCAATCATGGCGCCACAACAAAACATGCCCACCGGCAAAATGCGCCGGAGCTTGCGGTTGATCTCCCGCAGAATATCAGCCGCGCCGAAACCCTGGCCGACCATGCCATAGAAAATTTCCGCCACCGGCATGGCTCCGATGGCAGCAGGCAAACCATGGCCGGTAAAGTCCCCGAGGAATATCAGACTGCCGCCACCCGGTCGGATGGCGGCAAACAGTACGTCGCCATTGAACACGGACATGGGCGAAGCGTGGTAGCGGATATTTGGCGCGCTCAGACAACCGGCATGGGCGACATTATCGAACACCCGTCGAGCGGTTTTCTGCTCGGCCAGCATCTGCTCATTCTGGTGGCGCACCTGATCAACCTGCTCAGACAGGGCCTGATGCAGCAGGCGCATCCGGTCAAGTGCATTGAGCTTGGCTTCCAGAATAACGCGATTGAAAGGTTTGACCAAAAAGTCATCGCCGCCGGCTTCCAGGCAACGTGCCAGTGCCTCAGGGTCGGACAGTGCGGTCAGAAAAATCAGCGGCACCAGGCGCTCACCGGCCAGCGCCTTGATCTGACGCGCAGCTTCGATGCCATCCAGTGCCGGCATCATGGCGTCCAGCAAAACAATGTCCGGATTAACGCTGTTAAAGCAGGCAACGGCCTCGGCACCATTCGAGGCTTCAAAAACCCGATGTCCGAGTTTTTGCAGTAGCGAACGAAGGATCATCCGGTCCGGCTCATTGTCCTCCGCGACCAGTATCCTCAGGCCTGGGCCATCAACCGATGCTGAACAGCTGTTCAAAGTTCGAGATAGAGAGGATGCGACGGACATCACTGTTGCAGTTCTCTATGGAAATTCTGGCCGAATCGCCACCGGCATGGTCTCTGAGCAGCAACAGCATGCCCAGTGCGGAACTGTCGAGGTAGGTCGTATCTGAAAGGTCGACAACGTAACGAGTAACAGGGCCGTCGGTCTGCTCATAGGCATCCCGGAAGGCCTGATGGGTGCTGAAATCGAAACGGCCTTCGACACGGATGACCAGTGTCTCGCCGTCGTCAGTATGATGCGCTTCTATCGGCATGATCCAGTCTCCCGAAGATGGCAACAACAACCGCTGCCTTTCCTTTTATTCAGCCGTCAGCCGTGACTTCACAAGCATAGCTGACATGGGAAATTTTGCATCCGGCAATACTTTGGGGTCAACGTCGTTGCCGAGCGAACGCCCGGCCGGCCGCTTCGTCCGCCAGCTTCTGCTCACGCAAGTCCTGCTCTCGCTGTTCTTGCTGCCTGCAGGTTTCTATGTACTTTTCCATACCCCGGCGCCGCTCCCAGGCTTGCAGCCATTCCTGGCGCCGGGCTTCGAAAATCTGCTCAGCCTGTCGCAGCTGTTTTTCCTGCTGGCTGATCACCTGATCAAGCTGGGCAATAAACGCTTGCCAGGCCTGCAGACGGGAGACAGACACAACTCCTTGCTGGTGCGCCCGAATCTGGTTGCGATACTCCTGTTGGTAACGTTCCAGGTTCGCTACCTGATCACGATGCGCTTCCATTTGCTGACGTGCTTCGCCCATACGGTCCAGAGCCTCCTGCTCCTTGCGTTCTTCCAGCGCCAGAACCGTTTTTAACCGTTGAGAACGCAGCATCAGGCGTTACTCCTCTGGCCGCCGGGCGGGGCTTTCTGCCGATCCGGAGCGCGCCTTTCCGGCACCACGGCCATCAGCTGATCAATGCTCTCTTTCAGTGGTGCGCTTTCGTTCAGACCCTGCTGCAAAAACTGGCGCATATTGCCGATATGCTGGATGGCGAAATCTGTTTCCGGGTCGGAGCCTTTGACGTAAGCCCCTACGCTGATCAGATCCCGGGCCTGCTGATAACGGGAATAAACCTGCTTGAAGCGCTGGGCCCGAGCCATATGTTCCGGCTCCGTCACCTGAGGCATGACCCGGCTGATAGACGCTTCCACATCAATGGCGGGGTAATGCCCTTCTTCGGCAAGACGGCGAGACAGCACAATGTGCCCGTCGAGAATGGCACGGGCGGCATCGGCAATCGGATCCTGCTGGTCATCGCCTTCGGTCAGCACCGTATAGAACGCGGTTATGGACCCGCCACCGGGCCTGCCATTACCAGTGCGCTCCACCAGTTGAGGCAGTTTGGCAAATACCGACGGTGGATAACCTTTGGTGGCCGGCGGCTCGCCAACCGCCAGGGCGATTTCCCGCTGGGCCTGGGCATAACGGGTCAGCGAATCCATCAACAGCAGAACCCGCTTACCCTGATCGCGATAATATTCGGCAATGCGGGTCGTCAGCATGGCTGCGCGCAGGCGCATCAGGGGCGAGTCATCCGCCGGAGACGCCACCACAACAGACCGTTCCAGGCCTTCCTCGCCCAGAATGTCTTCAATAAATTCTTTTACTTCCCGGCCCCGTTCACCGATCAGGCCGACCACGGTAATGTCGGCATCGGTAAAGCGGGTCATCATGCCCAGCAACATACTTTTACCGACACCACTACCCGCAAACAGACCCAGCCGCTGGCCCTGGCCCACGGTTAACAGGGAGTTTATGGCGCGAATGCCCACATCCATGGACTGGCGTACAGGGGCACGATCAAGAGGGTTGATAATGTCACCGGAAAGATGGACCCGGGCTTCGGCTTGCAACGGGCCCTTACCGTCAAGCGGGTCACCGGCGCCATTCACAACGCGACCAAGCATCTGCGGCCCTACCGGAACACGACTGGTCGCAGACAGGGGAACCACCCGGGCACCGGGCTTGAGGCCTTCAATGGCAGTCAGTGGCATGAGGTAGACCTTGTCTTCCTCAAAACCCACCACTTCGGCTTCAACACTGCCACCGGAGTCGGCCTGAATCACGCATCGATCGCCCACCACCATGGGGCAACCCACGCATTCAAGGGTCAGGCCGACCATGCGGGTAAGCCGGCCGGAGAGCTCGGGGGCAGGTTCATCAACGATTGCGCCCTGCAACTGGCGCAGACGATCAGCCAGGCGGGAAGTCATCATCATCCTCCCGACCCGACTCTGGCTCTGGCTCTGGCTCTGGCGAGGCAGGGGGTTCTTTCATGCCGGATTCGGCCAGCACATCCCGGTGAAAATCGGTGAGTTCACCCATTTGCAATCCTGCATCAGCTGCTACCACATCCGCGGGATCACCAAGCTGCTCTTCCAGCATGCCCTGAACGGCGCGCTGGAAGCGTTTCTCCACGGTGTAATCAACCAGACTGTGCCGGGATTCAATCCTGCAACCACCGGGCAACAGAGTGTCATCCTCGATGATGCGCGGCACGGCTTCCAGTTTCTCGGCGACTTCCTGCACCGGCTCGAGGTCATCCGGGTGGATATGAATGCGCAGATTTTCGGCCGTCGAGGGCAACGCAGACAAAGCCTGACGAACCACCTGGCGGATCTGGGATGAGTCAAGGCTCAGCTCACGGTATACCACGGCCCGGGCCAGGGCTGTGGTCAGGTTCACCAGCACGGTTTCCAGTTCTTCTTCGTGGCGCTGGATGGGCAACACCAACTCGCCCATCAAGTGCTCCAGCCGGTCCATGCGGGCGGCAACTTCCTGACGCGTTGCCTCAACCGCCTCTGTTCGGCCTTGCTCCCGGCCCTCTTCCTGACCGGTTGCAAAACCTTCCTTGTGGCCATCTGCCCGACCCTGCTCAAGGCCACTTTTGTAGCCTTCATCACGCCCTTCCTTGAGGCCATCGTCATGAGCCGCCTTGCGGATCTCCTCCAGCTCACGGGCCGTCATCGGTTTGACCTCGGCCTCCTGCTCTACCTCATTGCCCTGTGAGTCAAGCAGGGGCAGCTCCCACCTTTCCCAGGCGGTCATCTGTTCTTTTGGGCGGGTCTGGCGATCCTGATCAGAGTCTTTCATCACATCATTTCTTCACCGGCGCCGCCGAGGGAAATCTCACCGGCTTCCGCCATACGACGGGCAATCGTGATGATATCCTTCTGTGCGGACTCGACTTCGCTGACCTTGACCGGCCCTTTGGCTTCCAGATCATCCTGCAACAGTTCCGCAGCACGCTTGGACATGTTGGCAAAGATCTTGTCTTTAACGCCATCGTCTGCGCCTTTCAGTGCGACCACCAGCACTTCCGAGGATACTTCACGCAGCAGGGCCTGAATGCCACGGTCATCCACCTCTTTGAGGTTATCAAATACGAACATCAGATCTTCGATGGTGGTTGCCAGATCCGGGTCCATGTCCTTGATGGAGTCCATCAAGCCGCCTTCGATGCCACGGTCCATGAAGTTCATGATATCCGCTGCACGTTTAACGCCACCAATGCGACTGGTCTGGGCGGCAGAACCACCGGAGAACTGTTTCTCCAGAATGGAGTTGAGCTCCTGCAGGGCCTGAGGCTGGATACTTTCAAGGGAAGCGACGCGCATCATTACATCCAGGCGCACCTTTTCATCCAGGGTTCCCAGAATTTCGGCGGCCTGATCCGGGTCCAGATAAGAGATGACAATGGCCTGGATTTGCGGGTGTTCATAACGAATAACATCGCCCACGGCCCGGGGTTCCATCCATTTCAGGGTGTCCAGGCCGGTGGTATTGCCGCCGATCAGAATCCGGTCAATCAGGCTGGAGGCTTTGTCATCACCCAGTGCCTGGGTCAGCATGGTACGAATGTAGTCATCATTCCCCACGCCCAAGCCAGTCTGGCCGCCAACCGCATCGACAAACTGACCAAGTACAAATTCCACGTCGTCTTTACTGACATCGTCCATCTGGGCCATGGCCACGCCAACCCGCTGGACTTCTTTCGGCCCCATGTGCTTGAGCACTTCAGCGGCATCCGCTTCGCCCAGAGACATCAGTAGAATGGCGGCCTGTTCAACCCGAGGAATCTTGCGCCTCGGTTTCTGCTGACCATTTTCATCCGTCATCGACGTTCACCCATTGACGCAGAACTTGTGACACCCGAGCCGGATCTTCGGCAATCAGGCCCTTCAAGGCATTCAGATGTCTATCATAACCTTCGGTAGCCCCTGGCAAAAGCAGGTCGTCCTGAGATGACATGGCATCGCGCAGAGCGCCGCCGCCTTCGATGTCATCCATCGAACCATAGTCGCCGCCTTCGTCACCGCCGCGCTCACTGCGACCACCGCCAGACAGGGCTTTAAGAGTCGGGCGCAGAAGGCCAAGGACCAGAATCAGAATGACCAGACCAGCCAATACCTGCTTCATCAAATCCCAGAACCAGGGCTGCTCCCAGAAATTCGGCTCTTCAAATTCTACGGCTTCTTCCTGAGCAAAAGCGGTGTTCATCACCGTAACACTGTCGCCCCGCGCGGCCGAATAGCCGACTGCATCGCGAACCAGCATGCTCAGGCGCTGCAACTCCTGTTCGGTCCAGGGCTCAAAAGAAACTTCACCGGTTTCCGGATCAACCACGCGTTTGTCGTCTACCGCAAGCGCGACGGTAACACGATTAATGGCACCGAGCTCTTTGCGGGTATAGCTGACGGTACGGTCCACTTCGTAGTTGCGAGTGGATTCCCGACGAATATTCGTTGCCTGGCCGGCATTACCATCTTCATCATCACCCGCGTTAGCCTGCTCGGGCACGGTTGCCGCACCCGGGGGCTGGTTCGCCAGCGCGCCCGGCACACCGCCCTGGGCTCCACTGCCACGCTGTTCGGTCATTTCCCGCTCACTGCGGATGGCCTGCTGATCTGGGTTGAACAGCTCTTCGGCCCGCTCCACCGACGAGAAATCCAGATCCGCACTGACTTCCGCCCGATAACGGCCATCACCTACGATCGGAGAAATCAAGGACGCGACACGACGGGTCAGGCGTTCCTCTACCCGGTCAGTGTACTCGTACTGATCTTTCATCTTATCGACGTCGGTGTCCGCCTCATTGCCAGTCAGAAGATTGCCATTGTGATCAACCACGGTGACTTCTTCCCGCTTCATCATCGGAATGCTGCCAGCCACCAGATTAACGATAGCGCGAATCTGCTCCTGTTCCGGACGTCGACCGGCAAACAGGTCAAGGAAAACCGAAGCACTGGGCTCGCGGGCATCACGGATAAAAACGGAGCGTTCCGGAATGGCCAGATGTACCCGAGCATTCTTGACGCCACGCATACTCGCAATTGTGCGAGCAAGCTCGCCCTCAAGGCCTCGACGATAAGTGATGGTTTCCATGAACTGCGAGGTGCCCAGCCCACGGTCTTGATCCAATAATTCGTAACCAATGGTTTCGCGGTCGGTAACGCCTTCTGCAGCCAGCTTCAAGCGGGCATCGTATACCTTGTCAGACGGCACCAGCAGAGCCCCGGAGCGCGGGTCCATTTTATACTCGATACCGTTGCTTTCCAGAATGCTGGCCACATCCTGGGGATTGTAAGAGGAAAGATCGCCAACAACTGGCTGGTAATTGGGTTCCTGAGCCCACAGGACCACGGCCAGGCCCAGCGCAACACTGGCAGCCAGACCAACCATCAAACCCACCTGACGCAGCAGATTCAATCGATTGAAACCGAGCAGCATCTTGTTTCCGCTCTCGGGGGCTTCACCTTCGCTGCTTGCAGGCAGGTCCGAAGCGTTGGTTTGTGCGGGTACGCTTGCCATGCTACTGCTCCGTTATCAGATCGGCATGTTCATGATGTCTTCATAGGCTCTGACAACCCGGTTTCTTACCTGGGTCAGCGCCTCAAAAGACACAGAAGATTTTTCGGCGGCGATCATCACTCGCGTGATGTCAACGTTGGGGTCGCCCATGTCATAGGCGGTGCGCAATTCGCTGGTCTGCTGTTGCAGGTTGTTCACGTTGTTCACGGCATCGCCAAGCATATCACCAAAACTGGTTGTTTCCCCGCTTTGCTGGACTTCACGAGGGCCATCCACACGACCGCGAACAGGTTGATTCTGCTCGATCTGCTGACTCTGCTGGTTCTGCATCATCTGGGAACGCAGACTGCGGATGTCGGACAGTACACTATTGATGTCGGCGCGTTGAACCATGCTTCTCTCCCGGTGACCCCGATCGGGGGCGTCTGTTCATCTTTTTCATGACAGATGTCGTTACAGGCATTCAAGCAGCAACCGGGCCAACAATTATTTAACGTTTATTATCAATTAGTTAAATAGCCCGAATCGGTCAGAGATCTCTGTAGTGGCGAAGATTTGACGGAGAGGTAAGTGTTAACGAAGAAGAAGACAAAAAAGCGGCACCCCGCAGGGTGCCCGAAGGAGTTCGTGAAGCCTGAAAGCTGGCCGTCAGGCTGAGGCCAGCTCGGTTTCAAGATCAATGCCGGCATCACGCATCTGGGCCAGCTTGTAACGAAGCGTTCTGGGGCTGATGCCCAGCTGCTCCGCCGCACGGTTGCGACGACCACCTTCGCTACGCAGTGTCTGGATAATAATGCGGAACTCCTGCTGGCGCAGATCATTGCCCAAAGAGCCGTTGCCTTCAGACACCTCCTCAACCGGAGCGGACGCCTGTTGCGCCGCCTCACGCTCTTCTGCGGTGTAAATGGGCACCTCCGGAGACGTCGGCGCAACTGCCTCCGATAACGGGGAGTCGGCTCTGCCGGTAATGCCCAGTTCCAGGCACAGATCGCCGGCATGGATAACATTGCCCTGCTGCAATACCAGTGCCCGCTGTATAGCATTATCCAGCTCCCGGACATTGCCCGGCCAAGCGTGTGTCGTCAGTGCCTTGCGGGCATCATCAGCCAGGGTAATGCCGGTCAGTTTCATTTTCCGGGTGTGCTTGCGCAGCAGCGATTTGGCCAGCGGCAGAATATCCAGTGGGCGTTCACGCAGCGGCTGCCAGTGCATGGGGAACACCGTCAGACGGTAGTACAGGTCTTCACGAAACTTGCCTTCCCGTACATAGTCCGCCAAATCCCGGTTGGTGGTCGCCACCACCCGCACATCCAGGGAAATAGTCTTGCGCCCACCGACACGCTCCACTTCCCGCTCCTGAAGCACACGCAGCAGCTTTGACTGCAGGCTGAAATCCATTTCGGAAATCTCATCCAGCAGGATGGTACCGCCATTGGCCTGCTCGAACTTGCCCGGTGAAGAGGACACCGCACCGGTAAACGCGCCTTTTTCGTGACCGAACAGAATCGCTTCCAGCATGTTTTCCGGAATCGCCGCACAGTTTATCGCTACAAAGGGCTGGTCTGCCCGGGGCGACTGCTGGTGAATGTAACGGGCCAGTACTTCTTTACCCGTGCCGCTTTCACCGGAAATCATCACCGTGGACTCGCTATTGGCCACTTTCGTTGCCAACTGGAACATACGCAGGCTGACCGGATCTTCGGCCACTGGCTGGTCGTCGGATTTCTGACGGCCACCGCCCACCACCTTGCTGACGGCATCCACCAGCACCTTGGGCTCGAAGGGTTTAACCAGATAATCAATAGCACCGGACTGCATGGCAGACACCGCGTCGCTGATCTGCCCATAGGCGGTAATCAGCATCGTCGGCAGCCCCGGATGCAAGCGCTGGATTTCTGCCAGCAACTCATGCCCGGACATACCCGGCATATTCACATCGCTGACCACCATATCCACCGGGCTTTTCGCCAGACTTGCCAGCGCCTGCTCGCCATTGGCCGCCTCGCGCACCTGGTATTTGGCAAGCTCGAGCGTGGTTACCAATGCTTCACGCAGGTCGTGATCGTCTTCCACAATAAGAACTTGAGCTTTAGCCATGTTAACTGTCTCCGATCTGTTCGTTATTCTTAACCGGCCAGGGTCGGTAACTGCAGTTCTGCAACCGCACCGCCCTGCTCCGGGGAATGAATGGAAAACTCGCCTTTGTGCGCCTTGATCACCGCCTGCACCACCGCCAGCCCGAGACCGGTGCCGTGAGATTTAGTGGTGTAGAAAGCTTCGGTAATGCGACCAGCCTGCTCCGCCTCGAAGCCCGGGCCGTTGTCAGTAACGATCACCGCCACTCCGGCATCTCGTGTCTCGACTTCAATTGTCACGTCGGTCGCGCCTGCTTCCAGGCTGTTGTTGACCAGGTTCGTGCAAGCGCCTACCAAAGCATCCCGATTGCACATCAGCCGGCACTGGCCCGATACACGGTTATCCAGCGATACAGTTGTTCCCGGAGCGGTTTTTACACCTTCAACAGCCGCCTGCAGAGCCACAACTAGCTTGTCTGCCGACAATTCCTCCGCCAGACGGGTTTCACCCCGGGCGAAGATAAGCATGTCGCGTACCTGTTGCTCCAGGTGGGTCAGCCGTGACATCAAACGATCGGCACAGCGCTGACGCATTTCTTCTTCCAGATCCGGCTGGCTCAGGTGACCGCCATACAGAATGGCGGCAGAAAGCGGTGTACGGATCTGGTGGGCCAGGGAGGCAACCATTTTGCCCATGGCCGAAAGGCGCTGGGCGTGAGCCAACTGAGACTGAAGCTGACGGGTTTCGGTGAGATCGGTCAGCAGAATCAGCTGGCCCGGCTGGTTTTCCATGGTCCGGATTTCGATACTGACCCGGCGGCCGTCCTTCAGGGAAACCTCGTGACCGTCATCGCGACGCGGCGCGAAGCAACGGCGGATAACATCCACCCAGCGCTCGCCATCCAGTGGTTCGCCCAACAGTGCGACGGCGGCCGGATTGCACTGAGACACCGCACCATGCTTGTCCAGCACCACAACACCGGCAGGCAGGGCCTTGAGCAATGTGGACAGCTGATCCGCCAGCTGCTCTTTCTCTTCCAGTTCCTGCTGGCGCTGCAGGGATTCGTGGTTGAGCTCACCAGAAAGCTGGTTAACGCGTGATTCAAGCGTCCGGTAGGAATCGGTAATTTGCCGGGACATCCGGTTGAACAGATCCAGCGCGGAATCCACCGCCTCGTCTTCCTGTTCCGGAAACAGTGCTGTCACCTTATCGTTTACATCCGCAGCAGCGTTGGGGTCTGCTTTGGTGTACCCGGGTTCCAAGACAAATTGTGCCTGACTCATAACTTTCTCCCTGAACTGGCCCGGCATGGGCCAGAGCAATCGGATGTATCGTTACGAGCAGATAAGCGAGAACCGTGCCATGTAGAATTTTTCTTTATTTTTCAACAGGAAAGGGATTCCAAGAAATGGGGAATGACGGTTTTCTGTCGATCCTGGAAGGAGCACGGCGCCAGAGGCTACAAACCTTTGACGCCAACTTGAAAGCAGGGATCAGGCCTCTTCGGATTCCTCACGAAGGCCGTATTTGCGCACCTTTTCCACAAGAGTTGTGCGGCGGATACAGAGCTTTTCAGCTGCACGGGCAACCACTCCATCGGCTTCATCCAGCGCCTGCTGGATCAGTTGCTTCTCCAGGCTGGAAAGATAGTCTTTAAGGTCCAGACCATTGACCGGCAGCAAGGCGGGCGCATCCAGGCCCACCAGACCAGTCCCTGCCGAAGGCAGTCCGACGTGCTCTTCCGGTTGCGGGCTCTCGTCGTAGTCGTCCACGTAACGGAACTTTTTCGGCAGTTCCTGCACACCGATAACACCGTAGGGGTGCATAATCGCCAGACGTTCCACCAGATTGGCCAGCTCCCGGACGTTACCTGGCCAGTCATGCTGGCACAGGCTCATGATAGCAGCGGAATTCAAACGCAAAGATCCGCGTTTTTCTTTCTCCATCCGTGCAATCAGCTCGTTGATCAACAGCGGAAGGTCTTCTACCCGCTCACGCAACGCCGGCATTTCGATCGGGAACACATTGAGACGGTAATAAAGATCTTCCCGGAAATCACCGGCTTCGATCATGTCTTCCAGGTTTTTGTGGGTGGCCGCAATCACCCGCACATCGGCAGTCTGCGTGCGGTTACTGCCGACTTTCTCGAACGTTCGCTCCTGCAGAACGCGCAGGATTTTGACCTGCATATTCAGAGGCATGTCACCAATTTCGTCGAGAAACAGCGTGCCGCCTTCCGCCAATTCAAAACGCCCTACCCTTGCGGTAATGGCACCAGTGAACGCGCCTTTCTCGTGGCCGAACAACTCACTTTCCAGCAGCTCGGCGGGGATGGCCCCACAATTAACCGGAACAAACGGCTTTTCCCGACGGGAGGAATGATAATGCAGATTACGCGCAACCACTTCCTTACCGGTACCGGATTCTCCGGTAATCAGCACACTGACGTCCTTGTCCGCCACCTGCTGCATAAGTTGGCGAACCTGTTGAACTCTTCTGCTGGTACCCACCAGGCTCCGGAACAGCTGCACCCCCCGCTGCTGTCCGCGCTCGCGGTTACGACTGAACTGGTCGCGATACAGCTGCGCCCGATAGAATGAGTCCACGAATTTGGTGTAATTGAGCGGCCACTCCATACGCGCAATGATCCGCGCCTTGCAGTCTTCGGCCAGGCCATCAAGACTGGGATCACCCACAAGCAGGATAGGCAGCCCCTTAACCGCCTTGCATACCTGTTCGACCGCGGAAACTGCGTCGGCATCCTCGCCATTAACAACCGCTACCACCGCATTTTCTATGGCACCATCATCCGCAAGCGCTGCTCTGGCTTCATCACCGGACAATACCTGCTCTTCTCCAACGAACTCCAGTATCGTGACCAGGTCACGACTTCTGCCTTCGTCGCCGCTCAGCACCAGCACCGTGTTAGTTTCTGACATTCACAGACTTCTCTGTCGGGGGGATTTGTGCCGTATTTAAGACTGTACCGCTTCCGGAGTCAATTTTATGACACTGTTTTCTTCATGGTTATTTCGGGCGACCAGAAGAAACATTCTGGTAAGCCCGGGCTGCACTGCGGTTCTGACTGACGCCCTGCAATGACTCCCGGGCTTCTTCACGGGCTTCCACAGCCGCTTTATCTGCCGCTTCAACAAATTCATTTAATGCTTCCAGGCGCTCACGGACCTCCGCCGGATCCATCTCTTTATTTTCCAGAGCCACCATCAAGGGCTCAACCGTCGGTTTGATCCGGCCATTGAGTTCAACCAGTGCGTCCCAGTCCTGAGCCTCCAGAGCCGCATCCAGTTCCGCCTTGAGGTTATCGAGTTGCTCCAGCAGCGCTCGTGAATCTGCCATGGTCGTCTCCTGCCTGTGGTTGGCGCACAAAAACTTTCTCAGTGAATCATACGTGATTGCCGGGACCACCAGAAGAGTCGGCACCTGTCAGATTTGCCGGGTTCAAGGCCTGGCGCACTGCCTGCCTCATTTCTTGAGCGAAGGCGCGAGGACGGGAAGAATTGCACACATAAAATTGATATACTGGCTGGCTCGATCTGAAAGGGTTAACCCACGCTTCCATCGCATTGGCGGGTATTCCATGGCATCACAGTGGTATTCAGTGGTTTCGCAAAAACTTTACCTGGCGAGGGTATTGCTGACCCAGCTCGAGCAGGCCGAAGATAACGCTCAGAGAAATAACCAATCACCGGCTGTGGTTAAACAGGCTTTGGCCCAGGCAGCTGCTGAAATGCTGATACGTGCCAGGCATGGGCTGCTGATTATGGTCGCCCGGTGTTATCAGCAGAAAAACGCCTCTCCGCAGTCAGTGTCTGAACTGAAAACGCTTTTGGGTTATGAGGTTCCGGATGTGGCCTCCCTGGAGCAACTCGCAGCCAATCCCACCAGCTGGTGGAGCCATCTGGCGAAGTTGAACAAAACACTGGGAGAACCGGCGCCACCCCGCAAAACCGCGGCGGCGGAGAATATCATTGCTGTTGCGGCTGAAGACGAGGCCGATTTTTCAGCATCGGCACTGGAGAAAACCCGGGCAGCCATGGCGCGGTTTGTCCAGGAGCTGGAAGAGCAACATAGCGAATGGTAACGCCAGTAGCGCGGACAAAGACAACAGAATTCACCCAACATCCAATCAGGATAGAGGTTTAACGAATGTCTCCATCTTTTTTTGAAATCGTACAACTCGCAAATGGCGACTATGCCCTGCGTCGAGCTGATGACGAAGAGTCAGCGCCGCTGGTACGCATCTCCTTTTCACAGGAGGCCCGGGACATGATGGAAGACCGGGACATGAACATTGCCAAGGCCATGATTGCAGCCGGCATTGAAGCCGCTGGCGATATCAGTCACGACATTGACTGGGAAGAAGACGACGCCGACTTCACTGAAACCCACGCCAGCCATACTCTGCACTGAGCAATATTACCTGTGGCGCAGTATCACACCGTGACTGCGACCATCCACTGAGGCTTTCTGAAGGGATTCGAAAGCCTTGCGACCCAGCTTGCCAGTCCACAGAACCACGGCGTGACAGGTTCCGGCCCCGAGTGCTCTTTCGGCCAGCTGCAAAGCCGAGTAATCCGGGGACGAACGCAGTACCAGAATTTCAGTCGCCACAATGCCGTGCATTTTCTGCCACTTCGCCACTAACCCCTGGGGCGGGTCAATCCAGGCCAGCCAGCGCTTCTCCTGATTCAGTTGGGTGAGCATAGGCAGCAATAGCTGAAAGCTTTCCACCTGCCCTTCCGGCAGAATAATCTCCGTGACATTGCCACGAAAGCTTTCTTTTTTGCCCGGAACCGCATCAGAAACAGGAGCCGGCACCGAAACGGCGGGATGAAAGGCTGTATTCTGGTTGAAGCTTAACTGTTCCATAAATCACCTACCTGCATCACAACTTCTGAACGCCAGCCTTCAGTGAAGGTCTGACCGCCGAATCACACCAACGCCAAGACCTTCGATAAACAGCTCCTGCTCGGTAAGATCCACTTCAATCGGTGCGAACTCTTCATTTTCTGCAATCAGCCAGACTCTGGACCCTTCACGGCGAAAGCGTTTGACCGTCACTTCCTCACCAATTCTGGCGACCACCACCTGGCCATTTTGAACGTCCTGGGTGGAGTGCACCGCCAGCAGATCACCATCGAGGATACCGATGTCTTTCATGCTCATGCCCCGCACCGTGAGCAGATAATCAGCCGATGGCGAAAAGAACTCGGGCCGCAACGTACAATGATCTTCAATATGCTCCTGGGCCAGAATCGGGCTACCTGCTGCCACCTGGCCAATCACCGGCAACCCAAGATCGGGCTCTGCCTCGGGCAAACGAATGCCCCGGCTGGCACCGGGTACCATTTCAATGGCGCCCTTTCTGGCAAGCGCACGCAAATGTTCCTCGGCTGCGTTGGCAGAGCGAAAACCCAACTCTGCAGCGATTTCTGCACGGGTTGGCGGGTAGCCGGTTTCGTCAACATAGCGGCGGATAATATCGAGCACCTGAGATTGCCTGGCAGTCAGCTTCATGTGTTTGCTCCGGAATTCGATTCCTGGTTTTATATACAGTGAATTGACTATATACAGTGTTTTATCCAGTGTAAAGTTTGCGTGGCATTTTCTTTCCCGGCTGTACAGGGCGGCTCGGCGGGTGTGATATGGTGCAGATAAATGATCTAACGGAAACGCCCCCTATAATGAACGCACCCAACCGCTGCAAAATGCCGGAAGTACTGCGGACTGTGGAAGATAAAGAACGAAGAGTCGGCGTTGAAATCGAGCTGTCGGGACTTGGGTACAATGCCCTGGTTACACACACAGCCGGGCTACTGGGAGGCGAGGCAGAACTGACCTCACGCTACGTTACGCGGATAAAAACCGACGATGGCTCTTTTCTGGTGGAACTGGACGCCGACCCTATCAAGGAACTCGACCTTGACGATCAACGGATGCCACAGTCGATCCGGGATCTGAGTAACCATGCCATGACCATGATCGACTCGGCAGCGGAAAAAGTGGTGCCACTGGAAATTATCGGGCCGCCCCTGCCCGTCTCCCGGCTCGAAATGATAGAAAAGCTGGTGGACGAGCTTCGCTCAGCCGGCGCACGGGGAAGCCGTGAAGCCATTTACTTTGCCTTTGGCCTTCAATTGAATCCCGAGCTGCCAGATCTTGAAGCCGGCACAATCCTGCGTTACTTGAGGGCCTTTGCAGCCCTGTATGACTGGCTTCGAACCCGGCACCAGATCGATCTCAGCCGTAAGTTCACTACGTATATAGAGCCCTGGAGCAGCCGATATGTTCAGATATTGATGGCTGACGACTACGCGCCCGACTTGCCCACGCTGATGGCTGATTATCTGCACCATAACCCCACCCGGAATCGTGCACTGGATCTGTTGCCACTCTTCGCGCACCTGGACAGCTCGCTTCTGGAAACCTATGTGCGTGATCCGCGGATCAAAAGCCGGCCAACCTTGCACTACCGGCTGCCGGACTGTGACATTGATAACCCCTTGTGGCATTTTTCATCGGTATGGAATGACTGGGTGGTGGTGGATGATCTGGCCAACAATCCCCAAGACCTGGAAGCTCTGCGCCGTTACTACCATGAAGCCCGGAAGCTCAACTTCCACAATCTGACCCATTCCTGGCGGGAAAGCTCTGCCCAATGGCTGAGCCAGCACGGCTATGTCTGAATTCTCTGATATTCCGGAAAACCCCGGCCTGACCATCGGTATCAGCGGCCCCAGACGCTTCGGTAGCGCCCAGAGACTGATCAACCTGGGCCTGCGGCTACACGGCGCGAGAACCCACTATATCCGGCCCGGCAGCCAGATAGATGTCACGCTGCTGGACGGTCTTGTGTTGTCCGGAGGCACTCACGTGCACCCGGAAAGGTACGGACAGGAGCCCCAGGTTACTGCCAACTATGACCAGAAACGGGACACCACCGATTATCAGCTACTGCAACAGGCCGAAGAGCTGGACATTCCGGTACTCGGCATTTGCCGGGGCGCGCAGTTTATCAACGTGTTTCATGGTGGATCCCTGTGTCAGAACGTGACTCCGCTACGTAACAAAACCCGGCACAGGCCGCTTTTACTGCCTTTACAAACGGTTCAATTGGTTCAGGACAGTCGCATTGGTCGACTGATGCACCATACCGTCATTGGCGCCAATCGCATTCACAGCCAGACCATCAAACGCCTGGGCCGGAATCTTCGGGTAACCGCGCTGGACAATGATCTGTTCGTGCAGGGCATCGAAAATACCGGCCAGCAATGGCTGATGGGCATACAATGGCATCCGGAATACCTGCTTTATCACGCGGGCCATCGGCGTATTTTCAGCCATTTCGTGCATGCCGCCCGGGCCCGGAAGCTGGAACGTCTGAACAAACGAAATGGAACTGTTACCCAGGAAGGAGAAGAGCCATGAAAAATACCCCCAGAGCTTTTGCGCTGACTGTCGGCGTGCTTGCCGGTGCGCTGGTGCCCCTGGCCGCAACGGCAGGCGAGGTCACTCTGAATGGCGAAGGCAGTGTGCGCTACACGCCAGACAGCGCCCGACTGCAATTTACCGCCAACGCAGAACACGCGTTATCGGAGAAAGCCACACAGCAGGTGGCGGATGCCATGCGTGACTGGCGCACGGCCATTGAGCCCTATCGCGATCAGTTGGATGACTACACGGATGCCAATATCAGCCTGTACACCCGTCAGCTACCCGTACGGGACAACAGCAAAGAACGGGAGACCCGGGC
>Ga0136557_1000836_pt1 | contig 21828 bp, 17 predicted proteins | sample AntRauTorckE6832_FD_104796 | JGI IMG/M metagenome (GOLD analysis project Ga0136557, IMG submission 104796) | Saline lake microbial communities from Rauer Islands, Antarctica - Metagenome Torckler E6 #832 | ecosystem: Environmental > Aquatic > Non-marine Saline and Alkaline > Saline | place...
AGACTCAATCCCATCCTCATGACGGCTCTTACAGCAGGACTTGCTCTGATCCCTCTGGCATTGGCCGCCGGTGAACCGGGGAATGAGATTCAGTCTCCGATGGCTCAGGTAATTCTTGGAGGATTATTGAGTTCCACTTTACTAAACATGGTTGTTATCCCAGCCTTATTAGCGCAGTTTGAAACGGAATAATTCAGATTAAAAGGGTTGAGATGATCAGCCCTTTTATTTTAATGGCTTAACACTTTTGTAACCCAAGCTCGACTAACCCCAAACTTTCGGGCAATTTTTCCCAATCAATTTCGAAGCGATATCTTTTGGGGCCTCTTTTTGAAGCCCTGAGAGGCCATTTTATGGAGAACAAAATTCGCAAGTCCGTAGCTTTCAAGAATTCAGACATTCGAAGGTTGTCTGAATTCATGACTAATTTTTATCAATTTGATTTTGATACACGCTCGATCCGGTTTCATTCCAAAATTCAATGACCTTGGAGCGATCTTTATAATATTTGACGGTTATAAATCCCTTCTCTCCATAGGTATAGGCTTCTGAACTCTTTTTTTTAACATAGGTAGTTTTTGAAGCTGATCCGCTGACAATGAAGTGATCATCCTCGTTTGGGATGTACTGCAAACTATGTTCGTGTCCTGCGGCATAAATCAAACCTTCAACTTGTTCAAAACTTGTAAGTAACTCGTTCCTTAGATCTGAATAACGAGCCAGATCCTGAGGAAGTCCCCAGACCTTACGGTAGACAACATACAGGGAACCAAAAAGAGGAGGGAGCAGATGAGGACGAATTGAAAAATTACCCCCATGTCTTCCATAAGAAAATAGGGGATGGTGCGCGGCGACAACAATTTCATCTTTATTATAACTTGAAAGCAATTGGTCGATCTCATCGAGCATAATTCTCTTTTGACCTTCCGTATTATCGCCATGTGGTTTTTCATGTGGATGGAGCCACCAATGGGTATCCAATGCTACAAGCTGAATGTTAAAGGAGGTATCACCTATTTTTGCTTCATGTAAGGTGATACGGACTGGTCCGGGATATCCGCTATCTGGCAAAAAAGTATTTCCTCGGTCTAAAGAAGATTCTATAAATCTTTCTTGCCGGCGCACCCACTCAAGACCGTTCTCACCAGAACTCTGCCAGTCATGGTTTCCTGGTACAAAAATAATGCGTCCGGGAAAATCCTGGATAATATTTAATTGGCCGGATAGTTTGTCTTCCATTTCTTTTCGGGAAGGATGATTCTCGGGCGGTAAACCATTGGGATATAGATTGTCGCCCAAAAATACGATCGTACTTTGTTCGTCAAGCTGATTAATTTGTTGTTGTAAGCTCTCCATCAACAGGTCTGGAGAAGAAGAAAAATTATTTCCGGTGTCACCAATTAATATTAGTGTAAACACAGGATCACCTGAAGGAAGATGGCTATCCTGAATTTGTCTTTGTTCAGATTTTTTTTGAGTACCGGAAGTATTAGCGCAACTTAGCAGGAATAATGTGCAAAAAGAGAATGCCAGGCTATGGATAGCTATTTTTGAAGTAAGGAGGTTTGTTTTATACAATTGCATCAGTTATATCAGTTAATTTTCGAATTCGCTTAACAAAGTAGTTTAACAGGCCTCTGCTCAAGTTGGCGTGCTCTTCCAGAAGATCATAAAAATCCTGACGATTGATCACTAAAAATTGAGAATCTTCTTTGCAAGTAGCCGTCATCAATCGTTCTTTACCATCAAAAAACCCCCAAGCCCCGATGGCTTCAGGTTCTGAAATTTCCCTTTTAGACTTTCCATTCCGGATTAATTGTACTTGGCCTCCAAATAAGAGGTAGACCGATTGGGAGGAGTCTCCTTCTTTAAAAAGATCTTGGTCTTTATCAGCCATAAATCTCGTGCTGATTTCGGCGAGGTGTACTAAAAGTTCAGAAGGTATATCGGAAAATAGTTCAATTCCCTTAAGAAAAATCACACGTTCAATAGTAGTATCCATGAAAGATGTCTAATTATGTTGATTGTTTTGCATTTCGTTTTTTCACCATCTGGGCAGTCTCCTTAACCAAATCATTAGATGAATGGGAAGCTTCTTCAACTTTGTCTTGTAACTGTATAGGACATTTTGGAGATACACTATAAACTGAGCAAACTTTCAACCAAATGTCTTCTCCTTCCATGAGTTGAATAAGTCCTTCATCATAGCTCATTCTAGAAATGTTGAACAGATTGCGGCCAGCTTCTATTTTTTTTGATTCTTCTTGATTATCAATGACAGGGAAAACGAATTTCAAATCTTCCTCGTCCAGTACATTGTCTAAAAACTCAAGAGCACTGGATTGTTTTTCAGAAGAGATACTCTGAATTGATAAATAGGAGCCATACATATCATTAGTATTGTAAATAAGTCCTAAAAATCGAAAAATTCGTTCAACAACTTCCCTCATTTTTTCAGTCAGTGCCTGTATTAAAATTTGGTTTGGGCGATCTGAGGGTTGGAGCTTTTTGACCTCAAGTAATCTGAAGTATGTGCTGGATTCCTGCCTGATAAATGAACGTATTTTATGTTCCTCCATTTGTAGAAAGGAATTCTTTCTCTTTAGCTTGTTTAATGCTTTAAGGACATGGTAACGAAGGTCAGGCCGGTTTATATCCAGCATTTCATAGAGATGATCTACCGCGATCTGTTTCTGGTAGTAGGAGAAAATATCGGGAATGCTTTTGCGTATTCGAAGGGATACCTGTTCATCAAAAAACCGATTTTTATATAGGATCAAGTGACTTTTGCTGTAAGAGGCTAGTGCTTTGATGGCATCGATCCGGTATTCTGTATTTTCTAACTTGGTAAATAACTGAGGAATTAGCTGATCCTTCTTTTGTCTTTTAATGCTTGAAATGGCTTTCCTGACAACTGAAGGATGTTCATCATCCAATAGTTTAGCAAGGTAATGTTCAGCAAGATTATCGTTATTAATATACCCGAGAGCATCAGCTAACTGCGCTTTAATGACTATAGAATCTTTACTCTCGTTGGTAAGAAGTTGGTCAAAAAATTCCGGATCAACTAAATCGAAGGCGCTTTCATCCGCATGCTTACTAGCACAGCCAATTGCAGCAGCCCTGAGCTTGAGATCATCGTGAGATAAGTAAGAGCGTATCACTTTACTTGGGTCTTCGCTGGAATGCCCGCACAAATAGTAAATGGTTTCCAGTCTTATCTCAGGAGCCGGATCTTCAAGTAACTTCTGTACTTTTTCTATCAAGTCCACTGAATCCACATTTTGTAACAGCTTTAGAGCTTGTAATTTTATCTGGCTGTTATCGTGATCTAAAAGATCAATAAGATCATCTGTTACTTTTTCTGCATTGCTGCTCTCTAATAAGATTAAAGAGTGTAACTGTTCTGCATCATTATCAGAGTGTAAAGATTCACGAATAACAGAATAAATTTTGGCTTCATCTAGATTTAGAGTATTGGAGTCTGAACTGATAAGTTGTTTTTGGATCGAATCGCGAAATTTTTGAACATATTCTTTTCGGGCTACTATTCCGAGAAAGATCCAGATAACCAACAAAAATATAACCGCGTAAGTAAGAAGATAGGCTGACCAATTAAGAACTGCTATAAAAGCAAGTAGAAGTAATCCCGCAAACCCTCGTGAAAACCGATCTACAAATATATCTATGAATACTTTTGTTTGCTCTTTGGTTGACTGAGAAAGAGGTAAAAACAATAATTCCCTTCCATTCTTATCTATTGAGTACCGACTGGCTCCATCAAATCCATTAAGTAACACAACCGAGGCAAGTAGAGGTTCAATAGCCAGAAGTACTGCCGCAATCATCATTCCAGCCGGGCGCGTTAGAATAGCGCCTGAGATCCCCATTCTTTTAATGATAGTGGAAGAGAAGAGCATTTGTATTGCAAGCGAGGCTAAACTGATCCCGGCATAAAAATTCCCTAAAAAAGAGGTTAGGTTTTTTTTATCAGGAAAGGCTTCAAAGGATAAAGCTTTGAACTGATAATCGGTAAAGGTGGTGGTAACCATAGCTATTCCAACAATACCACCAATGATGAGTTGGTAACGGGATTGGAAAACTTTTTTTATCGTTGATAATGTGGAAGCTTCTTCGTTTTGATAAGCAATGTCACCTTCTTCATTTTCATTATCTTCTACCTTTAAAAAAAACAGAATACCGATCGCTGTTGCGAGTAGCAATACGCTGATGTATAGAAGGTTTTCAGTGGAAACACTAGTCTGGGATACGATCAGGCTGGAAGCTTGACTGCCGGCTATGGCACCAATAATTGCCGCAAATGTTAGAAATGAAAATATTCGTTTTGACTGGGCCGGTTTAAAAACCGCATTGGCGAGAATCCAAAAAAGTGAAATTACAAGAATGCTGAAAATACCCACCCAGATATAGAAGAGCATAAAAGTAAAATCCAGATCGAACTGAAAAAGCCATCTTATGAGCAGGATATTGAGCCCCAAAATTCCAAGGGTCCATATAAATACCGTACGGATAGAGTACAGGGTCATCACCTTTGTCAGCAAAATAGTCACTGGAATTGAAAATGCAGCCAATAATATATAAACATAGGGGAGCTCTTGAGGCCCAATCTCAACAAGGAAAAGACTGTCTCGGGCTGGTTTTAGAAAATACAGCACTACCATCAGGATGAAATGTAGACCGAACATCAAAAGGGCGGATCTCCACTCGTCCTTGCGTATGTCATAAAAGATGGAAATAATTTTTTTCAAATTATTGGTGCTTTGCTGTCCGTCTTCTTATCAAATTCCGTGCCTACGTATCTAACCAATATGATCCAGAATACAAGTATGACCAAGCAGGCCAAAGAAAGCCACCTTACGTGCTGCAAGCCAACCCAGTAAGCTACGCCCAGATTAAGAGCCACCGCAATTACTTTGGCAAATCGCTGCACAAACATATCGATAAAGGCTTTAGCTTTGTATTTTACATCCCTATCGGTTGGGGTATAAAGAGCTTCCTTGGCAGACTGATTAATGGAATAATTAAGACTGTTATCACTGGCTGACATAATGGTTACAAAAACCAGGCTAGGGAATATCAAGAAACCAACAGAACCAAGAGCTATAGCAATAGGCAAGAAAAGGAGGGCTATTCCAACACCAAATCGTTTCATGATAAAGCTGGTTAGAAATAGTTGTACGATCAATGAAACCACACTGGTAATTTGTCCTACTATGCCGAAATATGCATCTTTATTCAGATCTCCGCTGATATTGGAAGCTATGGCTGCGGATAACTGGAAATCAACGATATTGGAAACTATTTCATACAAGCCGATGATGCCCACTATAGCCAGTAGATATTTTGACTTAAAAACAATATCTGCTCCTTCAAAAACTGCACTACATCTCTTTCCTTCAGCACAAGGTTTTTGAGAAGACTCCTGCTTATTTTGAGATCGGGCGTTAACGATATATCCAATGCCAATCATGAGCGCTAAAGGGATGAGACTAAGGTACAGCAGAGTAGGTCTTCCAAGTTCGCTAACATAACCAACCACAATAGTGGAACCCACGATTCCTCCAATGATACCTCCTAATCCGACAACTCCATACGATCTTTTGGCCTGATCTGAGTTGAATATATCATTGGAATATGCCCAAAAAAAAGTAACCATTGCTGAGTTGAACATATCGCCAAGTACATAGAATGACCAGCTTGTGACGGCACCGGGTTGTTTGACCAAACTGGCAAAAAGAATAAATAGTGCTCCAAAGAATACATTTAGAAATAAGTTTAAATGCTGTCTCTTAAGCTTTCTGGAGAGCAGGGTAAACATAACAACAATAGCATAAACTACTATCATGTTTACTACTTTAGCCAGTTGTTCCACTTCGGCTCCTGCAAAGCTTGTGCCCAGGAATTGCAAAGGATTATCCTGATAAAAATTGACAAGAAGCCCACGTTTAAGGGGCTTTAATATCCAAAAAGTGGCAATGACCATAAAGAAAAAGAGGGACATTAATAACACATTTGGCCACTCTCTTTTCTCTATATCGAAAAAGTTCTTCTTGAGCTGTCTCAACCATGTTGAAGTTGACATATTAAATTATCTAATAGTTTTAATTATCTTTCAATACCTACAACTCTGGGTCCATTTTTTTCCAGAAATACATAGACCAACGTCGCTTTTTCTGAAATAGATTCCTCTGCTCGTCTTGTAATAACCTTATATCCAATTACTATTGGAGATTTCTCTCGAAAATAATTATCTGATAAGGAAATTTTGATCTCAGGATCCAAAACATTTTGATTATCAATAAGATGTTTTCCATCCTCTATCCAAACAGAGTATTCATATTTTGTATCGGTAGCATTAAAAAATTTTCCATCAATACCCAGATCCGAAAATGACAATACCAGTGAGTCGTTTTTTACGGCAGCTCTAAATTTATCAATCGGATTGATCCTGCTGAACCAGTGTTTTCCTATCTTATCCCTTCGTTCTATCAAAACTTTTGTTAGATATTCCTCCGCCAGCGGACTAGTGAGTTTTCCTGTTTTAACAATTGCAGCTATCTCCTTATCACTAAAACTCATCACCTGTTTAGCTCCCCAGAATGCATCTCGTAAAGTCATATTTTCATAAGCAGGAAGGGGATGTACCGAAACCCAATTACCGGGATTTAACGTCTCTGACCTGAAATAACCGACAGAGGGGTGTGGAATATAATTCTGAGCATCAATTGTTTCCCAATAGTTTACATACAATCCCAATGAAACAGCATTAAGTGCCATAAATCGAGGGTCAATCAGGTAAGCTTGTCCGTAAATAGGTTCATGAATGCCGCCACCATTAGCTCCCAATGTATTCCCAAAGTCCTGTACCAAGTGCTTTATATAACCTTCATCAGTATAAACGGCCATGGTGTTTGCGTCTCTTCTGTCAGTATCGTTCAGCCAGGAGCTAATGACTCTCATGCCGCGAATTTCCCGTCGATGTTCATGTGCTACGCGGTCGTTGGGATCGTCTTTGCGTGTACCCTTAAATTCCCATTGTCCAACCGGTGTGCCATCTACAAATTTACTTGCTAGAGCCCTGATGTTGCCCTTATTACCAGTTGTACGGTTTTTGATTATTTTATTATAGTCTTGTTGGGTCATCGGCCGTTTTTCCCCATTTTCTTCTACCATGACCCCGTCTGCGATTATAACTTTTTCAGGGTGAAAGTAAGTGATGGTTGCTTCTGGAACATTATATCCTGCAGCATGAAAGATCTTGGATCCAATCACATCTGCTGAAGTGGCTAGTTCCGGATAATTAGTGCCGTCAAATTTTATAAGAAAACGATTTCCATTTACGTCCTCTATAAAAAATCCGGGATTTGCACCTTCCAATTTAGCGGAAAAAATAGTCCATAAACCGGAGGTATCGGGAGAAACAGTGTTGGGGCCGCGGGCAATTTCCTCAATCAACATGGGGCTATAAAAATGCCGGTAGTTGTACCAACTCGACTCGGGAACTTCGTCAAGGTGGTTAATATTATCCGCTTGCTTTTTTGTGGAAATACCTAAAATTCTGCCCGTTACCCTCACTGTATTATTTAGGTCAAGTGGTTTGCTGATTTGATGGAAAATCGTGTTATCGATTCTGTCCCAGTATTGGAAGGATTCATTTTCTTGTGGTTCAGGAATTCGCGAAGTGTCCGGGTCAAAAGTTTTGATCGGGCCAAGGGTATAGGGTTTACTTGTACTGCACCCCATTAATATGAAAAGCAGACTTATGGAAAACAGATTTATCAATTTGTTTCCGAGAATTGAAGTTAATGAGAGCTTTCTGTCCACGTTTCTTTGTATTCCTTAAAAATTATGGTTGATGGACAAAATTAAACGCGAACTTTCGTTGCTGAAAGCATATTCACCTCTGAACGCGAATCCTTTCGCTGATAGGAAATGAAGACCACCCCCATAACTTGTATGGAATCTTTTTAGAGTGATATCGGAATAATGATTAAATACTTGCCCTTCATCCATGAAAAGCACGATATCTGCAAAACTCCAAAGGGGGTATCTGTATTCAAGTGTCAGTAGCAAAGACCCGGTATCACGAAACCGATTAGTTGAAAACCCACGCAGATCAGAAGCGCCACCAAGGCTCGGTTCTTCAAAGAATGGAATGGAACTGCCGGCCAGTGATTCTGCTTTTCTAAGTGTCCCTTTGAAGGCCAGTCTTCTGGTATTTGGTAAGAAAAACACCGGAACAAACTGATTCCATTCTGCGGTGTATTCTAGGAAATGATGATCATTATCATCAAGGGAATGTTGCCAGTTCAAACCAAAACTGTATCGGGAACCGGTGTTAATTCTAGGAGAACCCTTTGCAAGGTCGAAAGTGATCATGGTGCCTGCCGATAACATGGACGCTGTTCCTGTAAGAGAAGCCGGAATTGGGGTGCCTTTAGTGGCATCAGACAAAGTTTCTTCATCAAAAATGGAGGGTTCAATATTCAGCAGGTAATAACCGGTCGTGGCGGAAAAATGAATATTTTTTTTAAAAGATTGGCTATATCTTAAGTTTGACTGCACTTTTTCTGTAGAATAAAGTAATCTATCTTTAATATTAGAATTATTCCCCAGGAACAATGAAATGGAGGGATCATTTCCATAAAAGGCATCGATTTTGAATCTGCCTTTTTCATTTAGAAATTTTGGAATAGTATAATCGAATTCGAAATTATTGTAATCCTCTGATCCAAAAATTCCGGTGAGTCGCAGTTCGTGATGATATTTAGATATTTCATTGTGAAAGGCCAGGAAACCATAAGCAAAGTTGGTATTCCCACCTAATTCGAATAATGGGAAAATACCATATGGACCTCTTTCGCCCTGTAGAAGTTGTGGGAGTTTCCGTTCGGTTACTTTTAAACCAAAGTCTATAGGTTTCGTGGCCCATTCAAAAACATAGGAGGGAAATGCCAACATATGTTCGACAAATGTTCGATCCGAAGAATAGGGTATAGTGTTTGGGTGTGATTTGCTTAGTAAGGTTTGAGTAGAATCAGTAAAGTTTAGAGAATTTGATTGGCCTTTAGCTTTAGTTTGGCCAATTACTAACCATAGGCTGAAAATAAATATAAACCACCTATAGTTTTTAAGTAAGCCATGTATTTTTATGTGATGTATCATGTAACAGCAGTAAAATAAACTTAAATGTAACTTTAAGATGATTTCGGATACGTTACTCTTACTTAGACAAATTATAATAAACTAAATATTTAAAGCACTGCCCTCTAAGCCTTTGTTCTTTATTCCTCATTGCCACCAAAGCCCGGCTTACCCCAAACTTGCGAGCAAGGGTTGCTTTGTTTTTTTACCTTCCCGGAGTACAGTAATTTTCGGTACAAATTAGCCTGTTCAGCAGTGCTGGGTTTCTTCTTTTCAGACAGCTTTTGGTTAACAGAATTCCGTGGTTTACAAAGGTTCGCATGGTTCAATAAAGGGTAGATTTCAAACAATTTACCCTCGTTCCCAAAAGCCGTGCTGGGAAGGCCACTCAGGACCACCCGGCCCGCCAGATGTAATAGAAGGCAACTAGCTGTAAATCATATTCCCGAAAAACATCAAAGCCCAACCTCCGAACACCAATTTCCCACTGGCACCTATTGGGCGGAGGTTTTTTCGGGGAGGCGCCGTTTAACCCCGGGTTGCGTCAGGCTTGCTATTTTTTCCTGTTTCTACAAACCAACGGGCTTACCCGCGGCTACTAACATGTGATCCCTACAGGATCGTCTAAAAAAATCCCGGATATCCTATAAATCCTGTAAATCATGGTTCAAAAAGAAAGAGCCCACGGAACGAGGATAGCATCCGAGTAAAAGCAACACCGGAAGCCGGTGCTTCCAGGAAGGGGTTATGCAGCCGGAGCTGCATAACCAAGAGAAAGAGTCCTATACTTTTATTAAAGAAATTGGACTGTTCTAAAGAGAGCAAGGCGCTCTCTTTTTTCAGAAGGGGAAAATATTGCTGAATTTTTCTTATTACATAATAACATATGCTTAAGAGGCTGGAAGATAAAAACTGAAACAGGAACCTTCTCCGAATACGCTCTCGGCCTGTATACCTCCATCATGCAACTCTACGATGCGCTTGCAGATGGAGAGACCCAGCCCGTTACTTCCCTCTGAGCCGGTGGGTAATGTGCTGGTTTTTTGAAACGCAGCAAATAGCTTGTCCATTTCCTCTTCTCGAATACCTTGTCCTTGATCGTGAATTTTGAAGTGAAGCTTTTGGTCTTCCACTTCGACCACCAGACGTACCGTTGTATCTTCATGGGAGTACTTAAATGCATTGCTCAATAGGTTATCAAGCACCTGCTCAATACGCTGCCCGTCAAAGGTCCAAGAATCAGGCCCTTTGTTTTCTAACTCAAGTTCAATGCCTTTCATCTGAGCAGCACGCCGATTCAGACGAATTACCTTGCCGAGGAATGTATTCAAAGAGATTTCTTCTTTTTCCAAATCAAGCTTACCAGTCTCGATCGCGGAAACATCCAGCAGGTCATCAATAAGTCTATGAGCCTTTTTAGCGGTTTCATCAATCAGCCTAAGTAACTCTTCCTTTGTCTCGTCATCCGTTGATTCATCGGTGATAAGGTTGTGGCACATTACAATGCTACCAAGCGGCCCTCTCAGGTCGTGAGCCACCATGCCAATCATGTGATCCTTCTCTTTATTTAGCTCGACTAGCTCAGCAGTGCGCTCTTGGACCCGCTTTTCAAGATCCCGGTTTGCTTCTTTAAGACGACTCAATAGCTCTTTATTATCAACGATTAAATCGTGCCGTTTGAATGCTTCGCGCACAATCGTATCGAGCTCAACTGGATCCCAAGGCTTGGTAATATAGCGGTATATGTTCCCTTCATTAATCGCTTCGATCACTGCCTGAATATCAGCATATCCGGTGAGCAGCAGTCGTGTGGCATCAGGATATTCGTTCTTTACCTGATCAAAAAACTCAGCGCCATTCATACCCGGCATCCGCTGGTCGGAAATAATTACCTGTATAGAATGAGTTTTCATGATCTCCAGCCCTTCCTTCGCACTATTGGCAACATGAACCTCATAATTTCTACGGAATTGCCGCTTTAATGAACTAAGTATCGATGGCTCATCATCGATAACCAGTAGATTGTGATCACGGTCATTACTCAAATCGATTTCTGGTTTGTCTTGGTTCATGTACTTATACGTTTTTAGGTAGACTGATTTTGAAAGTGGTACCTTTGCCTACTTCGCTGTCTACGGTTATGGTTCCATTATGTCCATCGGTAATGATCTTGTAAGCTATCGACAGCCCAAGACCTGTCCCTTCTCCCACGGGTTTGGTAGTGAAAAAAGGATTGAAGACCTTATCTTGAGTAGCTTTATCCATGCCCTGACCATTATCAGTAAAAGTTAGGATTAACGATTCTTCCGTTTCCCTGCCCTTAATTTCGAGACTGCCTTTCTTGTCCACAGCCTGAGATGCATTGATGACCAGGTTCAAAAAAACCTGATTTAATTCTGAAGGGCGGCATTTGATGGGAGGTAAATCTTCAAGTTGACAGGTGATCTCCAACTTGTTCTTAGCAGTAGGTCCGGCAATCTCCAATGTGCTTTCGATGCACTCCTTAAGGGAGGTTACTTTCTCTTCCGCTTCATCAAGACGTGAGAAATTACGTAGGCTTCCCACAATACTCTTCACTCGATTCAGCCCCTCAATCGAGCTATGAATCAAGTCGTCAAGGTCTTCAGTGATAAAATCTATATCGGCCTCTTTGTGTAACTTCGCTGCCGTTGCTTGCAGATCTTCATTGCCAGAGGCATTAACCGCTGTATTTAATTGGTCGTAAGCTCCTTTCAAATCATTGGCCATTTGCTCGAGCGCATGCATGTTACTGGCAATAAACGCCACAGGGTTATTGATCTCATGGGCAACACCGGCTACCATCTGTCCCATCGCGTTCATCTTCTCCGAGTGGATGAGCATGGTTTGTGTTTCTTGTAGTTTCTCAAGTGTCTTTTCCAGCTCAAGTTGTTTGGCTGCCGTTTCCCGCCGTGCCTCTTCACGGTCTGTTACATCATTTTGTACCCCAACAAAATGGGTTACTTCACCTGCTTCGTTATGGATAGGGGAAATGATCAATTCATTCCAGAAAAAAGAGCCATCTTTGCGGTAGTTTTTCAACAGCACCTGACAGTGGCCGCCTGTATTCAGCGCTTCCCGGATAATACGCCGGGCATCCTGATCACGGTCATCTCCCTGCAGAAACCGGCAATTTTTACCCAAAACATATTCCTCTGAATAGCCGCTCATCTCAGTAAATGCCTGATTCACATAAATTAAGGGCATATCAGGTTGCCGTGCATCCGAAATGGATATACCACAGCTTGTAGCTTCCATTGCTGCATCATGAAGAGCCAGCTCACGCTGGATATTATTAAAAGCATCAGAGTCAGATGTTTTCATTGTATTGTGAATTCTTGAGGTGGAATAATGAAGAATAAGAATAAATATTAGGGGCATGATAAGTAATGCGTAACCTCCCGACAAGCACTTGTTTTTGGCATCATCACGAGTTTTATTTTACAGTATCAAGAACGTCAACGTAATACACTAAGGAAGTTTCTGAGCCTGTGGACCTAGGAAAACCATGAAAGCTCACATTACCCCCAATAGAGGAGGAACTGTTTTAAAGAGAGATAGGCGTTCTCTTTTTTAGCTTATTCTAAACCAGAAATCAAAAGTTCATATACTTTTCACAATATTATATTAACATAAATATAAGTTTATATGTAGGTATATGTTTCAATTAAGGTTAAAATGTCAAAAACAAATCAGATTTTCGAAAAACACTTTCTTGTTGATGTGATCAGCGATGAAAATGAGTACATGGTTAAGTTGATTGGATCTAATCACTCTATCAATACCTTGTTGGGTAAAATCAGTGATAAAAAGTCCAGGATCATAACTCAGAAAATCAAAGATATTTTTGGCGATGAAACACTCACTCACCTAATTCAAGTCAAAAATACTGAAGAGAGTGATGTCTGGAAAGCGGAGCTTGAAGAAGATAATGAGTTTATTACAATCTACTGTGTAGCTGCAAAGTTTAACGAAACACAGATATTATTTTCTGTTTATCCTGAAACTTTTATTGAATATCTAGCAGAAAATGATTCAGCGGTGAGTTCCGGGCATATTCCGTCAAGATATGAAGATAATGCTGACCTGAAAGAAGAGGTGGCTAGTCAATCCCGTAAATACAAATCTGCGGAACAGGAATTGACAGATTTTACGTATTCGGTTTCTCATGATCTAAGAGCTCCATTGAGACGGCTAGATGGATACAGTGAGGCTTTGCTCCAAGATGAATATAAAGATCGACTGGATGAAAAAGGCATTCATTATTTGGAAAGAATACGCAATGCAGCCAATGATATGGGAAGATTGATTGATGACCTGCTGAAACTATCCAGAATAGGAAGGACAGAAATACAGGTGAAAGAAGTGGATGTAACCATTCTCGCAAACGATATTTTCAAGATTCTGGTGGATAAGCAGGATCGAGAAAAAATTAATTTCAAGGTAGAAGAAAATATGAGGTTAGAAGCTGAACCGGGTTTACTAAAAGTAGTTATTCAGAACTTGCTGGAAAATGCAATTAAGTACTCCTCAAAAAATACCAATCCTAAAATTGAGGTAGGAACAGCAAGGAAAAGCAATAAAATTGTTGTATATATAAAGGATAACGGGGTCGGGTTTGATGACAGGCATGCGGATAAATTATTCAGGGCATTTCAGAGATTACATAGTGATTTTGAATTTGAAGGGAATGGCATAGGATTGGCCACTGTAAAACGAATTATCAATTTACACGACGGACAAATCTGGGCTGAAGGTGAAGTCAATGAGGGTGCAAGATTCTCATTTCATTTATAGTAGATACAGTTAAGACAACTTTAAATGGGGTAATTTAATGAACAAAAAAGATGATTTCTATATTCTGCTAGTTGAAGATAATCCGGATGATGTAGAGTTGACTCAAATGGCTTTTCAGAAAAATAATATTGCCAATGATGTCGTAGTGGTCGATGACGGACAAAAAGCGCTGGACTTTCTTTTGGGTGTTGATCCTGACGGAGTAAAAAAAAGGGGAACTCCCATTTTAATTCTGCTTGATCTTCAACTTCCAAAGGTTAACGGGCACGAAGTGCTTAAGGAAATTAAGTCAGATTCACTTTTGAGAAGAGTTCCGGTTATAATCCTAACATCCTCTCAAGAAGATGATGATATAGTAAAAGGGTATGATCTGGGGGCCAACAGCTATGTAAGAAAACCTGTAAGCTTTATAGACTTTGTTGACGTTGTTAAACATCTTGGTGTTTATTGGCTAGCAGTAAATCAACCGTACAAAAATGATGGCTAATGAACAATGACCATTTCAATATAATATTGGTTGAGGACGATGCTGATGATGCCGAGCTTATTCTCCTACAACTTGAAAAAGTAGAACTGCCGGTTCGGTCTTATCATGTAAAGGGTTTTAATGAGTTTGAAGCACTGCTCGAAACCATAGATGCCGACCTGATTATCTCAGATTACAATCTGGGCAATAATACCGGACTGGATATTCTTCAATGCTCTATCAAGTCCAAAAAATATATTCCGTTCGTCATACTTTCAGGGTTTATAGGAGAGGAAAAGGCAGTTGAGATAATAAAGGAAGGTGCCGATGATTATATAATGAAAGATAATTTGGTTCGACTGGTGCCAACAGTCGAACGAATTTTATCAAAATTAGATGAACAAAGAAGAGATCAGATATGGAAGAATATATTTGAATCTGTAATAGTTAGCTCATCAATTGGTGCTATTTTGATAAATAATGACCTGAAGATAGTGATGGTCAGCCAGTTTATATGTGATCTTAGCGGGTATTCTGAAGATGAGTTAGTGGGTAAACCAAAGTCTTTTCTCTACCTTAATATTCCAGGCGAAAACTATCATGCTGAAATAAAAAAAACTGAGAATACGGGTGAGGGGAAATACACGCATGAATGGTTGATGAAAACAAAAGACCAGTCGTTACGTGAGGTTCAATCCACAGTAACTCCTATTTCGATAAATGGAGAAGAAAGTAAGAATTTGATTTCTTTTGTAACCGATGTTACCCAAAAGAACAAAGAAGATCGCTTAAGAAGGCAGGCAGAAAGTATTTCGGGAGTTGGTGGCTGGGAATATCATGTAATCAATGATACTATCAGTCATACGAAAAAGGCCTTAGAAATTTATGGATTAAAACAAAGCCAGGTAATAAATAAAAGAGTCGATTATTTTCTTTCGTTTTATGATGAACCATCACGTAAAAAGCTTAGCTTTTTTATTAGTGATGCAATTAAAAATCAGAAAAGTTACAGAGGAGAATTTGAGCTAACTGATTTTGGAGGGGTAAAAAAAGTAGTAGAGCTTTCGGGGGTACCAGTTTCCGAAAAAGGTAAGGTCATTTTGCTGTATGGCACCTTTGAGGATATTACCAAAGAAAAAGAACAGCAAAAAGAACTTAAAAAACTTTCTTTGGTTGCCGAGAAAACACAGAATGCGGTAATCATTACTAATTCGGATAACAAAATTGAGTGGGTAAATGAGGCCTTTACAAGCATTACCGGTTATGCCAAAAAAGAAATACTAGACTTGGATCCGGGTGATTTGTTGCAAGGACCTGAAACGGATCCCGAGGTTGTCAAAAGAATGTCTGAGGCTGTGAGGAAACAACAACCGTTTAAAGAAGAAATAATCAATTACACTAAATCTGGGGAACCATATTGGATTAAGATATCTTCAATGCCAATATTTGATGAAAAAGGAAATCTTAAACAATATTTTTCTATACAAGAGGATATAACAGAGCGAAAAAAAACGACTCTGGAACTCGAAGAAACGGAGAAAAACTTCGTCAAATTATAGAAAACACGACAAACCTTTTTTACCAACATGATATAGATGGCAATCTGACCTATATAAGCCCTGAGTCAAAGAAGTTTCTAGGTATTTCATCAGAAGATAGTATAGATGAGCTTTGGTCTAATTTTGTAACAGATAATCCAGCAAATTTAAGAGGAAAAAAACTCACTGAAAAAGCCATAAAAACTGGTAAGCCCCAGCTTCCCTATGAGGTCGAGCTCCTTAAAAAAGATGGTGAAACAATTTGGGTACAGGTCAATGAAAAACCTGTTACAGTAAACGGAAAAACCGTAGCAGTAACTGGATCACTGACCAATATTAACGAGCTAAAAGTAATTCAGAAAGAATTAAAAGAAAATGAAGAACGGTTGAAACAAGCCCAAAGAGTCGGAAAAATAGGTGACTGGGATTATGATTTGGATTCAGGGAAAATCACCTGGTCTGAAGAGCTGTTTAGCATTTATGAAAGGGATCCTGAACTTGGTGCACCGGATTACGACGAGCTGTTTAGCTATTATCCTGAAGAAAGTAGTGAGGTTCATGAAAATGCGGTAAAGAGGGCACTTGAAAAAGGAGAAGATTATAGATTTGAAGTGTTAATGTTAGCGGGTAAAAAAACTCCTAAATTCATTGAAGCTCATGGAATCACTAAAAAAGATAAAGACGGTAATGTATTTCATTTATATGGGACAGTACAGGATATTACAGCCCGTAAACAAGCTGAACTAAAACTTGAGGTGAGGGAAGAGCGGCTCAGCAATGTGATAAATAGTGTGGAAGGCGCCGTGATGCGCTATGTGTTGAGCCCGGATGGGACAGACTCCATTGACTATGTGAGTGAAGGAGCTAAAAAAATTTGGGGGTTTACTGCAGAAGAAGTTTCTGATGACATTTCTTTAGTCTGGAATAATGTGTTGCCTGATGATCTGAAATCAATTCAGGAATCAATACAACATTCAGCTAAAACACTAGAAGTTTGGGATGATGTGTATCAGTACCAAATTAAAAATGGAAATATAAAATGGATTCACGGCCGGGGGACTCCTAAAAAAGAAGATAATGGAAATGTGATATGGGATACAGTGTTAACCGATATCACGAACCTGAAAAAAGCTGAGCTTGAGAATGAAGTCTTATTGCAAGAGGTTCATCATCGGGTGAAGAACAATCTGGCCATTATATCTGGACTGCTTCAGCTTGAAGAATTTGAGACCGATAACGAAGAGTTGATTCTTCCTTTGAAAAGAAGCCAAAACAGGATTTTGTCCATGGCAAAGGTCCATGAAATGCTATATAAGGACACGGATTTTTCAAGTATAAATATAAAAAACTACCTGATTGAAATATCTGAGACTATAAAAAGAACAATGAATTCTAACAATGAGGTAGAAATTAAAATAAATACCGATGACTACTTCTTTAATGTAAATACAGCAATACCTTTTGGTATGCTAATGAATGAACTGTTAAGCAATAGCTTTAAATATGCTTTTACAGATTCAGAGGAAGGAAGAATAAATATTGATATAAATACGAAAGATAAAGATACATATGAAGTCTATTACGAAGATAATGGGAGAGGGTTCAAAAAAGGTACGGATCTAAAAAATCCAAATACCTTGGGAATGACATTAATAAAAACCTTATTGAGCCAGTTAGAGTCTGAATTTACAATTGAAACAGAAAATAAATTTAAGTTATCATTTTCATTCAGGGTAAAAGAAAAAGGTTCACACTCCAGAATTTAGAATAGGTAAGAAACCTCGAAATTTAAACACCCCTTGTCCTCGTTCCGTGGGCTCCGCTCCGCAATGTTCTGTAGAGGCTCCGCCTCACATTACAAAAAATGAGCTATGGAAATTAATTTTTTAAAAAAATGTAAGAACTGCTTCCCAAACTGCACTTACTTAGATAAAAAGATCAATGCCATGGGAAAAGATGACTGATGTTACCGGAATTCAGTATAGTTGGAGGTGGAGCCTCTAGTAAGGCATTCCGGGGCAAGAGCCCACGGAATGAGGATAAGATAGTCAAGCAGCAAGTTTTTGGGTTAATTGTTGTTCAATTTGGTTTCGGGTTTCCTATGCCTTGCCTACCTGTATGCCAAAAAGAGGAGGCATGAATATTTAGTGAACTAAGGCAGTTTTATAAAAAATTTTGACCCAACACCTACTTCGCTTTCTACTCCAATCTTTCCGCCATGAGCCTCAGTAATTTTTTTAGCAATAGCCAAACCTAAACCGGTACTATTTTCTCCGGCCGTTGTCTCTACACTACTTTTAGAAAACGGAACAAATAAGTCATTAAGCTCGTCTTTGGGTATACCCTGTCCTTCATCTTTTACAAAAATAGTAACCCCATTGCTGCTTTCATGCTTTTCAATACCGACCGTTATTGTAGTATTAGAATGGGAATATTTAATCGCATTTGATATCAAATTATCTAATACCTGTTTAAATTTGCGAGAATCAATTTCCTTTATAATGGGATTCTCATACAGATCAAATAACATTTCAATCTCTTTCTTATTGGCAGATGGCTGATTCAATAAAGCTGTTTTTTTTATGAATTCTATAAGATTTAATTCGGTTTTATTTAAAGCAATTTTTCCTGATTCAACAGCTGCAACATCAAGCAGATCCTCGATGATCTGCACCATATATTCACTTGAATCCTTCATTTGGTTCACCAGTTTAAATTGCTCATCAGTAAAAATATTATCCTCTTCATGGTCTTCAATTAGAAACAGGGTATAATTCAGAATTAACATCATAGGATTCCGAAGATCATGCGCCGCCATCCCAAGCATCTGATCCTTAAATTCGTTCATCTGCTTAAGTTCAGCCGTTCTTTTTGTAAGCGTACGCTGCATATTAGCCAGCTCGTTATTAAGCCCGCTCATCTGGTCATACATTGCCCACTCATCATTCCTTGATTCGCCTGATAACTGCTGTTCTTTCATAAAAGCTCGCAGTTTATTGACCGTCTCATTATTCATTTCCATCAATCCATTCAAAAACTGTTCGGTATCATCGACATTGGTTGTTCCTATTAACAGGTTTTTATCATCAAGGCTAATACCTGAAAAGCTGAACAGTTTTATTTGATCATCATGTGCAATATGTAGCTCCCAGTTGTAGGCCGCATCGTTGTTGTTGATACGTTCTATAAACTGATACGCTTTGGGAATGCTGTCACTCTCCAGACAATCAACAAAAGAAATCACTTCACCTTCCTGAGGTAAGAATAAATCATAGGAATCATGAATGATCTTTTGAAGTATTCCGTCATCATCTACTATAACGGCAATTCCTTTTGGAAGAGTTTTGTTTTTTTTACTCAATTGAGGATCAATTTGTTTGCAATTTCAATGGCTTCGTTTGCAGATAAAGCTGAAGCATCTGCTCCAACTTTCTTCCACAGATTTGGCACGATTTTAAAGGGATATCCTCCCACTATTATTTTCATTTGTTCAAATTCACTTTCTAACCGTATTTTTTCGATCAAGTTTTTAGCTTTACTTATATGCAAAGGTATTGTGATAGAAATTGCCAATAGATCTGCCTTGGTTTCTTTGATCGATGCTATCAAGTGGTTATCCGGCATATTAGCTCCTAAATAGTAGGTATCCCATCCCTCCATTTCAAAGTAATCGGTCACCATTCGAATACCAATTTCATGGAGTTCACTGCCCACAGAACATGAAACCAACCGTTTACCGGTTTTTTTTGTAGCGAAAATTTCAGGATATAACTGTGACATAATCAGTTGGGTGGCAGCAGTACAAAAATGCTCATGAGCCACCGTAATTTGATTCGTTTGCCAAAGGGCTCCTACTTCATATTGTGTCTTTTGAAAAATATGCTCATAAATATCTTTTATTGAGGTGCCATCATCTACAAGCTTTCTAATAAGCTGAGCGGCTTTTTTTCGATCTCCTGACAATAATAAATCCAAATATTTCCTTGCTTCGTCAAACAAAGGCTCATCGGCATTTAAAAATGTTATTTCCTTACCATCGGTACCCTGCAAGGACGAAAGCCCCTCATTGATATAGCCTGCCAGTAAAGAAGCCTCAGAATCCGGTAATATCTTTTTTATTGCTTCTCGTAAAACTACAATATTATCTACCAGATCATTTTTAGGGATGCCCCGTTCCCGGAGCATCGTTCGTGCCCACTCCAGATAGTTACTAAACAGTTTTTTGCTATCTACACGAACAGCCTGATCTAAGTAATCAAGATGATACATGGTATCCTCATGACACTTTTTCCGCCCTTCTTCTCCATAGCGTTCGTCTAACTCTGGATGGCGTTCGAAATGTATGGTCGTTACCAATTCAGCCAGTTCCTGTTTATGAGCCTTCAATTGTTGTACGACTTCGTGTTCTGGGTCTGGCATAAATTTCTCTAACTAAGAAGTTATATGATCAAAATAAGTAAGGGAAAAACTCCGTTTCACCAGTTTTAATCCCTTTGGAATATTCTGGTGTGATTCGCTTCGGTGATTATCATGCCAGTGATGGAAAGATCCTTCGTCCTCCCAATGGGTAATCAGCCAAAATTCGGCAGGATTATCTTTTGGTGAAATCACATTCAACCCTAAAAAGCCTTCGGCATCTTCAACTAGGCCGGGCCTTTTTTCAAAAGCCTCTCGAACTTCGCCTTCCATATTATTTCGAACTTCAAACTTACTGATTGCCGTAAAGCCCATAACTCTCCTAAAATAAAATGCTTTGTCAGTTCTTTCTGAATCCTATAGTGTTGATTAAATAATTAATTGCCATTCAGTAACTTACGGTATTATGAATTCTAAAAAAGCCAATATGTTTTTAATGAAACAAAACAGATTTCATCCTAAAATCATAATAGAGAAGATTAATTAAGAAGTCGTGAATTGCGTTAGATAAATATCCAACAAAAAAAAGTGGGAAGGCTTATCCAGCCTCCCCACTTGGTCTTTATGGTTTTCCCCTCGCTCTACATGCTCTGCGTTGGAGCGATAACTTCTCCTTTAATCTCACCCACCCTTTCCCTATAATCACTTGTTATTAAAAAGTTTTCAAAATTACATATAAATGAGTGAAATCAAGAAGATCACAAATGCTATCATAAAGTTCAGGGATGAAAGAGATTGGGAGCAGTTTCATAATTCTAAAGATCTTGCTTTAGCATTGAATGTTGAAGCCGGGGAGTTACTAGAAATATTTCTTTGGAAGGATGCCAAGGATGCAAAAAAAGAAAAGGTAAAAGAAGAGTTAGCGGATGTGTTTAACTATGCCTTTCTATTAGCAGAAAAATATGGCTTTAACGTTGAAGAGATCGTGATGGAGAAACTTACTACCAATGCAAAGAAATACCCGGCTGATAGAGCAAAAGGATCAGCAAAGAAGTATTCAGAACTCTAACTCATGATCGTATATAAATCTACAAAAGAAAGTTTTAAAGCAGACGTAGAAACAGGGGCAGTTGAAGAGGTTATTGAGGCCAAATATAATGCCGCACTGAATCGTGGAGTTTCAGCCAATGAAAAGCGATCCTGGCAGAATTCAATGATGTATATGAATACGGTTCTGACAGATTACGAAATACCGCAAGATGCAGGAATTACTATTGAGATGCAGATTCCGCAAACTTCGAAAAGAATTGATTTTATCATTACGGGGAAGAATAAATCAAAAACAGATCATGCTGTAATTGTTGAGTTGAAACAATGGGAAACTGCAGAGAAAACTGGGCTGGATGGTATTGTAAGAACATACATTGGGGGAGGAAAAAGAGAGGTCAGCCACCCTTCATATCAAGCCTGGTCATACGCTGCACTGCT
>Ga0136557_1000838_pt1 | contig 21770 bp, 21 predicted proteins | sample AntRauTorckE6832_FD_104796 | JGI IMG/M metagenome (GOLD analysis project Ga0136557, IMG submission 104796) | Saline lake microbial communities from Rauer Islands, Antarctica - Metagenome Torckler E6 #832 | ecosystem: Environmental > Aquatic > Non-marine Saline and Alkaline > Saline | place...
CAGAGCATTTTCAGGAGTTATAAGAAACTTTTCAACTCCATGTGAACCAAGACCATCAGCATATTTGACTTCATCTTCATCTCTTAATTCAATGGGAATATTTTTAATACCGTCTTCTGTAGTCCAGTCTACAGTTGTGCCGGGAAGAGCCGCATAAAAAGGTATCTGATTATCTTTTGCCGCAAGAGCTTTCAGATAGGTTCCTATCTTGTTTGCAACATCTCCGTTTACTGTAGTACGGTCACTTCCGACAATCACAATATCAACCATGCCGTGCTGCATAAGATGTCCGCCTGTATTGTCTGCTATTACAGTATGTTCAACCCCGGCCTGCATAAGTTCCCAGGAAGTAAGCCTTGAGCCCTGATTAAGAGGTCTTGTTTCATCAACCCAGACATGTACAGGTATATTTTTTTCATGGGCATGATACACAGGAGATGTTGCTGTACCGTACTCAACGCAGGCAAGCCACCCTGCATTGCAATGGGTTAATATATTTACAGTTTCTTTTTTTTCATTATAAATATCTTCTATCAGCTTTAAACCGAATTCGCCTATTTTTCTGCAGTTTTCAACTTCATCATTTTCAATTTCTTCTGCAGCTTTCTTTGCTGAATCAGCCCTTTTATTATGATCTTCTTGATTTAAAACAGCTTTTTTTACTTTTTCAACAGCATAAAAAAGATTCATTGCAGTCGGCCTTGCACTACTTATAATCTCTGCAATTTTATTTACCTTTTCATCGCTTACAGGTTCTTTATTTTCAGCAACTGCAGCATAAAATCCCCATGCTGCAGTAACACCTATAAGAGGAGCACCCCTTACAACCATATTTTTTATCGCATAATAAGTATCATTTTCATTTTTTATATCAAGAACCTCATACGAATGAGGAAGCTTTCTCTGATCTATTACCTGAACGCAACCCGATTTTTGTGAAAACCATATAGGTCTTTGTTTATTCATTATTTCTCCACTGTATTGATTAAAAAAGAATTGTATGGCAAATTTAAAAATAAATTTCCAGAAAAATGTACTTCAAAAGAATATCATATTTCATAAACAAAAGGAAAATAACACAATTATGCAAAGAGATCATCTACTGACAAAAATGAAGGAAAACATAGATTCAGGATTTGATATTATAATTGCCGGAGGAGGAGCAACCGGACTTGGAGCCGGTGTAGACGCAGCCTCAAGAGGATATAAAACCCTTCTTGTGGAAGCTCTTGATTTTACATCCGGGACATCATCAAGAAGTACAAAACTTATTCACGGCGGAGTAAGATATCTTCAGCAGGGAAATATAACCCTTGTAATGGAATCTTTACACGAAAGAGGAGTTCTTTCAAGAAATGCTCCCCACCTTATAAGGCATCAGTCTTTCATAGTTCCACAGTATGAATGGTGGGAAGGTCCTTTTTACGGCACTGGAATGAAACTTTACGATATTCTTGCAGGAAAACTCGGTCTTAAAAAATCGAAAAACCTCTCTTTAAACAAAACCCTTGAAAGACTCCCCACCATTAACAAAAAAGGGCTTAAAGGCGGGGTTTTGTATTACGACTGCCAGTTTGACGACGCCAGAACAGGAATAGCCCTTGCCGGAACAATGGCAGATGAGGGAGGTATTCCTTTAAACTATATGAAATGCACAGGTTTTATAAAAGAAGACAGCTTTATAACAGGAATAAAAGCAAAAGATACTCTTACAGGAGAAGAATACGAAATTAAGGGTAAAGCAATAATCAACGCATCCGGCCCTTTTATAGACGAATTAAGACATATCGATTCGGGTAAGGAATCGAATCTTATTGCTCCAAGCCAGGGAATTCACATTGTTCTTGATTCATCTTTTCTTCCCGGGGACTCGGCAATAATGGTGCCTCATACTGACGACGGCAGAGTTCTTTTTGCTGTACCCTGGCATGATAAAATAATAATCGGAACAACAGATACTGAAATTCCAAACTCTGAACCTGAGCCAAAACCTTTTAAAGAAGAAATAGATTTTCTTATAGATCATGCAGGCAAGTATCTTGCAAAAAAACCTAAACATTCTGACATAAAAAGTACTTTTGCCGGTATAAGACCTCTTATAAAAGGCTCATCAGAAACAAAAACATCAAACATATCAAGAGACCATCATCTTGAAATTTCCCAGTCCGGCCTTATTACAATAAGCGGAGGGAAATGGACAACCTACAGAAAAATGGCTGAAGATACCATAGACACAGCAGCTAAATTTGCAGGACTTAAAATTATCAAGTGCCGGACAGAGACCTTAAAACTAAGAGGTTATAATGGCAAACAAAAAGAAGACAGGCTTTTTCTTTCACAATTTGGCAAAGACAAAGAGGAAATAAAAAAACTGGAAAAAACCGGTGAAAAACTGGGCCTTAAAATTTCATCCAGATTCCCTTATACATACGGAGAAATTCTGTGGTCTGTAAGAAACGAATCTCCTCAAAAACTTGAAGATATTCTTGCAAGAAGAACAAGAGCTCTTTTTCTTGATGCAGAAGAAAGCATAAGAATTGCTCCTGCTATTGCAGAATTCATGGCAGAACATATGGGAAAAGACAGCGACTGGATAAAAAAAGAGATAAAAGAATTTAATCAGCTTGCAAAGGGCTATCTTCCGAAAAACGGACAGAATCATACCCTGGCTTCAGTTTAAAATCAGGGGAATTTTTTTCTTTAAACTGAAATCAGGGAAACAAATTATGCTCGAAACTAAAATAGATTTTGAAAAAATAACAAAAATTCTTCCCGAAGTAATAATAGTTCTTGATAAAGAATTAAACATAGTCTGGGCAAACAAAAAAGCTGAAGAAGTTGCTCTTAAGCCGCCTCTGGGTAAAAAATGCTACAAGGTATACATGGAAAGAGAAACTCCCTGTGAAAACTGCCATACTTTAAAAACCTTTGAAACTGGTGAAAACATATTCAATGTGAGCGAAGTCAATTATCCGGACGGATCTTCAAAAAAATTTGAAGGATATACAGCTGTTGCTTCTTCAGATAACGACGGCATTCCGCTTCTTGTAGCCGAAATTGCAAGGGAACCTGAACAGCCTTTGTCAGTATAGCAAAGCATTTTTTTCCACTTAAAACAATTAAATGCATTTTGCAGCGAATGAATCGAATTTACGCACACAGGCTTTTTTTCAAAAAACCTTAATAACCCTAAGAGCAAGCAATGGCAGAACGTAGAGACGCGATTTATCGCGTCTCCATAGAGTTAAGACGCGATAAATCGCGTCTCTACTGCCGGATCATTTACATTTTGCCCTTTACCTGATTTTTTTGGGCTCGTTAACAATCACAGGGATTGGGAACGAGCATAAAAGTTCTCACAGATTTTCATGGATCGCTCAGTTTTTAAAATTTCCGTGATTCCCAATAGCCAGGTTTTCTTTGCAAATGCATTATAGCAATAATCAAAACATTGTTTTCAAAAACCCGATAAAGAATTCCGAAAGGAAATTTATTGATCAGACAGCGCCTGGTTTTTGAGTCAATTTGAGTCCATGCATCTGGATGCTCAATAATCCTGCTTATTCCCGCATATATTTCTTCAGAAAAACGAAGCCCAAGTCCAGACTGACATGATTCATAATATTCAATTGCAGCAAAAAACTCTTTTTCTGCTGCTTCATGAAAACTATAATTCATTATGAAAATCTTTTTTTGATCTTTTTAAAAACTTCATCGCCCGGGATAAGGTTTGCTTTCCCTGAGTCAAGATCCTGACATCTTTTTTCTGCCTCTATTGACCAGGCTTTATCAATATCTTTACTTAGCGGAAGATTAGTACTGCTCAAAAGCTTATCTATAAGATTCAGGCGATCTTCTATTGGTAGATCAAGAGCCTGTTCATAAATTTTTTCTGTTAAATTTGTCATTTCACACCTCATTTTTTATAAATATATCGATTTCGATGATATTTCTCAAGCGTTTCTTTTTATACTTGCACTCGGCTCGTTACCAATCAAAGATTGAGAACGAACATAAAAAACATCTGTATGAACACTTATTTTTATATCATAGTACTTATCAGCCGGTATGTAGCGGTCATAGTTGCCACAATAATTTTACCGGGTATCATCAGCAGAAAAAACCAAAATTTCAGCCTGTTGATATCGTCTGAATAGGAAAACGGGTTATTAACCAAACCGCCAAACCATCCCATATCGTTCCAGTCGACATCCGGAGGCTGAAAGAATCCGCAAATGCCGATATAAGCTGCAAGGACAAGCCAGTACTTTGGATTCAGAGCCTCGGTTAACCTGACTTTGACTTCCTGAGCATTAAACAGTTCGGGATCAAAGCTGCTTAAAACAGACGGGAGTTGATTAGTGATAAGTATATAGGGAACAATAATAATTGCGGCAGATAAAATCCATAAACCGCCAAGTTTCAGCCATGTAGACAAAGTATAATCCGTCGTCTGACCTAAATCCTGCTCAGGAGGGCTTTCTTTTTCTTCAAGCTGTTTTTTCCCCCATCCGCAATGTTCACAATAAAAAATTCTTTTGGGATCTGACCTGCCGGGTACAGGTCGATCAATTCGCTCCAAAATCTTGCCGCACATGGGACAATCCATAGATAAAGCCTTTCATGACAATTTATATAACAATAACCACAAAGGAGGGTTGACATATTTTTTTAATTTAAAACGGGCAAAACAGCCTGTAAGTTTTTTCCGTAAGCTTGTTGACATCTTTTATCATTTTCTTGATCAAAGGTAAATTTTATCCTTGCTTGTTTTGTTTGCTGCCGCTCATTTACTATTACTACTACTATTACTACTACTATTACAAAACGGGAATACAGAAAAACTTAAAGATCAAAAACGGTATTTTGAGGATTCAATTTTTCATCTAACGCAGAAATGTGTGAAAAAGACAGTTTTCGTTCAGCAACTCTTTATATTTCTGCCCAGGGTTATGGCAACCCCTTAAGTAAGTAAAAAAAACATCTGATAATTTCTTTTACAAAAGTGAATTGGTATAAAAATTAGGGTTGATTAATAACAAATTGATGATACGGATAAATAAACAATCAAAAATATCGGTATTATCAAATGAACAAAGCAGAACGGATTTACAGATTCCACAGGCTTGTTAAATCGGGGAGAAAACCCTCTCTTAAATATATTGCTCAGGAACTTGAATGTTCTGAGTCAACTGTGAACAGAATAAAGCAAAACCTTATAGATTATTTTTCAGCACCTTTAAAATATGATCCCGAATCAAACGGATACTTTTATGATGAGCAGGAAGAAAAATTCGATCTTCCCGGATTCTGGCTCAGCCCGGATGAAATTTATTCATTATTTGTATGTATTCAGGTTATTGAAAAAAGCCAGGAAATCGGAATTTCATCAATAATAAATCCTTTAAGCTCAAAAATAGAAGAAATAATCAAAAACCTTGACCACTCACCTGAAAAACTGAAATCTCTCATTAAAGTCATGCCTTTGTATTCAAGGAGTTTCAGAAAAAAGGACTTTTCAAAAGCCTGCTCTTCACTTGTAAACCATGAAATAATAGAAGCTGAATACTACAAAAGATCATGCAGCACCAAAACCACAAGAAAACTTCACCCACAAAGAGCCATACATTACAAAGATAACTGGTATCTTTGTGCTTATTGTGAAAAAAGCAAAGAATTAAGACTTTTTTCCCTTGAAAATATAAAAATTTTAAGCCTTGAACCAGGTGCAGAAATTTTTCCTGCAACCAAAATAGATTCTTTTCTTGAAGACGGGTTCGGTGTTTTTTCAGGAAAAGCAGAACATACTGCAAAATTAAGGTTTTTTAAACCTAACTCAAACTGGGTAAAAGACGAAATCTGGCACAAAAAACAGAAAAAATATTATGCAGAAAAAGACCTTATTTTAGAAATCCCTTTCAGCAAACCAACCGAACTTGTGATGGAAATTTTACGCCACGGAGACGGTGTGGTTGTTGAATCCCCGGATTTTTTAAAAGATCTTGTAATTGAAAAACTTAAAAAAAATTTAAAAAATTATATGGAGTCTGTCAGTCTGTGACAGACCGTGTGTGTTATGGTCTGATCAGTAACTAAAAAAGGAGTTAAAATGAAGCTTAAAATCTACATTCAAAGTAATAATAAAATCAAAGTTCCCTACGGTTTTTCAGAATATCTTCAGGCCTTAATTTATAATTTCCTGGACAGAATATCTGCGGAATGGCTCCATGAAAACGGTTTTTCCTATGAAAAAAGAAAGTTTAAGCTTTTTGTATACTCCTCATTCCTGGAAAAACCACTAAAAATCAATAAAGAAAAAAAGGAATTTGTTTTTCCCGGGAGAGTCTGTTTTATTATCTCTTCCCCCCTTGACTGGCTTATAAAGCAGGTTGCTCAGAACATTGTAATCTCCGAAGAAATAAGCATTGGTAAAAACAGCGGTTTTGTATCAGGTGTTGAAATCATTCCCGAAGAAAAGATCGATAAATCAAGAATCAGAATAAACGCATTATCACCAATAGAAGTTCACTCTACACATACAGACAATGAAGGAGTAAAAAAGACAAGGTATTACGCACCCACAGAAACTGAATTCAGCAAAATGGTAAATGAAAATCAGCACAAAAAATGGAAAGCACTTCTTAATGAAGACTGTCCTTATAACCTTTCAATAAAGCCTGTTAAATCAGACCTGTGCAAAAAACAGGTAAGGAAATTTAAAAATACAATAATCGAAGGTTATACAGGGCACTACTACATAGAAGGTGATTCCGATTTTTTAAACTTTGCTGTGAGTACAGGCCTTGGGAGCCGGAACAGCGGCGGATTTGGGATGGTGGAGATTGTTTGAACTTAAGCAAATAATTATGCTTATAATAAAAAGGTGAAAAAATGACCATAAAACTAGAGGAAAGCTTTTTTAGAATAACCGGAGATCCATTTGTTGATGCAGGTTCATTATCACTGGAAGTATTACAAAAACAATTTCCTGATAAATCTGTGGAAGATCTTTATGATTTTGCAACAGATATCTATTTAAAAAAATGGAAAAAAAATCTTTATACTGTTTTTCATACCAACGGTGTAAATAAGCTCGGCACTGATTCTTTGAAAACACTTTTCAAAAACTACTTAAAAGAAGAAAAGATCTTTAAGAAAAATAAAGAAATATCTGAATTCGGTGGATGCAGAATTTGTGGAAGGGAGTCTGTCCTCTATCCACAATCAAGGGAATTTTTTCCAATTATCGGCTCAGGCAGCCTGGTAAATTTTTATCACAGCCATGAAAACGGTATATTCTTATGTGCTAATTGTGCTGTTAAGCTTCTCTTTATGCCACTGGCTGTTATGTACATGGGTGCAAACCTGGCTGTACCAGGGTTAAAAAGTAAAAACATAAAAAAGTACTGGGCAGATGAGACCATAAATAAAAGCTTATCAGATATCGGCAGAAATACTTCTGCAGGAATTGTAAAATCTTCTTATAAAAATCCTAAAAATGCTTTGTTTGCAATAGCAACCGATTTGATTATTGAAATGGATGCAAAAGATGAATCTTTACAATTATTTCATTTTTCAAATTTTGGTCAATCTGCATATAGCACCATCTACTATCTTCCACACCCTGTTTTTACTTTTATGAGTAAAGTTATCCGATCATGTTCCACAGAATGGTTTTTATTTGTAAGGAGACATTATCATATCAGGCAAACCAACTGGGATTATAAATCTTTAAGATGGATTACTAAAGACGGAACCCTGGAAGAGAAAGACTATCTGAATAATAAAAACCAGATATTTGAAATGCTTCTTGCAGAAAAATCAATAATTGGAGTCATGTGCAGATATTACAGGGAAAATTTTATTAAAGGAATTAAGATAAGTACATTAATGGTTGATTACTATTTAAAGGAGGTGAAGCATATGGAGCATGAACAGATGAAATTGATAAAAAGGCTTGGCAAATCGATTATCGAAATAGCCAGAAAAGAAGATAATTTCAAAAAATACCTTACAAAAATTGAAGGTGCAGGAAAAGCATATCAACTAAGATCTGTTTTAATATCTCTTGTGAAGAAAAATTATATTTCAGGAGAAGAAGAGCCGCTTATTAGACTAAGCGAGTATGTAGAATATCTTTTTCCTGATGGACAATACTGGGGAGAGGTAAGAGACCTTCTTTTAATATATATGTATGAATTGCTTCACGAAGAAAATATTAAAGGACTAGATGTAGATGATATTTCGCTTGAAAAAGCGGATGAAGAAAATGAATTATCAAAGATATAAAGGAGTTCAGAAATGAAAACAATTCAGGGTTTTATGCTTATAGACGTAGATGTTGCAGCATTAAATAATGCAGGAAGTGACAGAACAACCAATCTTGACAACGCAGTTATAACCAAAAAAATCAGAAAAGAAGGTAAGGAGTACCCTTATGCTTCAGGCCAGGCCTGGAGATTCTGGTGGAGGGAATCTCTTACAAATAATCTGGGATGGAAAATGTCTCCTGTAATAAGAGAAAGTAAAATTGCTTTCACAGAAGCAGAACCCATGAAATATCCTGATGACGATATTTTCGGGTATATGAGAGCAGGCAAAAAAGAGATAGTTGATCCAGAAACAAATAAAACAAAAAAAGTAAATGTTACTCTTACAAGAACTTCTCCATTAAAAAATTCTGCTCTCATAGGAGTTGCATATAATCCTGTTATTCAGAACTGGGCTTCCATGACAAGACAGGAAGGAGACGCAGTGCCTTTTGCAATTGATGAATATTGCGCAGTTATGAAAGGAATGTTTTCCATTGACCTGGACATGGCAGGAACTTTTTCATCTGCAAATAAAACAGGATTTCAGAACATAAATGAAGAAATGAAAAAAAATTATCTTGAAGCAGGTGCCAAAGAGATTGATGATCCAATAGCAATAGACAAAGAGAGTAAGTCTTTAAAACTTGTAAGACTTGATAAAACTGAAAGAGAAAAAAGGGTTCAGGATACCTTGAAAGCGTTAAAAACACTCTCAGGCGGAGCAAAACAGACAACAAATCTTGCTGATGTAACTCCTAAGCTTATTGTTCTTGCAAACTGGAACTCAGGAAACCACCCTTTTTCACACCTTTCAAAGGAAGATAAAGGAAAAGCCGTTTTTTCCATAGATGCTTTAAAAGAAATATTAGAAGACTGCAAAGATCAGTTTGAAGGAAAAATTTATGTAGGAAAAAGAAAAGGCTTCATGGATGAACTCGAAGAAAGTCTTAATAAGTTAAAAGATGAAGGTAAAATCGAATTTGGTCCTGTTAACAGCATAATAGACAGCTTTGTGAACAATATTAATCTGGATGATTAAAATGAAGGTTTACAGAATACATATATCAAGCTGGACTGCATCCTTCAGGTATCCAAACATGATAAGCGGTTTTCAGCCTACTCTGGATGCACCTCCTTTTTCAACCATAAACGGCCTGATTTCAGCTGCTAAGGGAGATTATTTCAAGCCTGAAAACGAAAAAATCGGCTTTGTCTTCAGAGCTGATTCCAAAATTGTTGATATCGAGAAAATATATCAAATGAAAAACTCTCTTTCAGGTATAAACTCCAATGTAATAGAAAGGGAATTTTTTTCTTCTCCGGAACTCTTTCTTTATACAGACAGTCAGAAAATCAGCTCATATTTTGAAAAACCTAAATTCCCTCTTTTACTTGGGCGTTCAAACGATCTTGCAACTGTTAAAGATATAAAAGAGCTTGAAGTATCTGAAAAAGAAAAGCTCAACAATCTTAAAGGCACAATAATTCCTTTTAAACTCGGTTTAATGGCAGGCCTGGTTCAGGCTCTGCCAAAATATTTTTCCAATACAATTCCAAGGAGAAATACAGGAACCCAACCCTATTATGTTTTGGGGTCAAACTATAGACAGAAAGAAAATGAGATATTATCCCCAGGATTTGAAGATAAGCAAGAAGAACTCCAAATAGACTGGGATGTATACTGGCAGGAATTATAATAAAAAATACAGCGGTTATTAAAAAAAACCGCTGTATTTAAAAGGTTTTTATGGTACTTGCAAAAGCTGATGGAACAACACTGAGCCAGCATATAGAAGATTGTATACTGATATTTAACGAGCTTAAGAAGGCTCTGCCAGGGCTTAAAGATATAGCAGATCTTAAAGATTTCTGGGATTTGCTCTTTTGTGCTGTTTATTTTCATGACTTTGGCAAAATCCACATGGAATTTCAAAAAAAACTGAACGGAGAAAAAAATTTCTGGGAAAATCAAAGGCATGAAATATATTCAATCCCTTTTATAGATAAACTTGATTCAGACAATAAAGACCTTATAAAAATTGCTGTTTTAACCCACCATAAAATTCTGTCAGAACTTGTAAAGACTTTGATAAGCAAAGAGGATCTTGATTTTGAGTTTAACTCCAAATGGATAGAAAAACTAAAATTTCACCCAAAGGATTTTAACAAGAATATAAAATTCAGGCTTCCCAGGGAAGATCTCCTGAAATTACTAAACAAGTTTGAAACTTATACAAAAGATAATCATATTAATGCATCAATTTTAAAATCACCAATCAGTCTCGATAAACTCAAACATCCTGTAGAAGAAATAGCTAAACCTGCATTAAATTACAAATACAATGAAAATCAGTATTTTAAAAATCTATTTATGTGGGGCGGTTTAAAAATTTGTGATCACCTGGGTTCTGGAGGGATAAAAAAAATAAATATCCTTAATTCATCAAACTTTGAGTTTTTAAATCATATGGGCGAAGCTCTCAGATATGAAAATAAGGATTTTTACACTCACCAGAAAAAAAGTTTTGAAACCACAGGTTCATGTCTTCTCATTGCACCCACAGGCTCAGGCAAAACAGAATCTGCAATAGGCTGGCTTAAAAAACAGCTTGGGTCAAGTCAGGGAAGATTCTTTTATATACTTCCATACACCGCTTCTATCAATGCCATGCATAAAAGATTATCAAAAGATATGGATAATACCGATTTAAATCCTTCTGAAGTTATTGGCATTCAGCATGGAAATCTTTCCCATTATATTTCAGATTATTTTGAAGAAGGCTTTGATAAGTCTTACAATATTGAAAGAAACAAAAAAATCAAAAAAACAGTAAATCAGTACAAATCACTGATAGCACCTGTCAGCATATGCACTCCATTTCAGGTTTTAAAATATCTTTTCGGTGTAAAAGGTTTTGAAAAAGGGCTTACATTCCTTGCAGGTGCAAAACTCGTATTTGATGAAATCCATGCATACGATGTTGTAACGTTTGCTCAGATTATTGTAATGATAGAGTTCTTAAGAAAAAAACTGCTTTGCGACATTATGATAATGACAGCAACTCTTCCCACATTCATGCTCAAAGAACTGCAAAAGGCCATAGGTTCAGAAAAAGTAATTAATCCTGATAAAACCCTTATGAGAAACTTAATAAGACACAGGATAAATATTTTTGAGGGCAGTATATTTGATTCTCTTGATATAATTGAAGATTTTATTGAAGAAGATAAAAGAATAATAATTGCCTGTAATACTGTGAAAAATGCACAGGAAGTATATTCAAATTTAATAGAAATGGAAATCTGTTTTGATGATGAAATTGTTCTTTTACACGGCAGGTTCAATCAGGAAGACAGGAATAGAAAAGAGGGTAAAATTTTTGATGAAGAAACAAAAATTCTGGTTGGAACCCAGGCCATAGAGGTAAGCCTTGATATAGACTTTGATATTATTATTACAGAACCAGCCCCTCTTGATGCTCTTTTACAGCGATTTGGAAGAATAAACAGAAAGGCCGGAAAAGAGTTGTCTCCTGTTTATATATGCAGGCAAGGAGGTGAAAACGATCATTTTATTTATCCTGAAGAAATTGTTCAAAGGACAATAAAAGAGCTTGAAAAAACAGATGTGCTTAAAGAAGAAAAAGTAGGTTTTATGCTCGATAGAGTTTATCCCGGCTGGACAGATAAAGAAAAAGACGAATTTGAAAATACTGTAAACCTTTTTAAGTCTTCTCTTGAAACTATTCAGCCTTATGCAGACTGCACAGCTACAGAAGAGGCCTTTTATGATCAGTTTACAAATATTAAGGCTCTGCCTGCTGTTTATTACTCAAGATATAAGGATTTAATTGAAGATTTTGATTTTATAGACGCAGACAAGCTGCTTGTCAGTATCAGTAGAAACCTTTTCATGAAATATCTTTCAAAGGGACAGATAGAAGTAAAATATATTGATGGAGAAAATATTAAAAAGCAGTCTTTTTATGTTGTTAAATGCAGATATGACAATGAAATCGGACTTACAGACGAATATGAAGATATTACAGATGTTGAATTTATTTAACAAAAGTCAGGAAATAAAAGATGGAGTTTAAAATTACAGGATCAGTTGTATACGCTTTTATGGTCTGCAAAAGACAAGCCTGGCTCATGTCTCGAAACATATCAGGAGATCAGGAAAACGAGTTCCTTGAAATTGGCCGGTTTCTTTCTGAAAAGTCTTATGAGCGAAATAAAAAAGAGATAAACTTTACTGACAACAAAATAGATTTTATAAGAAACGAAAACAACACCCTTATAATTGCAGAAACAAAGAAAAGCTCTAAAAAACTTGATGCAACTGAAGCTCAGCTCTTGTTTTACCTTTATTCCTATAAAAATGAATTAAAAGAAGCCTTGGGAGAAATAAGAGTTCCAAAAGAAAAAAAAGTAATTCCTCTTGAACTTACAAAAGAAAAAGAAGAGTATATAGAAAATCTGATTAAAGAAATGGAAAATATTATAAGTATGGAAAAACCTCCTGAAAAAAAGAGGATAAGACCTTGCGCGAGCTGTTCTTATCTTGAGTTTTGCTGGAGTTGAAAACTATATTTAGTCATTAAGGATATAATATGGAAGAGATAACATTAAAATGCAGAACTATTACTCCAATTTTTTGTTATGGAGCGAATAAAAATGTTCCAGAATTAAGACCTCCTTCTTTTAAAGGTGCTTTGAGGTTTTGGTGGAGGGCAATTCATTCCAACCTGGATTTAAACACTATGAAACAAAAAGAGATGGACTTTTTTGGAGGTATAAAAGGTAATAAATCAGTCAAAAGTCCCTTTTCTTTAAGAATAAAACATTTAGATTTCAATTCTATAAAGGAAGATGCTTTACCTCATAAACCAAATAAATATAAAGCAACAGCCATACCAGTTGATACAAAATTTGATTTAGTTTTATCTCAAAAAGTTAGAGATGAATGTGCATCATTATTTTTTTTACTTTCTATTCTAGGCGGGATTGGGGGGCGTTCAAGACGTGGTTTTGGTTGTTTTGAGATAGACTCTTCAAAATATGAGAATATAAAGATTAATGTAGAATCAGAAGATGTGCAAATTGAAATTAAAGAAAAAATAATAAAAAAAATCAATCCACAATTTGAATTTGAAGAGTACAAAAGAAGCTATCCTTATATCAAAAAAATTTTAATTGGAAAATCATATGATTCATACAAAGAACTTCTTAAAAAAATTGGAGAATCTTCGCATGAAAATAATTCTGATTACAAAGGAAGGATAAAACCGTCACGTTATGCCTCGCCTGTATATGTTTCAATCTATAAGGATGGAGAAAATTTTTATCCAATAATTACTGAATTAAATAGAACAATTGATAATACTTCCAATCATGAAGAAGATGAAAAAAATAAAAATCAATTTATTCAAGATATATTAGGAAAAGGATAATGACAGATTATTTGCTATTAGTATCAATTTCTCCTGTGCAATCCTTTATTTCTCAGGCACGGAAAATAAAGGATTTATATGCAGGCAGTAAGTTGCTTTCAGAACTCAGCGGAAAAGCTATTGAAATATTTGAGGCACAAGGTGGCAGCGTTGTCTTGCCATCAAAAAAGTCAGATTCCATGCCGAATATCTTTCTTGGAGAAATACAAAAAGAAAAAAATGAATTAGATAGCATTGGCAACGCTATAGAAGACGGTATTAAATGTTTTTTTAAAGATAAGATAGAGCAGGAAATAACTCCTTTTACTGACTTTGATAATCAAATATATGCTTTTTTGGATATTAACTGGATTTTTTATCCTTTTGAAGAAGTCAAGTATCAGAAATCATATGAAAAAATATCTGAATTGCTTTCTGCCATAAAAAAAGTGAAGAGATTTAAGCCCTTTGAAGAAGAGGCTTGTCGTAAATGTTCTTTGTGTGGTGTTAGGAATGCTTTTTTTTGTGGTAAAAAAGGAAGAGGATACTGGAAAAAAAATTTGATGGAAGATGTAAGCTCTCTTGAAGAGAATGAGGGACTTTGTGTAATTTGTTATGCAAAAAGAAAAAAGAAATCAGATTATCCTTTGCCGTCACTGGCTGAGATCTGTTTGATGGATTGGTTGGAAAATATCAAAAAAGATGAGCTGGATAAATTAAGAATTAAAATAAATAACGCTGATAATAAAAATTCTTTTGATGAAGAAATGTTCTTCAATCCAGAATTAGATTCTATCAAAGATTTTATAAAGCAAAATAGCCTGGATGTGAAAAAGCAGAAAAAATACTATGCTCTTCTTAAGCTTGATATTGACGATATGGGGAAATGGCTTTCTGGAGAAAAAGGCATTTACGGAAAAGATCTAAAAACATTTCAAATAGAACTTTCTAAAAAACTTAATGAATTTTCATCAAAAATAAAAAGCATCATAGATGATAAAGGCCATGGGCAAACTGTTTATGCCGGAGGAGATGATTTTTTAGGTTTTGTTAATTTAAAATATCTGTTTGAAACAATAGAAAAAATAAATGAAAAATTTAAAGATGACAATACGTTAAAAAAATTAACCTATTCTATATCAATAGTAATTTCTCACTACAAATCCCCACTTCACAAAGTCCTGGATTTATCCAGAGAACTCATGGAAGAAACAAAAAATGCCTTTGATGATAAAAACGGAATGGGAATTATTGTTTTAAGCAATAGCTCCATACATTCTAAATGTTATTGCAGGTACGAAAATTTTATGCTGCTTGATAATTTATTGAAGGAGAAGACAGGCAATAATCTTCATTTTAAACTAGGCTTACAATTTCCTTTTCTTAAAGATGTATATTCCTACGACAATTATTTACTTAATAAATCCATGCTCGAAACAGAAATAATCCGTCTTTTAAAAAGAGAAAATAAGGACGTTAATGATAATCTGGTTGATGGAATTATTGATTTTTTAAGAGACCAGACAATAGAAGAAGGCACCAACGCAAACAGAATAGATTTTGAAAATTTTATTGGTTATCTCAAAACCCTGGAGCAGTTAAGGAAGGTGATGTAATGGCTTTTATGACCATAAGACCAAAAGATACTTTATTTTTCAGAGGTGGTAAGCCTTTTACAGCTGGTGAAAATAGCTGGACAGACAGCAGTTTTTTACCAAATCCTTCGGTTATCTGGGGGGCTATGTTTTCAGTTTTATTTTCTGAAAAGAAAGTATGCAGGAAAAATCCTTCTAAAGAAGCCGAAAGATTAAAAATTGAAAATATTTATCTTTATAATGAAAAAAATCAGACTGTCCTTATTCCCGCACCCCTTGATATTTTTACTGATGATTACGGGAAATTTTATTTGCCGGAATATGAAGATGTTGACTTTGTAACTAATTATCCTCTTCCTGTTATTTCCTTAGTTAAAAATAAAAATGTGAAACCCATTGAAAATTCATTTTTAGAAATTTCTTCTTTATTTAATCATTATTTAAACAAATATTCAGACAACATGCTTCTTTATAACTTTGAAAAAGTTTTTATTCCGGACAGTAAGATTGGAATAAAGCGTAAAGGTTCAACAAAAGCTTCTGAAGATAATCATTTATACAGAATAGATTTAACTCAGTTTCAGGAAGATTGGGCTTTCCTTGTTGAGTATGAGTTTGACGGCCCAGTGTTTTCAGAAGAAGGGCTTTTGAAATTAGGCGGTGAAGGAAAAACAGCTTTTTTTAGAAATATTGATATTCCTGCCTCTTTAGAGAAAGCCGAAGATTTAAGGAGTAAAATTAAGTCTAAGTTAGAAAATCATAAATATTTAAAAGTTTTATTTAAAACAGCTTCATTTTTTGAGAAAGGGTGGACACTTGATTTTGAAACAGTCTTATCTGCAAATGTTGGAAAGCCTTTATATGTGGGCGGGTATGATATGGCAAAGAAGCAGGCTAAGCCAATGAAAAAATATATTCCCCCTGGAAGTGTTTACGTTTTCAATCAAGAAGAATTTAATGAAAGTATATTATCCCAGAAATATGAACCTTTTAAAGGTTTTGGAAAGTATGAGCTTCTTACAATTTAGGAGATGAAATGAGTATAGCTGATGAGATGAATAAAGAAAGTACAAAAGATTTATTTGAAGATATAAATGACAACTACACTTATGTAATGATTTCAACTTTAAATCAAATGGTTAACTACATCCCCTTACAGCATTTTAAGTTTAAAGAGATTTATAATGTGACAATCAGAGACAGTCATTACGCTGATAACGAGAAATGGGATAAAAATTTAAAAAAAGAACTGGGTGATAGACTTGCTATTGAGAATGTTGAATTTCTTCAAAAAGAAGTCGGCGATATAAATACTATAATCAATAGATTAAAACAGAGGTTAAAAGGAAAGAATAAAATTTTCTGGAATATTACAGGTGGTCAGCGACCCTTTGTTCTGGCAGTGAATCAGATGGCAAAAGAAGATGATATTATTTGTTACCTTGAAGGTAACAAAAATAAAATGATGCTTTTAAAAAATAACTCAGAACTCCACGGTATTGTTGAAGATTATAGTATCGATGATTTGAAAATAGAGACAGCACTAAATTTGATGGGTTTTGATGTGAAAGATACCAAAACTTCATCTGTTAATTTGGTGGAAGAAAATAATGCTGAAGAAAAGGCTTTTTATCTGACATTTTTAGAAAGATATAAAAAATCAAAAGAACTTCGTGAAAATTTAATTCTGCTAAATAAAAAAGATAAAAAAAATAAGACAGAGGCAGAGATAAAGAAGTCCATTCTTAATAGTGTAAAAGATTTAAACTATTCTGAATTCAAAAACGATTTGAATCGAGAGAATGCCTTTGGTTATATTTTGGAAAAATTGGCAGGCTATAAAATATTTGAACTTGCGAAAGATAAAATTTCAAACTTGTCTTTATCTGTAAAAATAAATTTTACTGAAAATAAAGTCTCCGAACACCATATTGATGAATTTGACATAGCTCTTCTTACCAAAAATGGAAAATTTATGATTTTTGAATGCAAAAGCGGAGGTATGTCGGGTGACGTTGCAAAAAGTACTAAATATTCAACCTATGCTGTTGGTGGGGCTTATGGGTTACCTGTATTGATAACTCCTTTGTTAAGAGAAGAGATTGAGAATTTGAATGAACTTGATGAAACTTATAATCATATAAAGAATTCTGTTAAATCAGCAAAAAGAGCTTCCCTTGATGTTTGGGGACTGTATGATGTTGAAGAAAAACTGAAAAAATATATCGAAATTCAGGAGTAAAATAATGTTTAAATCAGCCAAACCTTTTTTTATAAAAGTTATAACACCACTACATGCAGGCAGCGGACAGGATCTTGGAATTGTTGATATGCCTATTCAAAGGGAAAGACATACAGGTTTTCCAAAAATTGAAGCATCTGGGTTAAAGGGTAGCATAAGAGAAGTTTTAGAAGGGTTAAAATTACCTGATAATACTATTAGTTCAGAGACGCTTAAAGAAAAATTTGAAGGTTTAGAAGAGAAATGGATGGTTAGGAAGGATAACTCCGAAGAAGTAAAAAAAGATAAAAATGGAAATGAGCTAATTAAATTTGATGAATCAATCTCTTTGTCTTTTGGACCAAAAGAAGGTGATGCACATGCTGGTGCTTTAGGATTTACAGATGCAAAGATTCTTTTATTTCCTGTAAAATCAATGAAAGGGGTTTTTGCTTATATAACCTGTCCTTCGGTGGTTGAAAGATTTAAAGAAGATTTGGATATTTGTATTAAAACTAAAAACATAAATCAAAATAAACATAATATCGAAGCTATTCCTGATCCAAATTCCGTAACTAATATGAGTTCATTAATCATTAAAGATAGTATTGTTTTGGAAGAGTATTCTTTCAAGGTAAAGAGTGATAAGAAGACCGAAAATTTGGCACAATTTTTTGTTAATAATTTGGGACTTAACTCTGTTGCAAATAAACTTGTCGTTTTATCAGATGAAGACTTTAGAGATTTTGTAAACCTTTCCACAGAAGTAATCACCAGAACACGTATTGATCCTGAGACAGGAACTGTTAAAGGCGGTGCATTATTTACAGAAGAATATCTTCCTTCTGAAACAATTTTATATTCTTTGGCTTTAACAACCCCAATTTTTAATGGAGATAAAGGCGTTTTTAAAGAAGAAGGTGATAAAAAAGAAGAAGATTTCGTCATGGAATTTTTTGAAAATGGAGTTCCTGAGGTTATGCAGATTGGCGGAAATGCAACAATCGGAAAGGGTGTTGTTGAAATAAAAAAAATGGAGGCAGCACAAAATGGAAAGTAAAATTTCAGGCTTAGAGCAGGGCAGAGCAAAGTTTGCCTATGAGTGTGCAAAAGAAGGAAGTTTATTAGATAAAAAGAAAGAATATAGATCTTATACAAAAAAAATACCAATGCTTATAAAAACAAACGGCCTTGGTGCTACTTTTGCTTTTATGTTTTCTAAAGGAGGAACTTATAGTCTCATTGGAAAGCATATTTTGGATTGGCTAAAAAAAGATGAGAAAGGCCTTTTGCCTTCAGATCTAAGTATTAATTCATTTGAAAAATTAAATGATTATATAATTTCTGAAGACTCTTCAAAATATAGAATGATTACTGTTGAAGTTTTAGCTTTTTTCAATTGGCTCAGACGTTTTGCTGAAGGGCTAATAGGTGATCCTGATGACTCAAAAGAAGGAGATCTCAGTGAAAGTTAACTATGTTCTTCCTAATGATAGTTTTGAAGCAAAGAAAAATTGTGGAAGTATCGATAATTTTGCTTTAAGGCTTAATAAATTTCCTGAAGTTTCTAAAGAAAATGGTAAATACAAATTTGATCTTGAAAAAGTAGTTGGTTCAAGCTGTTTTGATGCTTCTAAAGGAGAGATAGACACATTTATTGTAAACTATTACTCAGTATTAAAATCTATTCCAAATATAAAAATAAAAAGTTCAAGCTTTATTCCTGACTGGAGAATGGTTGTAGGGCTTGGAACTCCATCAGTATATGACACTTCAATAACCCTACATCATATTTATGGATTTCCATATATTCCAGGACAGGCAGTTAAAGGTGTTACAAGAAGTTATGTTATAGAGACTTATTTTCCAGATGGCGAATCTTCGGCTGAGAAAGACACAGAGTTTGTAAAAATTTTTGGAAGCCAAAAAGAAAGAGGGAATATTTTTTTTTATGATGCATACCCTGTTTCAAAACAAATCAACTTAGAGCTTGATATCATTAATGTGCATTATCAAGATTACTATTCTGAAAATAATAAAAAACCAAAAATTGAACCAACAGACGACTTAAAGATTATTCCTAATAAATTTTTAACTGTCAGGGATACGGAGTTTTTATTTTTTACAGGTAGTAAAATAAAGACGGAACTATGTATTAAAGGAATATCTGTTGAAGAGTTGATTAAGAATGCTTTAGAAAAAAGAGGTATAGGAGCAAAGACCTCCTCAGGCTATGGTTATTTAAAAAAACAAGCATCACTGAATTTGAGTTTTCAAAATAAAGTGGAAGAAAAGAAAAAAGCTGAAGAAGAAAAGATCCTCAATTCTATGACAGAGTTTGAAGCCAAAATTTACAAACTAGAGAAGCAAAATAATAATGATGCTTTTTTGAAAGAATCGGCAGAGATCTTAAAAGGAATAGATTCTCATGAGAAAGAAGACGAAAAAGTTTTAATAGCAGAAGCTATTAAAGCTGGTTTTAAAAAATTCAAGAAGTGGGATGGAAAACAAAGCGATAAGCAAAAAAAGAAAATAAATCAAATCAAGCAGATTCTTAACAATAAAAAATAAGAGTTTTTCTATGAAAGAATCCATCTACATATTCTCCAACGGAAGACTCAAAAGAAAGGAAAACACTCTTTTCTTTGAAACCGAAGACGGAAACAAAAAGTTCATTCCTGTTGAAAATGTAAAAGAGATTTATGCCTTTGGTGAAGTTGATCTTAATGCAAAGATTCTGAATTTTTTATCCCAAAAAGAGATAATTCTGCATTATTTCAATTATTACGGATATTATGCAGGTAGTTTTTATCCCCGTGAACATTATAATTCCGGATTTATGATATTAAAACAGTCTGAACATTATATTGATGATAAAAAACGGTTTTTTATCGCTTCTAAAATAATTGACGGTGCTGCTAAAAATACACTCAAGGTTTTGAAATATTACAACAGACGTGAAAAAAATCTTGAAATATTCATAGAACAGATTGAGTCTTTGAAAGAAAAGGCTTTGGCTCAGCTTACTATAGAGCAGGCAATGGCCTTTGAAGGCCAGATAAAACAGACTTATTACAAGGCTTTCAGCCATATAATTGATAATCCCGAGTTCAGGTTTGAAGCAAGAACAAGGCGGCCTCCTAAAGATTATATCAACACTCTTATTTCATTTGGCAACTCGGTTATTTATACCCAGGTTTTAAGCGAGATTTATAAAACCCATCTTGACCCGAGAATCGGCTATCTCCATACAACAAATTTCAGACGTTTTACTTTGAACCTTGATATTGCAGAGATTTTTAAAATTGTTATTGGAGACAGAGCTATATTTTCAGTTTTAAATAAAAATATAATAACTGAAAAAGATTTTGATAAAAGTTTTGACGGTATTGTTCTTAAAGAGTCTGGTAAACAGAAATTTCTTCAAAGCCTTGAAGAAAGAATGAAGCAGACAATTAAGCATTCAGGGACAAAAAAGCAGACAAGCTACAGAAGGCTAATAAGACTTGAGCTTTACAAACTGGAAAAGCATTTAATGGACGAAGAAAAATATAAACCTTTTATAATGGACTGGTAAAATGTTTGTAATTCTTTTTTACGATGTAAATGAAAAAAGATGCAACAAAGCTTTAAAAACATGCAGGAAATACCTTCAGTGGGTTCAAAACTCTGTATTTGAAGGTGAGATTACAGAGGCAGGTTATGAAAAAATGATTTTTGAGCTTCAATCCATAATAAAAAAGGAAGATAATGACTCTGTGGTTGCTTATAAGTTCAGGCATATGAAATACTACGATAGAAAAGTTTACGGAATAGATAAAAAGGGTGAAACTCAGTTTCTGTAAAAATCTGTCGACCTCCGGTAGTGCAAAAATCCCCGGGGGTCGACAGATTTTTGCATATATTTATGCATGTTCTTTGACAATTTATTATGAATTACTTGATTATGAGGTCTTTTTTTATTATAAAATGTGGTATTTTTACAGTACCTATAAGGAATTGAAACATTTACCGTCTGTTTTAACTGCGAGATAGTTGTTCAATTTTTACAGTACCTATAAGGAATTGAAACCCCGTGAAGTTGTCATTCTGTTGGTGGCGTGGGCGTATTTTTACAGTACCTATAAGGAATTGAAACACATCTGTTGACGGTGAGTTCGTGTTCTGGCATAAATTTTTACAGTACCTATAAGGAATTGAAACAACCAAA